>Ga0126342_10003500_pt1 | contig 25981 bp, 26 predicted proteins | sample Cyp1metagenome_FD_92528 | JGI IMG/M metagenome (GOLD analysis project Ga0126342, IMG submission 92528) | Coral microbial communities from Lord Howe Island, Old Settlement Bay, Australia - Cyphastrea 1 metagenome | ecosystem: Host-associated > Invertebrates > Cnidaria > Coral ... | reverse complement strand
ATGTCCGAAGGTTGAAGTTCGCAGGTACGTTTGCAGCTCTCATCATTGGCCTCTTCGTTGGCCGTCCACCAATGATGAGAGGGATGGCCCCCTGCTTATACCCTTTGATTCAGGGTTTCCCACACACACACATGTATGTACTGTATGTAATATGTTGCATAAATTTACATTTTAATACATTTTATGATTTTTATGTACTGTGTCCGTCTTTCCACACGTCCTGCCAGGGCTCGGCTTGGCCACCTTCCTTTGAGGCTTCTGCAGCTGCAGCCTCATTTTGGACAACATGTGATACATGTGGTATTCACACCGCAAAACGGCCTCCATCTTCAAACTCAACCTATAAGGCCTCACCCAGCCTCGCAGACTGCTACAGCCTCCGCGCACTCAGCTGCCAAAGCTTTCAATGCCTCACCCTCCAAGAGTGCAGCACCTTGGTGAACATTTCTGAAATTAATGTTTTTTTCCCCTCACAGGGTGCCATTTCGTGAGCGAGAAGAATCGAAAGGCTTCGTCACTGCGTCTTGACCTGAGCATTCTTTGAGAACCCGGCCCAACGCGTTTGCTCCTTGCGGGTTTTCAGATCGGCGGCGGCGCATCGCCTCAAAGTGACGTGGCTTGTGGATGGTGACAGATGGCAAGGGTCTATGTTACCATCTGCGTCAGTCAAGGCCCATCAAGGCACCACAATGGCACCACAATGGCACCACAATAGCACCTCATGCACCTCATCACTCTGAGGTCCTGTCTGCCCGCTGCTTTGCCAGCTCCTGCGAAGCCGTTTTCAGATCTTTTCAGTGGGTTTTTCGTGTGGATTTGTGATACAAAGTTCCCACTAAATCAATGTTCAATTGGGCGCCCAATTCAAAGCAAGAGTCCTCGTCGAAGACTGCAATTCGCCGGGCTGCCTGCGCTATGCTGTTGTTCTAATGCGAAACACAATGCCAAAGCCGAAGGAATTGCGTTCAAAACCCCTATTATTAACACACATCTTATATATATAGTATATAAAATTATATATAATATCATATTAAATCATATTATAAATTAATAATCATACATAGTCCACATGACCTGCACAATGTTAAATTTCACGGGCAAAACCTCCGCTTGGAAATGCACACCAACCTTTTCCTTGTGACGCTTTGACCACCAATCTATCCACAAGCAGGCACGAGGGCGGTGTCTTCCCGACGTCTGCATACTCCGCTCAAGAGCGATAGTCCCGCTGAGACTACTTAAGACCAAAAGATGTCAAAAGTCAAGAATGCATCCCATGAAGTACCACAGCAACTTCAGGCAACACATGAAATTGATTGCAAATGTTGAAGATCCTGAACGATCTCGAGGTACATGCTGCTAATGGAGTCCCAATGGAGTGCTAATGGATTGCTAATGGATTGCCAATGGTATCTAATGGTGCTTTGCTTGGTGTCACATTGCCGTAGTTTCAGCAGGGCCGTGGTGACCTTTGTGGCGGCCGCTAGCTCCCTGATGGCAATTGATTCACTGTGTCACTATAATTCACTTTGGCAATCTTTGGCCTGCAGGTTGAAATAAGTTGAAGGGACCATAAGGGAACCCTAGCACCCCCTAGCTTTCACGCAAACAATCTTTTCATATATTATATCTTTCCCTCAAAGCCGGTTTCATTTTGGCATGAAACACTTCTTCTATCTAGCCATCAGAGACTTGCTGGGTCCATGACCGATCATTGCATGACTGGGCAGCGCAAAGGTGCAACGGCCCTAGTTCATGCAGAGCTCTGAGAAACCTTTTGACCCAAACCAGTCTCAGATCCTAAATCGGTGAGGATCTGAGTCAGAAACTTTTGGGTCACGTTGGTGAAATTGGTGGCATGGCTCCGGAAGGTCATGAACTTTTGATGTGCTTCTTCGGAACCATTCGTCAGCTGATTTTCCTGATCGAAGAAGCTCTTGTCCAAGTCCTTCTCTAACATCTCGTGAAGGCAATCCGTCTTTTCTTCAAGATTCTTCTGCAGATATTCAAACAAGTTCTTCTCCTCAAAATGTGCGGAGCTTACTATCCGTGCAGGAATGACATCAGATGTAGAATGCGCAAACAGTCAGAGCCCTCCATGACAGAATTCTTGCAAGATGAGAACACTCACAATATGACAATATATATAATATTAAATACATATATATATAATTCTTATCTATTTTTTGATTTTTTTGTACATCAATTTGGTTGAGGCTTGCAAGATTTGATCAGATGAGCGGCACTGCAGTCATCGAGGTAATAGCCGTAGACGTAGGTCCACTTGAGAACTCTTCGGCACGCTCGAACTTGTCTCAGCGCGTCGTAAAGAAATTGCAATTCGATGATTGCAAATCCATGCTCGTCGTGAAGCCTCTGCACCTTGCCTTCGATGTCCTGCCACAAACGATGACCCCCACTGGACCCAAAATGTATCAGACAGTCGCAAAACCCAAAAGTCAGTTTGTGAGCCTGACAAGAATGATTTAAGAATGAACACGGGTAGTCCTGCTCTTCAGTGACAGTCAGTCGCATGCCACGATCATGGTCCATGAACCGCTCAAAGTAGAACATGTACTTGTCAAGCGCGTGCTTGGCTTTGGCTCTACTTCTCTCTTCATCTGCGTGCTTGCCCTCCTTTGACTGTTTATCGTAGATATTGCACTGGTAATACCTGGGTGCGGAGGAATTGACAGCTGTCGTCGCTGATCGCAAATTCCAGCTTTTTCACAAATTTAGCATGTGGGCGATGGGGGCCTCTATCTGGTTCTCTATGCCAAGACAAGCAATGTCACTATCGCCCACAAAGAGTAAGTGTAGAAATTACATGAAATTACGTGGTATTTATATAAGTCTTGCCCTGGCTCTCAGACTTGATCACACTTGAGTAGATAACCAATATTAACCAGTAACATCCAGTAACAACATGCGTCCAAATCTTCTACATGCTCCCGGATTTTCGAATGATGTGAAACGCGCAGGATGGGCCTGGGTAAAGCCATGCTATGTGCATGCTCTATCATGTTCTTGTATGTGCGTGTGTCTGTGTCACCGCTATATGCCGCTATCAAGCCGGCAGCTTTCTGCTGCCAAGGAGCCCACCAGTAGAAGTCCCATGCGAGGCCCACTCACCCAAACAGAGCCAACAGAACTCGTGACCACAACCGCCTGCCTTGACATGGGATTCACTTGGATCAGAGGGGGTCTGGTCTGGGCATGTGTCTGCCAAAGTTCAGCCATTGGAACAACAAAATCAACATCAGTGATGACTCAGCGATGACGGTGATGAGCCATGCAGAGTATACATCAAATAGCACCCACGTTCACATATATTCAGTGTCCATGGCTTTACGTATTCGCTCGCACCTTGGAGCAGACCATATGGTTGCAGCCCTGGTTCTTCTCAATCGGCTTGTGGCCTGGACTGCAAAAACTCTGGCGAAAAGAACATCATGCCATTCCAGACCAACAAAAGGAGCCTTTTGCAAAATGCAATGCTGACTTATGCTGAGTTGTAATTATCAGGAAAAACGAAAAACAACTGCATCTGGATACATCTGGATACACAAGCACACTGAATAACATCTTCCAGCAAATGTCCAGCTACTGTAACAAAAATCGTCAAAAATCTAAGCTTGGAACACTTCGGGCACTTCTTGGTGTGCGCTCTGATCCAGCTGATGTTCTCAGACTCAGCGCTGTTCTTCACATTCCACTGATTCACCGTTTTGCAACTCGCTGGCTTGTGAGCTTCTTCACCACAGGCCCAGCACCACACAAAGGTGCAAGCGCAATGGATTTCCAAGCTCTCCTTGAGTTTGGCAGGAATGGGCCGGCGGTTCTAATATGTTCTAATGTCCTTTAATTACTCAGGGTATGGAATGGAGTATAGAGTCTAGAGTGGTATAAGTCGGTATAAGTTTAGAGTGGTATAGAATGTCCGAAAACGCACGCGAACTGTAGCAAAAATCTGACCGCATCTGACCGCCAAAGCTCCACCCCTTGATATTCGCAAGCATATTGGCAACCAACTGGATTTGGACACCATTTCACCGAGGCGTTCTCATCAACATACGTTCGCAGGCACCAGTCCTGGGGCGTTTGTTGCCACAGCAACTGTGGGGACAGGATGTGATAGGCAGCAGAGACCTGATGTTGGCATTTGGAATAACAGCCCAGTCCTGATATTTTTTCTGCCGCTCTTCATCGCAATAGTTCAAGAAGAAGGCAGTTGGTACTACAATGGAGCACTTGTGCTGAGGACAGCCTGAAGAGTCACAAAGGAAGCTGCTTAGTTGTGTTCAATTGCAGGCATCTCTGTTCACTTGCATACACGATAATTAAGCCAAATATGTTAGACCACATGCACGGAATAGCTGGATCATGCTGGATCAAAGTTGTCAAGGCAAGAAACGAGTCTGTACTGCAGATTTGCCATCGTCCACTTGCGTGTGCAAGTAGCCCCTCCAGCACTCGGCACCTTAACTTTCATACCGACTTAGCTATCGGCAACCCAGCGGCATAGGAGAATACCATATCTGCGCAGTAGCATCCTAGAATTATAGGTGCTTTCCATGATGTTGAGTTGCACTCTACTTGTAGCATGCTGTATGCACTCCTGATTTTCCAAGTTTGGGCAGAGTCTTGTAAAGCCTATCCTTTAGAAACATTTAGAAACTGTCCCAGCTTTTCTTGGAGGAACTTCGAAAATTCGTCACATAGCTGAGGGACAAAAGCCGTGGCCGCAATCCAAGGCCATGAGATCATCAATAGCTGACATGCAAATCGAGCATGCTTTGGGACCTGGCAGTATCATCAGTATCTGGCACACATGATACAGATGATACAGATGCAAATACTAACGACATCTGACAACCATGGCAACCTTGCTATGTCTTGTTGACTTCCATTCTTCGACTGTGCCAGCTGTGCCGACTATGCAAACAAAGGATTCGGCATAGATTGGCTTCTACATGCTTCTACCATTGCCTTGCAACTCCTTCACATAGTTTTGATAGCAGCATAGTTGGTAAATGTTAGCATCGTGAATCAGTGAGACGAGAATAGATTGGGAATCATCTGCTGACAACTTTAATTACCGGGCAAGACGGCAAGACTTTCCATATGACTCATGAATTCTGGATTGGGGCTCATGAATATTTGCTATAATTACATATAATTACCGTGCTACACTATACAGTGTATAATATTTGTATCTGTACATGTCATATGTAGAGCTGGTGCTGCTCAGTTCAATATCCAGCCTGCCAGATTGGAAGATGGAGCTGGTGACACGCACTTCGCAGTGCTGAGACCACATCGATGCCGCACCTTCTGGTCATTGTCAAACCAGGCCTCCTGAGCCACCGTGAATTTCACGGCACAGCTGGCTGCCAGCTATTCCGCCAACTGTCGATGACAGCCCCGACGGTTCCAAGAGCACCCAAGCACAGAAAGCCACAGAATATGGATGTACAGTATGATGATATAATCTGATATAATCTGATATAATCTGATTATGATCATAATGCATCTGGAAATATCTGGAATGTGCAAAGATGTGCAAAGATGTGCAAAGCACTCCTGTAATCGGAGCAAGTCCCATCCATGCTCTCGTAGCAGCACAAAGCCCTCTTCTTGTGTCACTTGGAGAAGATCCGAGGCCTCACATCACAGCATAGTCAACTTTTGTGGAGGCGTGAATCGGCGTGAAATCCTGAAATCCCAGGGATAGCAGTCTCAGATAGTCTCAGCATGAAAATTATTGTCTTACTGAATAAATGCGAACCACATTGGTAATTACACATATTTCTGTGTAGGAGTACATTGTGTACGTTGTAGTATGTGTATATGCATATTACCTATGTGTGTATATATAAGGATGCACATGGTTGTAGATTGTATATGTATATTATGTATATTATGTATATTAACGTAGTTAGTTCCAAATGCAAAGTATCGAAGGCAGAACATGCAATGGCATGTTTTACGTTCGTATTTCATCCTGAAAACTAGCCTCTGCGATGCATTTGCTCTGACGCGTTTGTAGCTCTCCTTGCAAAGCTCTGTCAAGTCTCAACCATGAATTCAGCACTGCCAGGAACTCAGTGAGTGAAGCCATTTGAACAAGTTTTCTCAGGCAAGCCTAAACTACACGGTACATCAAGATACATCAAGATGCATCAAACATCATCAAACTATATACTAGATTGCTGTGCAAGATCGACCGGTTCACGGATTCTGTCCTGGATTCATGATTGAATAAGGAGCTTTCCGCACTTCTGGCGGCTCGATGACCATCTGATCTTCGTCTTCTTCACCCGACCGAAGCTCCACATCCTGGTCATCGTATTCAAACTCTTCCTCAGCTCGAGCTGTCAAGATCTGCCAAGATCTGCCAAGATCTGCCAAGTGTGCTAAACCATGCTAGACCATGCTAAACACCTAGGTTTGAAACATCATCTGCATGTGAAGACCAATCAGTGCATGAAATCCTCAAGATCTAGCAGCCATCTGCTCTCTGACTCTCCCACTTCTGCCCACGAAACGTCTTTTGTTGATAGTGGCAGCGGCAGCTAGAGAGAAGTTGAATGGATTTGATAGTATATCGGCCAATCTTTACGGTACATTGCCATGTTATATAGTCTCCAAGACATGTGAAGAATTGTGGAGGTCCCTGAAGCACCTGAAGCATGGCATATGCCCAGCTCCCCTTGTCATTCCATTGGACTCGGCATGTTCATTGAGACCAGGGCACAGAATCCCCAGCAATGGATCCTCCATCTGAGCCTCAACAAATGTAGCAGACCATAGCAGACCACAATTGGACCACAATAGCAACAAACCCCTAGCTTTGCACGTTGGGCTGGCACTAGCGGCCACACCACATGCAGGAACAATTACAATAGCTAAATATATCTAAGCTTACATATGCTACATGACATGATATCACGTCACATATCTCACACACACACACATACAGTGATGTATTCATCGATTCTCAGAACCATCTCCTCAACTAGATTAAACCATGTTAAACCCAGATCCTGATTGTCTCACTGGACATGGTCTTGAAGCGAGGAGAGGGAGAGAGATGCAGAGAGAGAGAGAGAGGGAGAGAGAGAGATGCTGGTTATTTCAATCCAATCCAAACGCTTACAATCTTACAATAAAATGCTTTTGCACGGGTCCTTTTGATCCAGATTGGCATTCTGTGAGCCAAATTGATATATATATATATATAAATTGATACGTGCTGAAGCTGTGCTGCGAGAAAACCTAATTGAACAGTTTCTCGGAAGATTTAGCAGCGGAGTCAGACAAGCGCTTGATGTGTTTATTCAATGAACCTGCTGCAAAACGATCTGCATTGAATTTCATTCATGCTAGAATTCGCATTTTGCCGCGTGCAAATGGATCAATGAATGACACGTTAAAAAAAAAAAAAAACCGTGTGCGCTGATGCCTGTGCGTTTTGGGGGTGCAAGTTTGCGAACAGGCTTGCTGCTGGTGCCCCATGCCCAGTATCGCTGAGAGTAGCGCCAAGGGCGAGAAAAAACATAATTACTATTAATTACTGAAAAAATCTGAAAAATCTGAAATATACCTGATGATGTCTGTCGGATGGAAATGAAGTTTGCTCGTCGACCACTGGGACATTCCCACACTTGTATGTTCGATGCATTTCGATGCCATGTTTGGCAACGGGGCACAAAATGGGAACGCAGAAATTCCAAATCTGCCTTGTGGTTTCTTGTCTCTGTCGATCTCAAGAAAGTGGACATGTAAAGAAAGCAGTCTCAGGATCCGGCCATCCATGGTGTAGCAAATTTGCAACCAATGGCACCGGCAAGTTCAGCAGCTGTATGTACACCTGCCTGGCTGTCCAAAAGAAATAAGGACCGGATCCAGAGCAAATCTTTGCCTTGTACGTACTTACCATCGCGTACCTATATGTACCTACAGGGAGAAACGCTTCCCGGCCTGCCGGGCCAAGATGGCTTGACAGCGGAATCCAAAGTGTAAAGTAAAGTGGCACCGCGGGTGGCGAAAGTCAGCCACGGGTACCAATGAGCACTTTTGCAGCCTCGTTTAGCAGCCCTTTCGAGAGCAAAGGGAATGCCAATTTGAGACTGAATGTGCAGCCTGCACAGTTGATTCTCCATGTTAGAAACTTAATGTGTTTTGTGTGTCTGAGAGTAATTCAAGTGCAACTTCGTCTCTGAGAGCAGAGCGCTCACCTACTTCAAGGACCCGTACACTACACTGATTGGCCCCTGAAAAGCTTGAGCCAAGAGGGTCAAGGAATTAATTCCGAAGTTGAAGGCAGGGTTAAAAACCACCTGCTGAAACGACAAACAGACAAGATAGATAGCTTCACATTGTGACATGCTGACATGCTTCTCGGAACTGCTTTCACTATCATGAAACCATGACTCCACCAGGGTCACCAATAGCTGCGATCAGAAATTACATGAAATTAACACAGACATGAATCAATCTCCAGGAAGGATCCTCACACACTGACCCAACTCCGCCTCTTGCAGTGCTTCTGCATCCCTGCGGAAAACATGTTGCATTCTGGAACACACTGGTCACTGGAACTATCTGGAAGTCCACTTGTTGCGGGTTGATTTTGTGAAGAAGCCCATTGTGCCGTATTGTATCTGCAGTCTGCGGTCTGCGTGCAATGAAATCACTGTATTCACTGAACTTCTGCCAAATCACTGGAATCCAACTTAATCTAGCACACACATGTCGATCATGTTGTCTGCATGCACCGCCTTTCTGAATGCATGCATTCATCCAGAATACACATTCAAATGCAGATGTGCATAAATAATCATACATATGCACCAGTACAGTACATATGTCAAAATCATAATCAAATAAACATCTTCATGGCAGGGTCAGGGTCTTTTGATTCAAGTTGACATCAGCCGGCCTGGCCACCTCTCCATCCTATCCAAGAAGGGCGAGGAATGGTGAACAAACATGAACAAACATGAACAAAAGAAGAGCATGGAAACACATGGAAACAATGGAAAGCACAAGAGTAGCACACGCTGCACTCGCATATTCTAAACTTGGGAGGCTGCCTGCGCCAGACCCAAAGCCGCAACCAATTCACCTCCGCAAGGCACGCGCTTCTTGACTAGAGGAAGTCCGAGAGCAGCTTCATATGCTCGCATACTCAAGAGATCTCAAAAGTTGTGGTGAGTGACCTGGTGTGATGAAGTGTGACATAGTGCCACACGTCCAGCTACATCTACTGCGGCAGTGATCCGCATCAGAAGCGGTAAGGGGCGGACTGTGTGCATCACTGGTGACCACTTTCGAGGCTTCAGACACCTCCTGCGCATGTGAATTACATGCTGGAGGTCCATCTCAAAGAATCTCTGCAAGACAAACGTTACAAAATTTTACAAAATTTACAAAGGCATACAAGGATTACAAAGGTCCCCAGGGGTCTGGAGCCATCCCCAGTGGGCAGCTTATGGTCTCAATGTGAAGCTTCTGCACCATTCGAAGCCGGTCCTTCTCGGCCTTGTTAATGTCTTTCCTGATCACAATAAAATCCGAAAATATCCTTCAAATTACCCTCCCCTACCCCAGAACCTGGGACTATGCCACGAGTTGTGGATGTCCGAACACGCCAATCTGAACCACAACCAGCGTCCATAGCTGTGACGACATATTGACGACTGGTGACTTCAAGCCAAGACTCTCCATCTGGACCCAGGTAGCGGCAAGTTGCTCCCAAGCTTCTGACATCCCCTCGCCCGAGGTGGCCATTGCCTCAACTGAACTGAAGAGTGGTAAAAACGATAAAAACTGATATAAACAAAATGAAGGGCCCAGGGGCCCGAGTGCATCAGACACAAAGACGTTTTCCGATCACATTTCCCAAAATACATTGCTGCTACCTTTTTCTTGATGTTGTCATGATTGTCATACATCTTTTTGGTCGGATAACCACATCACGTAAGATTCATTCCCTTGACCATAGATGCAATGAAATCAGCCTCCACAACATCCGGAGAAGCCCTCATTGAAACAAGCCGCATCTCTCTTGAAAGACATGGAGTCGTTTATTCCAGCTTATTCCCAGCAGAAAATGACAGAGATGATATTCTCATATATTCTCAACACTCTGTAAACCTACCAGGTCCTACGCGCGTCTGTACTTCACGCCTGGCATTTGGCATGAGCCTCAGCCTGGATGCAGCATGAAGACTATCCCTTGATCTCTTCAAAAATGTGTACAGGTTTTAGATGGGTTAAGAATGCTTTAGGTGGTGTTGGCATGTTTTGGTACAATGATTCGGGGTTATTGCGGCGGGCCGTTCATTGGCATATTTACCTGTTTGTGTGTATAATAGGTAGGTTTGTACTTGGGTGTCCAAGAGCATTTGCAAACACATGGATAATCACACAAACAAATACAAATAATATGTGAACAATATTTCACAAACATCAAAAGTAACATGAAACAACTGCACAGCAACATTCTGCTCATCTTCAGCAGTTCAGGACCTGGATTGAACTCAAGCTGTGGAGCTCTTGACTGGAGCCTGCTGTCTGGAAAGGCGCTTCAAGGCTTCTTCGTCCGCCATGGTGCGGCAAACATCCAAGGGATCCGTTGCCTTCAGAGTGCCCGCTGAAAAAGCAGAAAATCAAGAAACAAATTCCACAAAGTTACAAATATAAATCACCAAGAGTGATTATATATATATATATATATCATTGACTAAATCATGACTAATTATATGTGTATATATATATATATATGGTATATTGTATATATATATATACATTTATACATATATGAATTTGAATTTTGTGTGAAATACGTGTATATATACATAATATTACATAATAATAATATATATTATATATGATGCGGAGCACAGAATCTAGCCCCACGTCTTAAGCGCGGCCAAACGCTCCGGTTGAGAGCAGAGGTTTGAGGAGATAGAAACAGCGCAGGAGAAAGATAATCTCGAACTTGTCAAATCTTGTTAATAAAACTATGTTAAACTGTTTTCATATGGAGAAAAAATGGTCACATTAAAGAGATGTGAAAAAACAACAGGACAAACACAACAAACACAACAACTTCAAGACGGGAGGTACAGCCACAAATACACGCACGCTCCCACCTGTTCAGAGCCCCCTTTTTGCAGCGCCTTTCTTCGCTTTTTCATTTGCCTCAATGAGCAGCACTCACAGTGGCCTTTTTGATCTTTTTGGGAGGGGCAGCATGACAGGCCATTGAATGTCACAAAAACATCAAAAACTTGGTAACACATTCAACCTGGGAAAATACATTAAAATACTAAGTGATCTAGGGACCTAAGGATGTAGGAAGTTTGGGCATTGGATGCCACGCTTCAAGTGCGACTTGAGTTGCTGCCGCTGCTTCTGTAACTCCTCATCAAACGCTGCTGCGCCTAAGTCGGCAGTTTACATGAATTGTCAGGCAATCATCAGGCAATCACAATCTGGGAAGCACTGCTTGAAGATGCTTGAAGTACAGGCATGCACTGCACATCACTGCACTCACAGGCCAAGAGAATCCAAGAGATCCGAGATGATCCAAGAGAGACTCTGCCGGAGCCGGTAGTTACCCGGTAGTTGACACGGGCGCGATCCGACTAAACTTCCCTGAGCTTTGGACATCTTGCAGCCTCTGCTAGCAATGCAAGTTGCTCATCGTCATCCACCTAAGCCACGCTTTAAGCGTATCTAAGCGAGAATCCAAGCGAGAATCTAAGCGTCACTTAGTGCCAACATGTGACCTACATTGACCTACTGCCCGGCAGTGAGAGAGTCCTGAGCTTGGCCACGGTCACTTTCCCAATCTTTGCTTTTGAGGCAGCAGAAGCCCACACGGTTGCTTCTGGCATTGCCTGGCTCAACTCCTGGCAAGGCTTTGGATGAGAACTTACCATTCCAAAAACCGGCCCAAAAGAATTGCGAGGCACCGCCATCACCACTGGAAATTCCGGGGATCATCCCTTGTTGATATTCAAGTTGTGGGATGTTGTGGGTCTTAAAGTCTTAAGTGTCGCCGAGGACTTTTGAACAACTTTTTCTGGGTCGGTTCAATGGCAACCGGCCGAAGGCAAGAGTGGCCGCGTGGCCTGATTGCTGCTGGCCACCTGAGCCATGTCTTCCTTGACAATTTGCCAGCCCTGCCATCAGCGTATCAGCGGGCCCGGCGAAGTAAAGCAATGAAAGCGAAGACTCTGTAAATCAGCTCTGATCAGTGAGCGAAAAGACTGTTCGCTGTACACTACAGTATTGTATAATACGTTATTATTGACATTGTTGATTGTAGATATGTTAATATATATATATATGTGTAATTATATATCTATCTATCTATCTATCTATCTATCTCTATCTATTTATCTGTCTGTCTATCTATCTATCTATCTATCTGCCTACCTATCTATCTACCTATCTATCTATCTACCTACCTATCTACCTACCTATCTATCTACCTACCTACCTACCTACCTATCTATCTATCTATCTATCTATCTAGCACGACTCTCAGAAAGGCCCAAACATCCCAGACTGCATGATCTTTATGCGCTGGATTGTGCCATGCTTTGTCGCCTGCAGGAGTTCTTTCCATTGGTTGGCTTCTGCATCGCAGTGCCGAGCTTCAGCAGTGTCGATGAACCTGGGTGAGCAATGGTGAGCACAACGAAAGCACATTAAAACACCAAAGATGTCCAGAGTGTCATGGATTTCTTTCAGGAGAAATTTGGCACTCTTTTTGACTTCCATATTCTGAGGGCCGCGCTGTTGACACTCCTTCATGGCCGTGTCCTTGTCTAGTTCGAGTGCCTGTCTGCCGCAGTTGTGTTCGGTATGTCAGGTATGTTCGGTTAGAACGGTGAGTGTTTGAGCATTTTGAGCATTTTCAGCCAGGGCTTTCTGATCTTTCTGTCCCTCCCATGGGCTCATCCCCTCAGGGCCCGCCTGCAGAACACCTTCGTCCTCCAGGAGACGTCCGAGTTCCAAGGGCGTCGGTGCAGCCGACTTCGCCTTAGTCACAGAGTCACACATGTTGTACATCGAAACCTTGGTGCGAAGCCTTTGCCGGGAAAATGCTGGCTGCTACAGGTGCCTTGGTTCGCTTTTGAAGTTTTTGGCGCTGCTTCTGCAATTCCTGGAACTGCTCTACAGCTATAAGTCAGCTACGTAGCTGACAAACATTACATATAAGGCAGATGAAGCCCCAAGTTTCAGATTCCTGATTCCATTCACCTCGTGATCCAAGTCTTGAACTCGTCGCCATGTAAGTCTAATATCCATGACAGGAATCCACTTTGATCACTGTCCAGTCCGCGTTTTGCCTCACACACGGACAGCTCAGGGCTAGCGCTCCTCCTGAAAAGTGGCTTGTCTCCTGGCGGCCTCTGCCAAGGCAGCTTCACGCTCAGCATCAGAGCTCAGGATCTGGCGGAGGAACTCACCAAGATGTTGATAAATTGTTGATATTGAATGAAAATAGTGAAATTGAAACATGTGAGACATGACATTCACATGACATTCACATGACAATCACATGACATTCACATGACATTCACCATATGTTCAAATATGTTCAAATATGTTCACTCAGCAGTACTTACTTGTTTGGCTGAAAGAACGAACGTTGCTCAATTCACTCAATAGCACTTCCGAACCGGCCCACCTTGGCAGTTCTATTTGCAGCCAGGGCTGCCTGTGCCTCCTGCATGGACCCAAGGCAATACGTCAATTTGATCATGTACTCATCTCTACTCAACTGTTGCTCTTTACCAAGATTGTCTGTCCTGCACTGCTGCACCGGAATCTGCCACAAACTGCTTCCACTTGGTTTCAAGCGAGTCACAAGCCTCGAAGCTAGGGTATGTGAAAAGGGAGTGGCTCTCCTCCAGTGATTGGATGAGTCTTTCACGTGTAATTCGCGTATATAAAGGAACGCCAAGAACAAACCAGTAGAGACTCATCTCCAAGTTGAAGACTATCAGGATTTCAAACTATTTCATAATATATGTTCATTATATTTTCAGAAGATTCTGTTTTGCTGAATCAGCTGAATTGTCCGAGCTGCTGTTTTCCACTCTTCACCAGCGCCAGGATCCTGCAATGCCTGCAATTCGGTCAGCTCCCTGGCTGCCTGGCAAGACAACAAGGCAGATGTCTTCCCAAGCTTTGGCTGGAAGGCTGGAAGGCTGGAAGGATGCAAAATGATGCTGATTCAAATGATTGGTAAACATAAATAACATAGACATTTGACATCATTTGACTTGTCCATTCATTTTGCTTCTTCCTTCAAGTCTTGTACACTTGCTCATTTGCAAGGGGACAATGGCTTGGAAAATGTCGATGGTGTTGTGGGCATGCTCTGCATTTTTCATGCCTTCGTCTGCATTTCCGTCAGGTCGCTGGTCTGTTTCATCAGGTCAGCAGCAGTCAACAACGACCTCAGCGACATTCAGCGACCACAACAAACTCGCAAGGCAAGATGCTTGATACATGATGATACATGTATATACATGTTGATCCCTGGAAACTTTCTTCGACTGGATCGGTGAGAACATGTGAGAACATGATCAGCCAGAATGGATTGCATTGATCTGTAACTGTCCACGGTGGCTCACCCCAAACGCTAAGTGAGGCCCAGCGACTGGTTGGCAGGGCGTGGCTCCCTGTGAAGCCTGATCCTGGCACACCCGAAGAACATCGAAGAACGGTCTCAAGGCCACAGCATGCCCAAGACAAGATGATTCTGTCACGACCCCTGCGAGGGAAAGTGGTTGATGTTCTAAGCAAATGAAGCCAAAGTTCAGCATAGTCGCATGCCCCATCACTTAGAACTTAGAACAATCAAAACCATCCAACTTAAGGTCATCTGAGACCCAGTTGATATAGCAATGGAATAGCATAAGATTACCACAAACAAACCACGCATTATACATTCGCAACATTTTGTCACGGCAGCCTCTGATTGTCCAACTCATCCTCAAAGGCACTCGCACGGCGAGCTGATTCTCCCAACAATGCCTGTAGGAATCTGTAGGAATCTGTAGGAATGCAGACTGAATGCAGATTATCCATGGAATGGCTCGGAGATGCAAAGTGATTCTGCAGCCTCGCCTCGAGTTCCACTTTGTCGGCCACCATCGCACGGGAGAGGAGTGCCCCAAGCGGGTCTGCTGCAGTCGCCTCCAGAACCAAATGATACCAAGCCAACCAAGGCTGCTATACGAGCCTGCGTCTTTTATTGTTTCTTTTTTTTGGTGAATTGCAGCAAAGAGGGGGAAAGCAAAGCAGCCTCGCATTCTGCAGCTTCTTCCAGATTTGCAGCACGCTCCACCACAGCCTCCATACTCTTGGCAAGGTTTAGCCTGTCATCTGCGGGGCTTTGTCAAGATAATAGTTAATAGTTCTCTGATGTTCTCTGGGCCATGAGGGGCCCGATGGCATTCGCACGCAGACCTTTTACATTACTATCATCACTATATTGTATACATTACCTTGTATTGCTACATATTACTACATTAAAAATCTCATCTATATAGCCAAATATGGCATAATGATGGCGCATGTCGGCACATGCATGTCCCAGCCTCTCCTCTTGACGACTGTGCCAAGTCTCTGCCTCCTGTCGTAGAGCCAATGGCAAGTTGAGAGCAGCTTTGCTGCAAAGGACTCTGCCAGCCTGAACAATCTGAATAGAACGGTGCATCCGAAGGAAAAGAGCACTCAAACAGATGCTGTCGGATGCTATCAGATGCTACTGCTGCCAACTTGGTCCAACTTGGCCATCGGAAGACAAAGGAATAGGGCAGGCCTGATGGAGAGCTATTTCCCTCTCCTGAGCTCAAGACTTCCAGCTCCAGGCTACGAAGGGTAGCAGCACACTGTGATGGAGTCATGACTTGCCAGTGCATTTGCTCGGAGTTTACAATGCCAAGCCATTGTATGATACCTATTGCATGGCCGCATCGCTGCACTATGCATTAAAATCATTAAAATGTTATCAAGCTATCACCCCGTCTCAGGCTTTCAGCCCAGCTTCATCCAAAGAAATATCAGCAGAGGTTGCTTTGGCCATGGCCTCTGTCAGCCTTGGATTCAGCTTCGTAGGGAGCCTCTCGTCGGTATTTCTTCGTGGGTTTGCCACTATTTTTCTTGTTCCACATAATGTAGATCATACATCATCATACAATGAATATGCAGTTGAAACAATGTCGGTACAGTTTTTTGCGGTATATAATGTTTTTTTAAAAAATATATATATATATTACAGTATATATTTATTATATTTTATTATTGGTTTTCTTGTTTTCAGATCGAATCGAATTCATTGCCATGGCACGTGCTCAATGCTGCTGCTCTTGAGGCCGGTGTTGTACCCACGGGAGTACCGACTGCGACCTCCTCGGTGTTAATTTAAAGGCTACCAGATGACACCCATTTCTTTCATGTTCTGTCATCTGTTCACGGAGCCAGCATTCTGGAAGTTCCAAGGCGTATCAGGTGGTCAGCAGGAGCTGAGCTGATGGCATTTTTGGACGAGTCTAAAAGTCTAAAAACCTGAATGGGTACACTGAGCCTTGGACAGGAGCATTGCCCTTTTTGCCTTAGATGGTCAACCATCCCAGAATCAAACTTGGATCCACGATTGAGGATGCATCAACCCGATGAGACGAAAGCATGCGAAAGCTAGAAATAGAACGATTATATAAATGCAAAGATTAGATGTCAGATACTGTCTATACTGTCTAATCTTTGCCACGTTTCCTACGACAAACGGCACGTAGGCCCGTAGGCCTTTGCACACCTACGCTGCCTCCCTCCTCAGGCTGGACACTCAAAGTGCCAATGACGGGCGATCCGCACACATCGGCAGCAACAGGAGAAGATCCCACTCGCCGGGCCACCGCCTCACAAGCGAATTACAAGGGACACGTGCCAAGATCGTCCCACTATGGTTTTGTATGGTTTTGTGCTATGCATCTTCGAAGTAGTTTGTGCAATGAAGCAACTTACGAAAATTTATGAAATATATCAAGCAACTTGTTTCAAATTGTCACATCATGGTCTCCTGCCTCCATTGGTAGCAGCAATCCAGGCTCGGGGGCAACCTTTGAGTTTGGACCATTTCTGTTGCCTCAGGAACAAGCAGCATGCTAAAAGTCTTTAGACTTCCAAGCAAGGCAAAAGAGTGCTGGGAACAACGGTACGAGTGTGTCTGGATGTGTCTTGAGCTCCACCTCATCACAGCCCAGCCAAATTTGAATGTGCAAGGGTTTTGTTTAATGTCAAGTAACGAGATGAAGTTCAAAACAATCCAGAGTGACCCAAAGAATCTGCAGGACTCTTCTCAAGCGCCCTGATCACTACTGTACAAGCAAGACACACATCACCGGCAGGCAGTTTCCTTGCCAGTCGGACTTCTGAGAAATGGCGCGCTTCAGGTCTTCTTGCTCCTGTTGAGGTTGCTGAAAGTGAACTAACTTGCCTTGAGCCAAGACAAGTCTATCGGCGTTCTATCATGGGTAGAGGAGGAAAAACACGTTGCCAACCAACAGCCCAAAACAGCAGTGCTCCTGCTCCTCCTTCTTGTTTCGCCCGCAGCACAGAATGCACTTGTGATTCTGTCTCCTTGAAGAAAGATCACAAGAAACCAACCAAATTACAAAGTTTGGAAGAATAACTCCATCTAATCACTTTAACATACTTCAACCTGCACAGTGGGCTGAGGGTTTGCCAGCCTGTAGAAGAGGGAAGCCAAGGCAGCACCAGCCATTGCAGCACCCAAAACAGCCAGGAGCAAGAAGAGGGCAGGAAAACTGCCTCCACATCGTATACTGTGAACTAGGACAGGGCAGCAGGAACAGTTTGCACACGATTGCGCATTCTGTGACCAACCAAAAAAAAAAAGACTTAAAACAACTGCACCATTGCACCATACTGCACCTGAATCTTCCAGCTCGGTGGTTCCAGCGAACTGTGGTGCATTGTTCCCACCACCAGGGGACGAGCACATAGCATCATGCAGCCTCCAATCCTAAGCTCTGAAATTTCATCTCAAAGGCCTCCCTGAATCGTCATGATTGAGAAAATCCTGGATGCCTTAGCCTCACCTTCCTTCCACTGATTACCCTCCCGGACCCTTAACATAAACCTTGAAAACAAGCCAATTTTAGTGCAAACTAAATAATCTTCCAAGCCCCAATTAGGCAGGGTCTATGTTGATTGGAAGGATGGTAAGTGTCCCCAGTTACCCTTAATTCCATCAGAGCTTTCTCGAAGTGCCAAGGTGCAGAGCAGTGCCGCAGTGGAAAGAAAGGTGCCTCAGCCATCGATCTGGGATTGCTTCCTGTCAAGATTCATGTCTGCTCAGTACCATGCCCTGACCCGAAGTCGACTCTTAAACTAAGTGTGCAAGTATCTTGCCAGCACCCTCTGTCTGTCAAATGTGGGCATGGAGTTTATCTGCAAGTGCCTGCGTTTGCAGGTGCGCATGAATATCGTGAATGGTGGAGGACGGCCGCATTGATGGTGTTGGATGCTGAAGAAGACTGGAGATACGTTTCCTGTGTTTCCTGTGTTCAAGGGTCTCTGTTGCTGTTGAGCTGCTGAAGCAGGGTCAGATTGGCACCAAGCATCAACCGCTTCGGTGCAGGAGAAGGTTTCATTTGTGACATTTTCCTGGCCAAACAGAGGACTACCCATAGGAACCCTTCATTCGGACATGCCTCTGAAGGACATGATATAGCTTTTTGAGGTGGCGCGAATATATGCGAAAATCAGAAGCTTCCATTGCTTACAGTTGTAGCAACCAGTGTTGAAACCCTCTATATAATTAGTAGGAAAAGGTTTGTTGAAGGATTCCAGTCGGAGACAAGACTGCCACCCCAGTGCTAAAAGAGCATGGGTACTTCGGTACATTCGATCATTTAGACAGCCCAGGCAGGAAAGCAAGCGAAATAGCTCAGTACAAGAGCGTCAGAGCAAATATCGTCTTTGACTGCATCTGCAAGATTCTGCAAGATCCTGCTCGCTCATGATCTTTCAAAATAATTAATTACTGTATTTCAAGGAACTTCAAGGACTCAGGTAAAAATGATTAAATAAATATTATATATAAATATGTAAGGGCTTGCCCGACAGGCCCCCGCCAGCCTCTTGATCCACCTCTTCGGTTGTTGTCGACTCGCCGCCCTGCAGCTTCTGGATTTTAAAGTCAGGGAATGCCAGCGATGAAGTTGCAATTTCCAAAACATTCCAAAACCAGAAAACAAATGACACAATGTGACACATCTGTCTGAGCTATTTGATCATATCAACGCAAGCCCAGTCGAAGTGTAGCCTCAGGCAAGGTTGTACTTGGCGCAGTCATTGTTGATAAAGAGCGGAGAGGAGTTGTCACTTTCTCCTCACGAACTCATCAGTCTGCGAATGATTTTGCACCCACCTGTTGACATCATGAGAACTCTATTTCTACGCATGTTTGATGATAATGATGATATTCTTCATGCAAAATCATCTGTACATATGATTACTGTAATATTTAATTAATTGGTATGCATGGACATCATTGCTGGTTCAACAGCCCTTCACATTGTGCAGCAGGAAGTGCTGATCCCAACTCCACCCTTTTGACATCTTTTGACACCCCACATCCAGCCCAAGAGATTTCCAAAGTTCAACCGAAAGAATGTATGCAAGGGCTCTAGCACCCTCCCCATATCTGCCCCATGTGTCCGTTTGCAAAGTAGTGGTGGATGTTTCCTCTTTTGTCGTTGAGCTTTCCTTGCGCACAAACCCAAGCGACGAAACACGAGATTCAATCACCTGCTATGAATGTAACCGCGAGACAATTCCGAGAATTGGTTTGGACCTTGTTCAGTCAACAATGGTAGACCAATTTGTATCTGTGTGTCTCACCATTGCACCAAGCTTCGGTGCTGCTTTGTGTTGCCGTCGTTTGAGACACTGATGATGGCTCTTGACTGGTTGATGCAGCAGTGGATGCCGTAGTAGAAGCGGTCGTGGATTCTGCCACAGTTGTGGATTCTGTCGTTGGTGCTGTGGCCTCTACGGTTGATGAAGTCGAAGACACCGCAGCAGTGGTTGTCGTGGACTCCGTTGTTGGTTCTGTAGACTCTTTGGTTGAAGACGTCTCCCCTGGCTCCCCATCTAACTATGCAAAAGTCTTCCGATCCAAACCTGGATTAATGCTATCCTTCTAGTGCCAAATTGTACACACTTGAATAATACAGCAGCAATCATAACATATCATAACAATGTCAGAAAATGAACTGTAAAGACACAAACCTGAATGGTGCGAGGATTAAGAGCGGCATGCTTTCCCCGCTGTCTGCAAGTGTGGCGGCAGTGCCGGTGAAGGTTTGCGTGGAAGATCCTGCCAGGCTGAAAGACAAAACCAGAACAGACCCAAAACAGACTCAAAACAATGATGGAATTTCCATTAATTCGTCAACTTTCAAGGCCTGTGGCCGTGATGGAAGTGGTGGAGGTGACTGTCTTGGTCTGACCTTGGGCTGCAGGCGGTTCTTGTGTAACTACTGGTTTGACAGTCTAGCCAGGTTGCTGTTGGCGTGCTTGGAACCATCTTATTTCAAGCCAATAGACTCACAGTAGTTGTAGATGACGGCTCAGTGATGTTAATCTCGGTCAGGTTGGTTCCAGCCGCAAAGTTCTTGTAGAGCTTTCCCAACGGCGTGAGCGTTCCATTTGGGAAAATCAGGCCAGCATCACCATTCCTTACTGGCGTGGTGCTTCAAAGAATCTATGCTCACCCTACATACCCCGAATAAAAAGAAAACATCTCTCAATCATATTCCATAATTGTAAGATATTGTAAGTCACATTGTCTGCCGTATGTGTATGGCTCTGGGGTGTAAAATCAATGCCAGCAAGCCACTCACCATCCACCTGAGCTTCAAGGAACATGGACGCTATGCCATCTTTGCAGTGCCAAAGGTTCAAAAGCCTGTGCCTTCCATGCTTAGGAATCCTCGAAGTACTGGAAGGCAAGCACCGCAACTGCCCTGATAAAAAATATGTCAATTAGCGATAAGTACGAGTTTGATATAATAATTGAGAAATCATTATATATATATACATATAATATTATATAAGCCTGCTCTCCAAAGGGCAATTGGATGTTCCCACTCATTCTTGAAGTAGCTGAACCAGGCATACCTCATGATCGGAGACATCTGTGGGCAGCATCAGGGATGATCACGTTGATACACACTCATCACACATATTGTGACTCATGGGTTTTCAGCCCTGGGCTTTGCAACATCTTCATCTGCTTCCAGCAGTGGAATGGCCTACACAAGGCCAACAAATAGCCCTTGCCTGCCTGGGTGAAAATCACACTAACTTGCAAAAACATCAGGGCGGTGAGTACGCCGATGTCGCCGGAAACAGGCCTCCATCATGTATGCCATCTGCCCCTGGCGTGCAGAATGCTGAATACTTACGTCTAACTACTCTCTGTTGTCACTCACTCTCATATGACTCATATGTGGGTGATCTGATTTACTGGCGAAAGCGCTACAGTACACATTATTTCCCTCAATGGGGTTGTCATGTGTTTTCGTTGTGTGGCACTGACTCTTCAAACATTGACCTGGTGCTGCCAGTCATACATTCTGCCAGAGTCAAGCGGGCCGCTGTGCAACGGCCGTGGGGAAAGGACACGTTGTTTGTAGCAATATGTGTGCGAAACCAAACTTGTTTACAGTTCAAGGATCTGAAGGAACCCTTGCAATCTCGTCTTAGCACCTTCCGAAAAATATAAAGTCCTGAGGCAAGAAAAACGCTATAATAGGCCTGTCCTTCATATCAATTATTATGGGTATATAATTACAGTACACAAGAGAATCAGGACTGGGACTGGGACTGAACAAATCAAAAGTAATTGTCAGATCAGAATGATCAGATTAGTTTATATTCAAACATTCATAACTGAAAAGTGGGTGGACGGGTTAAGCTTTGCTCACGACAGGCAAGTACGTTATATCAAGGCGACAAAGTTGAAACATCTGCTTGATCAGCTACTTGATCAACTTAGTTTCTGTTTTGCTGCAGTAGAACTTACTACTTTTAGTTTCAGATTCTTTCCGCAGTAGACAATGCAAACATATCCAATTAACCCACCTCTGCAGAAAGCCGCTCTGGAGAATTCGGATCAGAGCAAGCAATCTCTGTGATCCACATGGGCTTTCCTGAGCTGCACACGGCTAATAGTACCATCCTGTCAATGCACCAGTCTGTGCTTCTTTCATCGTGAACACCAACTGAAGGTACTTGCTCCGAAGGAGAAAGCAGTCGCCAACATGTTCCAATGTGTTCCAATCAATTTTTGAGGAAATGGAAGCACTCTCGAAAGCCTGCAGTCAAGTGCCGAACACACGATACCGATCCAAGTGATACTTCAGCCCTGCCGCGTAGCAGGTGAAGACGTGTATCCCAATGGCATCCACCTGCACAACAATCTCACACAATCTCTTCTGTATTCCCAGAAAGTGAAAGGTTCCCATGATGATCCATAGAATCCATAGAAATAAGATGACAAAATTACCGCGGCCACTTGCATGCCGAACCTTGAGGCATAATCAGGCAACATAAACATGTCATCAAATTATATACATGTAAATAGTACTATCATCAATCACACTTGACCTAGGCAGGACACACTGACATTGCATGATATTGCCATATTTTCAATTGTGGCATTTCATGCAAACCATACCTTGAAGCCAAAGCGTTATCCCGGAAATTGCGTTGTGCTGGTGTGTGTGTGTGTTCTTGTTTGTCTGCATGCATGAGGCTGGCGCAGTATTCTCATGCTTTGAAACATATTTCTTGTCTATAAAAAATATATAAATATTATATTACATAATCATGAATAATCAATACTAAAGCGTTTTCTTGTTTTATACAAACATATTCGGTATGCACATGCTGACGTCCTGGCCTCATCTACACCGGGTAGTGTGTGTGTGTGTCTGCACGTTGCGTGTCCGCAAAACTGACTTCTTCGTCTACTTCTTCAGTCTTTTTCTCTAGGAGTTGAATCCCGGTGTGCATGGACCACTTCTCTCGTACTGTCCCGATCCTGGCAACCCTCGCAGGCAGCAAAGAAACGTTCAAGCCATTCAATCGGATCCTTGGCTGTGCATGGCTGTGCACTTGACACGGCTGAGGTGCACACTTGGCCGCGGACACGCTCTCTTGCTTGTGCGGCTTGTGTGATACAAACCAGGACAAGTAGCAGTTGATTCAGTGAAATGACAGCAAGTGCAGTAGCAATGCCATCAAGTCTATCTAAATCATCCAAATATGTACATCATACATCTATATAACATATTCTAAAATTGCTTTTTCTGCACCTGCCCATGCATCCTGACTCCTGGTAAGTCTCAGTTCAAGATCAAACCCTCACATAATCTTCTCCAAGCTTCCATTGAGACATGCCAATTCATGGATGGAGAGACCTCAATGACTCAGTATGACTCAGTGCTCGCTGAATGTTGGAAGCTGTGGAGGCCACGTGGAACATAAACATCGCCAAAATTGCCGTACAAAGCAACGGCAAATGATACTGAGAACAGAAGTCTAACAGAGTATCTCTTAGCAATTTAGAGTAATTACGTAACTTCTTTTGGATCATCTGAGCCCGGCACAATAGTGGAGATGTTGTGCTCCTCTGCCAATGCCTCGACATCCTTCCAAAGGTTAGCAGCCTGAAAACAATCATGCCAAGAATGCAGTTCGAATAGTGGATCTAATGAATCTAGTGGGTGTGAACACGCTGTACATGCCAAAGTGATCCAAAGTGCTTCTCAACAGGGCGCAACGCGGAACTGGGTTGGAGACAGTTTCTGGATCCAGGTTGGCCCTCAGCATCGGTGTAGCACTTGAGGCAGAAAATGCAGCAAAATTCTGTCAGACCTAGATGTCACAAGTAGAGGCACAGCGGCACAGCATAGGGCCAATGCTGGTTGGGAAAGTTTGGCTCATTGAAACCCAACAATGTGCTTCTTCCCTCAGGGAGGCCATCAGCCTGCCATCAAGAATCAGCTCTGAAACCATCCAACTTTGAGTGTCTTTGGGCATGCAATGATTCCTCTGAATCCTTGTCATCTTGCTGTTGGGTTCTAATCACCACTCGACTCTACTCTACTCCTACCTCACTTCAAAATCTTCAAACATAAAAGAAAGACAAGAAAGAATGCGTCTGGATTGCCTGAGCAAGTGGGAGAGAGCCTCGGTTGGCGGCGAAATTCGGCAAAAATCTCGCAAATACGAGTAGCTGGTGAGTAAGTTTGGGCATATTTTGGGCATAAAATTTGTACCCCAGCAGAGTGACAGTAGAGGTGCCATGGCGATGGCACCAAAACTCAGTATAAAGGTGCGAATGGTGCGAGATATCCACATCCCAGAAAAAATAAAACATGCTCAACTATCTCAACTGTTACCCTCAAGTAAAGTTCTGGATTTGTGGCCAGAGGATGAATGAAAACACTGGCTGCACGCTGGGATTTTGACTTTACGCCTCCGGGTTTTAGGGTTCTAGGGTTTGGGGTTTTCGTGTTTAGGCTTTTAGGGTTTTGAGCTGGTTGATTCAAGAAATCAAACGAAAACTGGCCTTGCGAAGGGACTTGAGCATGTCAAAGGATGCGCGGGGTGGATCCGTCGCGGGCAAACGTCTGATCTGCAGCGACCATTTTTACTAGTTGTTTCATGTTGTTTCTTCGCCATTGCCCCCTTTTAGTCCCGTGGTTTTCTCATGTTTTCTCTACCTTCTTGCTTTCAAGAAACCTGCGCCCCAAATGAGAGGCACGAAGTCAACTCCAGCCATGTTCCAAACTTCAAGGTCTGGTCCATCTGAGGCAGGATCAGCAAAGGCACGTTGACGTTTAGATACTTTTAGGCCAATCGGTTTGGATAATTAATGACACTAATGACACTGATGACACTAGTTATATATTGTAGCCCAGTCTCATATGGAATGCCTTCTTCTGCCGTAAAAGCGACCGCGCTATTAGCTATCTGTGCCTGTGAGGTTGTAGTGCCACGTCACACCCCAGGATACAATCTGCGAGAGTCCAGACAATGATTCCTGCCGGTGGAGAGCCAGCCAGTCCACTCTCGAAAAGAAGTCGGCTATGTGCAGTCTGTTCAGTTCTCCTTGTAAGAGCCCGCAGAAGGAAGAATCATATGTTATATATTGCACATACTCTGTTGGTTCCACAACCAGCTCTCTGGCATCCTTATCTCCATATAGTTTCTCGACTCTTGCTCAATGCAGCTGTAAACATAAATCATAATATATTTATATGTTTATATTTATAATATATGTATATATGTATAAATTATCAATATATAAACATATAAATATATCATAAATAATATATACAGTATATACATAATTATATATATAAGTTCTCCTTTGGTGGGCCAAACACATGTGTTCCCCGTATTCTTATTTCTGTCGACAAACAGTCCGGAGTGAGCTTGTGGTTCTCGATCGCAATCCCACGCCTGAGTGTAACGTTGGCCCGTGAGCTTGACTTCAGTATCAAAGACATGTTCATAAAAACTCCGTAATGTCATTTGATAAGTCTACATTGTATACATCATCTTCAAATGTGAATATAATGGATGTGGGTTCCCTCTGTCAGACTTACGCAGCGTCTTTGCCAACCATGATTTAGTGACAACCCATGTGCCCTTTGGGAGATTTTGCAAACGGCGAATGATGCCAAGACATGCCAAGACATGCCAAGACCCAGGCTTGGGAGACCTCTCAGTCTCTCCGTCTTCTCGGTACTTTTCCCAGGGCCAGCAGTCAGCACACTTGAGTTCTTCCAAGGACGCCTCAACAAGATCCGGTTGGATAGTGTTGTTACGTTTTGTTCAT
>Ga0126342_10003499_pt1 | contig 25982 bp, 12 predicted proteins | sample Cyp1metagenome_FD_92528 | JGI IMG/M metagenome (GOLD analysis project Ga0126342, IMG submission 92528) | Coral microbial communities from Lord Howe Island, Old Settlement Bay, Australia - Cyphastrea 1 metagenome | ecosystem: Host-associated > Invertebrates > Cnidaria > Coral ... | reverse complement strand
TGCGAGTCCACAGGAGTTGAAGTTCAAGTTACCAGAAGGTTGCACAGCAGTGGAGACCATCTTCTACTTTGTGAGAGCTGGTCGCAAGTGGCATAGGCACATACCGCTGATGGGCGGCAAGGCGAAACAATGTGAGGTCTACCCCAACGGCCTTATCAGAAGCATTTTGAGAGGTTTGAGAAAACATTTGAGGCAGAAGATTCCTTTGAGTGCTTTGGATTTTGGGCCGGTGAACCAAGAGCAAGACTTGGATCTTGGGTTGGTGGAAGACTGGGAAACTTTTACAGATGAAGTTTCAGGCAAGGCTTTGGAGAAGTCTATGGTGGTGGCAGCCCGGCGTGAGGAGATTGAGTATGCTGAGCGCTACAACGTTTGGACAGTGGTGCCGGTCTCGGAGGCATATGAAGTTTCTGGAAAGGCGCCAATTGGCACTCGATGGATCGACATCAACAAGGGTGATGTTGAGCGACCTGCTTACAGGTCGAGGCTTGTGGTGCAAGAAGTGAGACAGTCCAACATCGAGGCAATCTTTGCAGCGACACCGCCTTTGGAATCGGTGGGGATGCTTTTGAGCCTACAACGCACTGGCAAAGAGGTGGACAAGAAGGGCCGTCGAAAGAAGGTCATGTTCATTGATGTGCGGAGGGCTCACTGGTGTGCCAAAATTTTTCGGGCAGTGTTTGTTTGGTTGCCAGAAGAGTCTGGTGTTGGCGATGGCATGTGCGGCAGGCTGAACAAAGCAATGTATGGCTGCCGTGACGCAGCAGCATGCTGGGAGTTGGAGATCACAGAATTCTTCACTTGCTGTGGATTTGCACCGGGACTTGGGAGTCCGGTTCTCTTTTGCAATCCCTTCAGAGACCTGAAGGTTTCAATACATGGAGATGATGTGACGGCTTTGGGTTTTGAAGCCGACCTACTTTGGCTGAAAGAGAAGATGCTGGAGAGGTATGAGATCAAATTTGGAGGGTTGCTGGGACCAGACAGTACAGATGTGCAAGATGTTTCATTGTTGAACAGGTTAATCCACTATGGGGAGACCGAAACTACAATTGAAGCAGACCCACGACATGTGCAAATCGTCATCGATGAGCTTGGGCTTCGAGATGGTAAGTCAGTGGGAACACCTGGAGTGGCGAAAGCAGATCCGGATACAACACCACTGAATGATTTGGACAAGAAGAGGTTTCGAAGCCTGACTATGAGATGCAATTATTTGGCCTTGGACAGGCCAGACATCAACTATGCAGCAAAGGAGTTGGCCAGAGCAATGCAACAACCTACTGCGGGGGACTGGAGCGGCTTGAAACGGCTTGCAAGGTTTCTTCTTGGACGACCACGTCTGATCTGGAGATACCCTCAACAGGAGGAACAGTTGCAGCTGAAAATTTTCACAGACAGCGATGACGCTGGGTGCTTGAAGACACGGAAGTCGACAAACTGTGGATGCCTTTTTCATGGTCAACATTTGCTGAAATTTTACAGTTCAACGCAGCATGTGATTGCACTTTCCTCAGGAGAATCGGAGTTCTATGGGGGCATCAAGGCTGGTTCTACACTGTTGGGAGCTCTTGCTACAATGAAAGACTTGGGCAGTGAGTTTGATGGTGTGCTGGTTTTCGATGCGAGTGCTGCAAAATCTATGCTGAGCAGAAGGGGCCATGGTAAGGCCAAACATATCGACAGATGCTACTTGTGGCTGCAACAACATGTGCAAGATGGTGACTTGAAGCTTGAGAAAACAAGCACAAAGGTGAACTGTGCCGATCTGGGTACGAAACACCTGGACAGTGCTCGAGTGGTGGACCTCGTGAACATGATGAATTTGGAGTAATGTATCTGTTCGCAGCCGTGGAAAACGTGAGTCAAGTGAGGGTTGGTTCCCCAGGGTTCTAACCCGGTCTTTGTGTTTTGCACTTACATAACGAACTGGGAAATCCACCCATTAAAATCATGGGTAAATCCACAATTTCTATGGCAATTTTCCATAGCTTTTTGTAAACGTTTACCAGGCCGGGTATCCAAGAAACCCAGATCCAACAATTCCACAGTCCGGTTCCCTCTTGGAAGCCTCATCCCAGTCGCTTCGATTTTATTTGTTTCTATAGAAACCAAAGTTTTGCTGGCCGGCCTGGAGTCCATGTTTCTCCATGTTTCCAAAGCGTGGTTTTTTTTCACCAGACCCCAGCTATTTCCGTTTCGGTTTCTCGCTGATTTCTCCTGAGGTTCTCTTCTGGTGGATCGCAATTCTATGCAGGGCCCCTTGGACTCCACTGTTGTTGGATGGTCTCACCAGGTCCGATGACTATCTCACCCGGCCCCAAAACGAGTGATGGTTGTTGACACTGGGATGATCCAAATTGAGCGAACTTTCCTACTTGGCCATAACCTGCTGATATTGAGATATTCACTTGACAATCTTGACAAGATATGTTGGTATTTAAATCACTTTTGAACCTTAATTTGTGCTGGTTGTGCTATGTATTATTGGTATATTCACATTTTTTCTGTTTAGATTCCCAGTTTTTTTTTCGCAGTTCAAATCCCAATGGTTTCACGATTTTGATCCACATTTGTTTGTTGCTTTGGTCCACACATTTGCTGGTTATATGTAAATACATGTTTGAAACATGTCTATACTTGAAATCCACATGTTTTGGTAAAAACAACAGTTTGTGGTGAAAAAAACCCATAATTTTAACGGTTAAATCCATGGTTCATTTTCAGCTTGAATACCAACCAGCAATGTTCGTTTGGAAAAGTCACAGTATGTGTGAGTGCGTTGTTAAAATATGTTGCCCCCTGGTTATGACTAACATAGCCATGGTATAGATGGCCCATAGAAGTAGATGGTTTACCGTTCTTAAAAATTGGTGGATTTTCCATGGCTATGTTAGTCATAACCAGATGGTAAATCCATGGTTATTAGCCACTATTAGCCACTATTAATCACTATCACTCATTATCATTGATCATTATTAACCACTAAAATCTAAAAAAATCCCAGTGAACGCCTGGAAATTTCGCGGCGAATCTGACCGTTTTTTTCGGCGCAGGAAGGGCTTGGACAACACCGAGTTCCACGCCGCCATCGCCGGCGCCGTGAGCGGCGCCTACCACGTCCGTGCGGTGGCGGAGCAGTATGGTGTGCCGGTGATTCTGCACACGGATCACTGTGTGACTGGGACATTACCCTCTGGTAATTCAACAAAAAACTATGGAAAATCACAATTTTTCAATATTTTTCATGGGAAAACTCATTATGAATGGCCATTTTCAATAGTTTTTTGTATGTTTACTCCAGTCTTTACTAACAATCTTGAAATGGGATGTGGAAAGATATGGGATATACCACATATATGTTTCATAACATCCTCAAGAGAACATTGAGCATATGATATCCCCATTGTATATGCCTAATTCTTGTGTAATTGGATCATATGTTGTTGTTGTAGAATCGGAGATGTGAATACCTTAAGCCATGGGATTATATGGTGCCTCCAAACACAACATGTCAAATCTTATACCCTCTGGTAATTTGTGACACAAGCTATTGAAAATGGCCATAGAAATAGTGGATTTTCCCATTGAAAATGGGTGGATCTTTCCATAGTTATGTAAACGTTTACCAGAGGGTAACCATCATATATCCCCCCATTAAATCCCATTAAAGTACCATAAAATCCCATACAATCCAATTAAAATACCATACAATCCCATTAAAATACCCTTAATGGATTATATGGTGCCAGTCTTATACTTTGAATCATCACCAGAAAGCCAACACAAGCATTCGGGTTACAAACCAGCTAGCTTTAGCTGGTCTTTTTGTGGATTCTATCATGGAACTTGCCACTTTGAGCATGTCAAGGACCACGAGCCTTGGCTGGTGAAAACATGTTACCCTCTGGTAATTTAACATAGCCATGGAAAATCACCATGTTTAATAGGCAACCCACCTATAAATGGGCGATTTTCCATGGCTATGTTAAATAACCAGAGGGTAAATCCATGGTTGGATCTTCGTTTATTGATGATTCTGGAAATCCCATAGTAGCTTTCACATTCTAACCCCATTACCCATAGGATCCATGGTGCTGCTATATATGGTATTATGTGGTAACATTTACCATCGGTATACCCCAAATGTTAGCATATATACCATACATGGATCCTATGGGTTATTATCATCGTCTTGTTTTAAGCTATTATTGCTCTCAGATCTCATCATTGACAAATGAAATTCCAGAGATCCCCTGCAATATCCTCAGTTGTTGACGTTGATTTTGAAAATCCCACCGTTGTAGTGATTTACGAAACCATCGCCTCTGTTTCGAATGCTTTGGATACCATTTGCAACCCCTGGTTGGGGACTAGTCGGGGATTGTCACAATCCATTTCATACTTATATCTTTTGTGGATTGATTAATACTTATAAGATCTTATAAGATATCATAATCCACATCAAACAAGTTCTAAAACACCCTTCGTATCTTGGACCTCATCATCCTTGTCGCAACACCTGGGAATCCCGTTCTAAACGAATGTTTTTTGAGGCCAAGAACTTGTTGCCGTGGTCACTTGGTGAATGCTTGGTGAATGGGTGGCAAAAACCCCAGGAATCGTAAGTGGCTTACATCACATCCCTCACATCCCAGTTTTTTTAGTACCCATATGCCCCATGTATGGTATATTTACCTACATTTGGGTGATTTTTAGTGCACATGTTGGTAAATATTCCATACATGAAGCATATGGGGTAGGGGAAGTAGGGTCAGTAGGGGCTTTATGTCGTAAGAAAAATTGAGGGAAACTAGTCCACTTAGAGTCCACCAACTATATCCAATACTATTCCGCAGAGAGGGCGTAGGTTGGAATCCACAAACATAATATACATGGGGTCATTAAATGTCCCCATTAAACATCACCCAACCATTAGGTATATGGTCTATAATGGCTACTTTTTACGGTGATGTCCAATATTCCCAAAATGGGACAGTTACCAACCCCTGATATATCGTGAATCAAATGTATTGCTATCCCTGCTATCCAGTGTGTAGGAGGGGTTCGGAGCATTCGGAGTATCCATATTCCCGCTGTGTGTCCCTATAGAATGGGGAGCTAAGGAGCTACGAATTGAATGATTTTTCCAACCTTGTGATAGATTAATCACAACCAATCAACCTATATATATATATATTTATGATGAGCTGAAATATTCCAGAATCCAGCATACTGGGATATACCATATCTGAAATGTGGACTAAGCCAAGAATCGGGGGAATACAATTAATTCTAGGAAATCATTCATGGGATCTATTACCAACTGAATATGATATTTGGGTGTGCCTGCAAAATTGGCTCCAATTGGAGCCCCCAAGTTATATTAATTTAAAGTTGAATTATAATATGATTTTATCAAATTGTTCCAACCCATTGTAGGTGAATCATTACCACTTTTTTTGGGTGGAAACCCGTCACGAATGTTGAATGTTGTAAAGCCAATAGTACACCATCCCCATCTGCATGTTCATGGGTGGTATAATCAATGGATTGGTTTAATTTACAGGAAAGCCCCATATTTCATGGGAAAATAACTCTGGTTTCCGGTTAAGATTTTCCCGTGATTTCACCAATCCATTGTTTTTTATCCCCATCAGCATCTGGTCAGCTTTACTCATTTATGGGCATTTTTATGATACCAACCAGGAGATTCGGATGGCATTTTCATTGATTATCATTTCGTAGATCGTTTCGTAGATCAAACTGATTGATTAGTTTACCGTTCTTAATAGCATGGTGGATCTTTCCATGGCGACCTGTTAGTCATAACCAGATGGTATTATAGATGATTTTCCCAGCTAGAAACCTCCATTTATGTGTGGATCTTTCCATGGCCATGTTAGTCATAACCAGATGGTATAAACCATCCCCAAGTCATGGCAAGGTTTGATGGCCTCCTGGAGGCGGATGAACGCTACTTCGAGCTGCATGGAGCCACCGGGTGACGGAGCTGTAGGGAGGTTTTTTCAGTGGGGCAAAAAGCCTGGAAAAATGTGGGAAATCTTGGGAAAACCATGGGAAATGTTGGGAAAACCTTGGGAAAACCATGGGAAAATGTGGGAAATCTTGGGAAAACCCATGGGAAACTCTATAGGAAAACTCTAAAGAAAATGAAGATCATTGGTGGGAAAGAAGATATTTTTGCGACCCCCTAAGTTATAGGGGAAAACCCACAGTCATCATCCATTTAGAGATGGAACTCTGAGAAAGTGGAGGATTCCAGAGAAATGGAAGATTCACCACAAATGGAGGATTGTTTCGCGCAAAAAATCCAGGATGAACCAGCAAAAATTGTGGAATTGACCAGTAAAGATTGTGAATTGACTCATGTATAAGGTGAATTTGCACATCAACAAATGGGAATTGGACGCAAGAATTGTAATTGGGATATTGGAATTTAATGGGTTATCAACAAAGAGCGATGATCCAAAAAGTTGTAGCCAACCGACGAGGATTTGACCAACTTTTATCATATAGAGAAAAAGTGTATTTAGGTGGTGCCCCCTAAATTTCAAACAAACCCATTTGCGCAATGTCGAACACCCAATTATAGTGGATTTATATATGGGATTATTTTGGATTATGATTGGATTGATTGACATTTCCCCTGTAACTATAATCCAGCAATCCATGGTTTTGGATGAGAAAATCACCCGTGTTTTCAACAGATTTTAACCAGCAGATCTTGCGCCGACTTGCCAGGAGAACCACTGTTTTCCTCCCACATGCTGGACCTGTCAGAGGAAAGTTGGGAGAAACGGATGGCAGATGGCGACTCTGATCCCCAAAAAAACGCAGCCCTCATATTAAACACCCCGGGTTGGTGGTCTGGAACATTTTTTTATGACTTTCCATTCAGTTGGGAATAATCGTTCCAACTGACGAAGTTCATCATTTTTCAGAGGGGTAGGTTGAAACCACCAACCAGACCCCCATTCTATGGTGTAATTTCCCCATGTTTTTTTACGAATTTGACCATCCGATGGGGCTACAACTGCCGGAAGTCGAGTCAGTTTGGCTTAGAAAAAAGCCAGTTATGACCTCAACGAGGCGGGACCAAGAAAGAAGTGGATCATCAAATTTAACACTGCGATGCAACATATGGGGATTATACGGGATTATGCTGTCCAATTCCATTCACTACAGGTTGTCCAAACAATAAACAGGGATTGGTAAATGTCCCATTTTGGGTATATTGGACATCACCTTATAGTAACCATTATAGACCATATACCTAATGGTTGGGTGATGTTCAATGGTGACATTTAATGACCCATGATAAACATCACTACATATCACTACGAATTATCTGCTGAATCTCGAACATTTGATGAATGTGTCCGGCGAATTTGCGCACCTCGGACCACAGGAACCATTGGAAGAGAACATCGCAACTGGGCTCAGCCGGGATTCGTTTCACCTCATCGAACCATTTTAACACCCCTTTGTATCTTGGGGGTTGGGAGCAACCTTTTTAACACTCATGGAAGTTTTTCAACCACCAAAGATGGGAATATATATATATGGAACTATTATGGGATATAACCAAATGATATTTGGATATATTTGGGTGTATGCAAAAAAAAGGGGTATACCCCAAAACATGGCTGTTTAGATCTAGGGAACATGATGATTGACGATGAGATTCTTGTGGCGCACAGCAACTTGGTGATGGATTACTCTTTTGACAGTACAGTCTCTGGTAATTTGTTACATTGCTATTGACAATTGTCATAGAAATAGTGGATTTTCCCATTGAAGATGGTGATTTTTCATAGCTATGTTAGTTTACCAGAGGGTATATGTCCCATGTTCGATAGTGATCAGTACGCTCATTGATGGAGATGTTCAAAAAAATGTTTGCTAGTTCACCAGATAGCGCGGGCATATTTGTTATCAACCAGCTTGTTCTTCACGGGTCAAGTTTATCTCAGATGAGTTACCCACATTATAACTTTATAACCCAGTTATGAATCGAATATCCGAATATCCTTGTATAGTTCGTCCCAGTTACATAGCTGTTATAAGCGACTTACTTTTTGGAATGCACATCTCAATAGAAGCCATGGCGATTTGATGGAACCCAGTTGCAATCCGTGGAATGTGCTTCCCCTCATGTCCCGCGTGCCGAACCATACTATCACAAAATATGGTGGAAAGATCTTTGACCGTACTAGGAGATATCCCATGAATCTATCTGGGCGGAATGCAACAAATCTTGGCTGTGATTCATGTTCACGCCCAAACAGCACATAGCCGAGTTAAGCTGCTACTATCCATATTGCCATATTTAGTTCACCCAGTTTTTCATTAGAAGATACCCATCTTCGATCATCTTCGATCATCTTCCCGGCCCAGGAGATTTGCGTGAAATACCTGGAGCGAATGGCGAAGATCAACTGCGGCCTTGAGATGGAACTGGGAATCACAGGCGCGGTGCAGAAGACCGGTGAAACGACCGCCGTTTCAGCTGAGGTCTGATGGCTGAAACGTGGGATTTTATGGAGATACCCGGCCTGGTAAACGTTTACGTAACTATGGAACATCACCATTTTGAATGGGTAAATCCACTATTTCTATGGCCATTTTCAATAGCAAACTGTAAACGTTTACCAGAGGGTATCGTATTTTAGGGAGAGAACGTTGTGCCGAACTTGGATGATGACATGGAATGTGATGAAATTTGTTCTAAAACCTCTTACATCATCAAAAAACTTGGGAATGTTGCCGTATGCATGACCAAAGGAGATCTACAACTTGTCTGTCAACAATTAAATGAACAGATCATGCATGGTTTGTGCGGAAACGGGGTCCACCACAAAATTTGCATTTTCATTGGGAAAAGAATGTAGATTTGACCAAATGGGGTGATGGTAAAAGTGACAAAATTTGGATGATGTTGGGCCCCTGCATTTTCGAAAAACACCATTTCATGTTGTCGATCATATAGTGTAGTCATATTTATATGTCCCAAACATATCTCATAACATTGTCCGTCAAATATTTCCATGAATGCTTATTCAGCCTTCATTAGGGGGAATGGATTGTATATCATGTAGGATTCCTGTAGGATTTTGATATGTTTGGGTGACCCATTCCAGGTAGACTGATCTCCATGACCATTTGGCCCAGAATTTCCCAGTCGGACTGCCATTGCGACGGAACATGAAATGGAAAATCCCTCATAAACTCAGGGGATATAAGGAGATATACAGTATTATTCGGGAATATAAACGCAGAATGATGTGTATATATATTATATAATTATATGTAATGATATACATATACAATGATATGAATCCAGTAATTACGTATTATGAATATGATAGACTATATTTTTTTTATATATGACCAACTTAACAAACATAGACTATAGATACTGGTTTATCAAATCCTCCGTTTTCTTGGTTTTCTTTCTGGGTCCCAGCTTACCCCCCAAGCGCATTTGGGGTCGCCTGGAAGCAAGCTACATCTGATTTCTCCCTGCGGTAATTCAGCATAGCTACAGCATGCTACGGAAAAAGATGGCCCATTTAGCTCGAAGATTCGCTATTGAAAAGGATTATTTTCCATACTTGTAGCTAGCTCAAGATTACCAGAGGGTACTCGAAAATTCATCTATCTGGTGAAGGATTTTCTGCGTGATTGAAGTCCCTAAAGATCACCATGATGAGTATTCAAGTGTTTACATGTGTTTACTGCGTATGTTTTTCAGATGATAATAAGATTCATCCAAGACCCTCCAATGATACATTTATTTGTGTATCGATTTTATTTTGCTCGTGCTGTGGATTTTCGAGCGTTTGCAAAAAATCTGCTCTTTTGCAGAAAAAATGCTGGAGGGGGTTCATTCCTTCCCCATTGTCAGTTGGATTTGTTACAGTTTTTGAATGTGCGGGTTTTCGCACTTTTTTGCGGATATTTGCGGCTTTTTTGCGCAAATTTTCGCTCGAACTAGTGTCGCATCAAAGCAAACAATTCCTGTTTTCAGTCGAGATCGGGTAGCCAAGAGAAAATAGATCGAACTCAGGAAAATTGCTCGGATCAGAAATTTGCGCTACGAACTGGAAAAAGTGTATCGAGTTGTCGATTTCTGTATCGAATGACCATAGGGGCAAAAAAAAGTGCTACGTTGGAAGGTCCTGGATGGCATGTCAGGGGATAACTTTGGTGAAATTGCAAGGTATACATTTGAAGAAACCAACAAAGATAGGGAAATTGGAAACCAGAAGAAGACTGAACCAATCAGAGGATGAGAGATGAACCAAGATTTATCAACATGTGACAACTGAGAATTTGTTTTTTTTCCGCAGCCGCTTTGGGGAACATGTTTCTAGCGAAAGGCCACGAAAAAGGATGGCAGAAAGGCAAGCCAAAAAGATCCTCAAGAGATCCTCGATTGGTTGTTTCATGTTGTTTCCCCGGACTTTACCTCGATGATTTTCCAATGTTTTTTTCAAAAGGTGGGGCTTTCCAGAGGGTACCTGGAATACCTGGATGTGCATCTCACATATCTCACGGAAAAAAATGTGGCTGGTAGCCAAGAATAGTCACACTCTTTCAGGATCTTTTATATAAGTGGATTAAGGTAAGTGCTTAAACATATCTAGAAACCCTGGATTTGTAGTGGATTTCTTCATCAAAGCTTCGGATGTCGGGTTTCAGGTGGTGAAGAGGACGGCGTCAACAACGAAGACGCGAACCCGGAAGACTTGTACTCCAAACCCGAGGAGTTCCAGAAATTGTTTTTTATGGGGATTTGTTGCTGCCAATTTCACGAATTACCCTCTGGTAATTTGTTACATAGCTATTGAACATTGCCATAGAAATAGTGGATTTTCCCATGAACAATGGGTGGATTTTCTCCATAGTTATACAATACCATAAAATAGTAATAATGAATGGTGATGATAATGTTGTTGTTGTTTTGCCAAGGGATTGATTTAACAGTGTTGTTTCAGCATTCCAGGGTTCCATAACTTGTTTTCAGGGCTTCTGTTTCGGCAAATGACGCACCAAGTCCAGCCTGATCTACCCTCTGTTAAGCAACATGGCTACGGAAAATCACATTTTTTCCAGTAAATCATGTATGAATGAGCCATTCTCCAAAGCTATGTTAAATTACCAGAGGATACCATTTGGGGAATCCTATTTGCAACATGTGTTTGCCATTTCCAGCAAAGCCACGTGTGAATATGAAGCTCTCATGTAAAAAACAAGTGGGGGATATTCCATTTACCCTCTGGTAAACTAACAGTTCGACCCTGGCAGTTGTCGGGGTTGGAAAACTAGTTTCCATTAAAAATAGGTGATTTTCAAGGTCTATGTTAATTTACTGGAGGGTATATTAGTTTATTGCCGCTTAGGGCCTCTGGGATACACCCACAAAATTTTGTCCAAACTTGGATGAATTTCCCCATAGCAATTCTTGAATGCATCAGGTAAGTCGTATCTCCTATGATCGTCAATCAACCATCATTTTTCAAACAAACCACCCTGTTTTTTTTGTTTCTTATATGATAGGCAGGTCCAATTGAAGCGCCATGCGCCTGGCTGTTTTGACACTGCTGAAGCAAGGCTCCAACTGCAAAGTGCTGCGGCCTAGTTATGTTTGTTGGCTCATTACCCATCTAACTATCGTTGTTTCATCACCATAGACCATAAACGTTAGGTATAAACATTTAGCCAACTACTCATGATGAACTACGCATCTTAATAAAAACATATAAAAACAATATACTCCTTCTAGCTATCCTAGTTCTGAGCCTAGCTATTCTAGCTGTCTACCAACGTATGTTGCGCTGCGCTGCGGGTTCCGTGGCAGGAGATCTTCCAGGTCTATGACGCCCTGAGCAAAATCCCCAACGGCTTCTTCACCGTGGCCGCAGCCTTCGGCAACGTGCATGGCGTGTACCAACCGGGCAACGTGAAATTGGAGCCGACCATCTTGGATAAGGCCCCTGTCACTGGTTGGTTGATGTTGATGTTGGGCCCCGTATGACGATGTTGGTTGATGGTTGATGTTGGTTAATGTTAGTTGATGTTGGTTGATGTTGGTGAAACCAACATCAACGAATTTCAAACACGGGCACCATTCTTTTAAGATGTTTTTTGGTTGAAGCCCCAGCACATGGCTGAAGAAAAATTGGTCATCAGACAAGCCCTTTTTGGCCTGGACCTTGGTCTAGTCGGACGGGCTAGTCGATCACAGCTAATTAGTATGGCTAGTTTTCAGGGGCCGTTTTCGGCCAAAGTTTTTGAGTTTGGACAACGCCGTTGCTGCTAGGCCAAACAAAGACCATTTGCCTACCGTCCAAGGATCAATATTTCACTCATTTCTACCATTTTGCTGATTCTTCCGCTTTCTCTTCCTACCCGTTCCCACCATTTGTGTTGTTGAAAAAAGCAACTCACCGTCCCCGAATCCAACTTTCTTCCTGTTGTTGATGCTGATTCCCATTTCCCCTCATGCCCATCGCCATTTCAACCAACACAAGCAAGGTGGTGCCCCCCAGTCATGTTTGTTGATTCGTTGCTCATCTATAGTGATTTCATCACCACAAACCCAACACTATAGCACCTGATCCAATATTCTAGTACTTATAAAACCTATAGTTATACAACTAAGTATCCTATCAATCTACTCATTCTAGTTCTATAAACATCAACCTAGCCATTCGAAAACCCTAACTTTCAGCCAACCCAAATGGATCCTTTGGATCTTTTCGCCATCAGCTGACCTCTGACCTGGCCACCTGGCCAGCCAGGCGCAGAAGTACATCAGCGAGAAGATCGGCGCGGCGGAGGGCAGCAAACCCGTGAGCTTCGTCTTCCACGGCGGCAGCGGCTCGGATCTCAAGGACGCTCCTTCCGGAGCTCGGAGGGATGGGATGGGATGGGATGGGATGACGAAGAATGGCTATCCATGGGAAAATATATGATATATATATATAGATATATATATAGATATACCCAACTTCTAATATGAGATTGGGATAGGAGTCTGAAAAATGTATAAACATGTGGTATACCACCCAGTCATGGCTCGTATTTTTAATGCGGGAAATGATGAACTGCAAGGGATTTAGAGGTACAAGATATTGGAAACTCAAGTCTTGTGACACAGGGATGCGCATAAATCGAAGCGACATTTTGGTGTGAGAGGCCGCGGACCTGACCCATGGATACCCATGGCCCATAGCCATATTTGTTGAGATACATTGAAATTTGTCATTAGTATGATTAGTATGACAACAAATATCTGATTAGTATGATTAGTTCCCATTATATTGGATGATTGACAACAACAATTTATATCAATGATATATCAGAACAATTCTGGTATTGTTGTTATTATGATATATTTATATTAGTTCATATCATCTGATAATTTGTCATTCTTTGGTTCTGATTGGCCTTCCGACCAAAAATACATTCTGTCGGAGTTCCGATTTTTTTTGGGTCGTACATGTCCCGGCGACTCAACCGACTTCAACGGGATGGGTCAAGTCATCACACGTTCTTTTTGAGCACCCCAGTTGTTTTTCCATCATCTTTGCTGTCATCCAAAATGCTATAAATCTCAAACATGATTATATACGCATAGGATCCATGTATGGTATATATGCTAACATTGGGGGTATATCTGCTCCTATTCCCAAAAATACTGACATACTGTAGATATGGCTATGGATCAATACCTATACATACCATTTTTAGGGGGTTATTCACATCCATTTACCAGCTATTTTGATGTGAACTACAGGGGTACAAGGTTTTGACACACTGCCATATGATGATATATGTAGATGTGCTACCCCAAAGTGGGATGGATGATCTATACCCCATATGCGAACCATGGTGCTGGTATATGAAAACCTACATGACCGGGTGATTTTTGTGGCACATGTTGGTAAATATTCCAGCACCATGGAGCATATGGGTACTAATATAGATCTATATAGTAACCCTCCAAAAAAATAGAAATCTTGAACAACTAGTAAACCAACCGTACCGTATTACCCCGTCTTATCATGTCCTGTCCTATCCTTTTTTGGAGGCTTAAGGGCCACTTTTTTCCCAGGGCCGAGCCGGAGTCCCGGAGCGTACCCAGCAGGACATCCGTGAAGCAGTGGACTATGGAGTGGTGAAGATGAACATTGACACTGACACCCAGTGGTTTCTGGGACAAGAGCTGGGATGTATAGGGATGGTTTCTGGTTGGTGGTGACTGGAACATGGTGACTTTTTCCCAGAACGGTTGGTGGTTAATCTATGGTATATCTATGGCTAATCTATGGTATATCGATGGTTAATCTATGGTTAATAACTGGAATAACAATATATCTTTTTGGTGGTGACTGGAATGGAACATGGCGATATTATTTTCCATAATAATGGGGGAATGTCATCATTCCAACTGACGATTCGTCATATTTTTCAGAGGGGTTGGTTGAAACCACCAACCAGTTATGTTATGTTCGCCTTATTGCTGCATATTCAACTGCACATTCGCCATAGCAATCCATATGGCTATGGCTCAAAATGAATGACCTCGACCAGAGGTCTTAGAAGGGATTTAGTCTTTTCTGAGGATGAGAAATTATTGGGGTGCCCAATGACTTGACCCATACCCTTTACAGCAGAGGAATTCTTCATAAATACTGTGTATTCGAATGGATTTGAACGGGCCATTATGGTGTATATAAGCAACAACACAGCATTGGGGTCTGACTGATGTTGTTTTTAATAATGTTCATAAGATTGATTCAAATTGCAGTTTGCACATGAGCATGATGATCATTTTCATCATTTTTGTTGGGGGTAGATTCCTGTGCCTAAAACCACGGTTGAACCTGCAGGAATTGGTGGTTTCCACGTTGGTATGGGGCTAAAAACCTAGGCTGAAACCACCAATTAGCTAGGTGGATGTTCCAATAAGTGGAATATAGTGGAATAGAATATTCTTGTAACCCACAGAAGGTTGAATTCCAGCCTGGCGGAAAACCATTTGACTGAGAAACTCATCTATCGGTATGGGGTGTAGACACCCTTATGTTAATATACATAGAATGAAACCCAATGGAACCCCCAGGAACTTGGTTGTTTTGGTTCCACTTCAGTTCCAAATTCGATGGAGCCCAGTAAAAACGGAATCTGTATAGCCTTGCATCTTGCATCTTGGAGCCGCTGGAAACTTCGATGGAACCTCCCAAACAGCTTGGGGGTGGAAGATGATTTTCCTGTTTGACCTGGAGCCTACCATCCTAGTGTCGGAAGTTCAGAGGAGAGTTTTTTTGGAGATCGTAGGGTAAGCCCTCGACATGCTGGGACATGCTGGGACAGGGGTTGATGGCTTGTGTTCAGGTGATGTTTATTTATTTAGTTACCATCTGGTTATTTAACATAGCCATGGAAGATCACCATGCTATTAATAGGTAAACCATCTATAAATGGGCCATCTATACCATGGCTATGTTAGTCATAACCAGAGGGTAATTACTCTGTAGGTTGTGATTGCTCTGAGAACATGACAGCAACATGGCTGCCATGGGCTCGGTAGGGAAGGTGAAAATCCCAAGGGCTGGGCTCTGCCGAATGGCGTTTGATGGCCTGGCTTTTAGGTCTTATTGGAGCGGCATTCGCGAGTTTGAGCAGAAGTACCATGACTATTTGCAGATGCTTAGCTTCTTTCGAAATGGGCCGGTGGAGCGGGTGAAAGTCTTCTCAAAATTGAGCCTGTGCAAATCCTCAGGTTGAAAACGAACAGCTTAAACAACAATCCAGTGATAGGATATGTATGATGTGAATCCGTTCATCTCATGTTTGTATATCCTCCATCTACTCAACTACCAACCCGATCCACCCTACAAGGTGGTGCTCCAATTCTGTAGCGCTGGTTGAGAACGGTTAACGGTTTGATTTATGGTGTACATTGCCATATATATATAATTATATTTATATACTGTGGTGACCACTGAATATAGATTATATATATATATACACATATAATAGTTATATACATAGATAATAGTTATCTCTCTCTATATATATATAATAGTTATATATAATAGTTATTTAAAAGTTATGTAATAGTTCATGGGCTTTAACCAACAACCACACTTGGCGCTTCTTTTTTTTCAGCGCAAGCTCAGGAAGCAGATTGGAAACCCGGAGGGTGAGGAAAAGCCCAACAAGAAGTACTACGACCCCCGCGCCTGCATCCGTTCCGCTGAGGAATCCACCGTGAAGCGTACCTTGGGAGCCGAGGGCGGTGTGAAAAACGGGAGGGTTTTTCTTGTAGTGGGACTGAGGGAACAAAAACATGTGTGAAGATATGGTAAACAAATGGACTTAGTGGTGGATGTGTTTTTTTTCTTTACATGCTTCAAACATATGCCCATGTGATATTGTACATGATTTAAACATATGCAACGTGATATATATATATATATATATGTATATATCCATATACAACCTACAGGTACCTCCAGTATAGATTTTTGTTTTGATGGCAGAATGAAAATAAGTATTGTCATGCGAAAGAATGATGACGTTGTTTTGAGCAATTCTCCAAGATTGGCCCTGGGAGGATTTGGCTGGAATTCATCATGTAAACCCTTTTGATAAATGTTGTGATGGTTTAGGGCATTTACATAATTTAAAGTGACAAGGTTGCAAACAGGTACCATCATAAGCACAAGATTATTTTTAGACTCATTTTTAGTTAGTAGTACCAATACTTATTTCATGATGGTTAGGATTTGTGGCTCATGCCTTATTCTTCTCTGAAGATGTAGATAGAATATCTTTTGATAGGCAAGCCTGGCAATGTGACATCTCCATTTCCAATAGAAATATATCCTCTGTCAATGTGAAGTTGTCTCCTTTCCAACTGGAATTCTGAGAGAGAAAAGGCCCATCAACCCCAAAGTGGGGGTCTTGAACATGGGTACTTCACGAACAAACATTCGATTTCGGATTCCTAACAACAGTCATGGGCATAGAACCACAAAAAAAACGCACTGAGTTTGGTGACCATAAAGGAGTCAGTGAGTTGTATTCCCAGTTCGCTAACAAATCAACTAACTAGCGACCTCAGTAGCAAACTTACTAAGAAACAAATTATTCCACCATTTTTTTGTGAGGATTCACAATGCATTAGCTAAGCCATTTCACTACTGACTAAGTGACTAAATTTCTGTGATAAACTAATGATGTCCTGTACCCATTTCAGTGATCCAAATTTCAACATACCAAACTCCAAGCATGTAAATCAGTCACCAAACCACGTGAATACCAATAAAAGTAATTAAAAGGTAGGTACCGGGGGGGTACCATATATATATAATCTTTGGATAGGATGGATAGATAGATAGATAGATAAATAGATGGATAGATCAATAGATCGTTGTACGCTTCATTTAGCCCTCCGCCCAGAAACCACCATTCCTTCCGAGGTATGGAGCAATGCTTCGAGGACTTGCGTTGCGTTTCCGTCCTTGGAATGGGACCTCCCGCCACTCGGGCGCTCGGGCGGTGCACGGTGGAACACGGTGAAGGTCTCAAGAAATGCTGGGAAAATGCTGGGAAAATGCTGGGAACATGCTGGGAAAATGCTGGGAAGAAGGAGGATAACAGGATGGAAAATAGCTACAGGTTAAGATTACTGATCCCCAAAAAAGCATCAGAAACGCGGTTGTTTTGAATGAAAAGGATGAATTTGGTGGATTGGCAAACCGCTTACTTTTTCAGGCAAACCTCAATCTTCTCATGGAACCATGCAATATTCTAAAGATGTCCCCCAAACATTCGCAAGAAGAAACCCTTTTACTTGCCATTGAACTCTTTATTTTCCACAAGGAAAACCGCAATTGGTCCACGAAAAACTGAGGGTTTTCCCCAAGTTTCTCCCATTTTTCAAGGAAATCCTTTCCCCATGACCTAAGGACAAACCCAAGAATGTCATGGGCCCACGTCGTGGTGGCCTTCCATCCTGAGAGTTTTAGCTTGACCTGCCCCATTTTTGGTAGTGGTGGTGGAAGGGTGCGGCCCTAGGCCCTGGGTATGGGTCAGGTGTGGGGTGGCCCAACTTGGATGGCAATTCTACTTATTTGTTTGGATCTCAATTAGTTCAAAAAGATCTTGACATGTCAACAAGTCGTCAGTTTCAGCTTACATGTCGACAAGTCTGACCCATACCCTTTTTGATTTTGGTTGATAAGTTCGAGCCATACAGTAGCCAATTTTTTGACGCGCAAATTTGAAGCATTTTTCCCCCTTTTTAGAAACGACAGAAGACCCATCGATGCTTTTCGTTCAAAAGATTGGTCGAGCTTTGGACTGGGATGTTTGGAAAGTCCCCCAAATTATGTGGAGATTTTTAGAAATCCATGAAATCCGACTGTTTAACTGGAGGTTTCTTAAAATGGGGGATCCCCAAGTCACCGTAGGATACAATAGGTTTCAATACTAGTCGTCATGGTCATCCATGACGACTGGATGAAAACTGGGAGCCCCATGACTGGATGGAAACCCTTTGAAATGGGCAAGAGACCATGGCATTTTCAACCCAGTTCCTTGCAAGTTCAATTTTGAGGGCGTGGACGTACATGGCAACTAAATTTTTGCCATCCATGACTAGAGGTCCAGAAGCTGTCAAATGTGGAAAAACTGTTTACCATGACTTTTGTGCCTTGTAAAACATGCTAGATGTAACATTTTTTTCATCATCCAGGTGTGCCCTTGCAGCTAAAAAATCAAACTCATACCACATTGGTGGGAAGGGCACTGGTTCAAAGACACCTGCACTAGCTGAAATGAGTGCGTACCGCAAGAATGGGCGGTTTCATTTGGTCCAAAAATCGATGGAGGAAACTGTGATCAACCGTGGAGTTTGGATGAGTTTAGTATGAATTTATAATAGATGTTTGATCCTGTAATACGTCCATATTTTCAATCAATGTCACATGTCCTGTGGTGTCTATATACTTTCATTCTGTGTCAACCATATGATTCATATTCAGGAGCCACGTGGCTTGAAGGATTGCAGGCGAGTAGATGAGATCAGAATTTCCGGCAAGAAGTTTCCATTCATGGAACTTGATTCAAACTTGATTCAGAAGGCGGTCAACGTCACATGTTCGTTGAGCAACATTTTTCATAGAATTGGATGATGGGAAAATTTACAGGAAACCCCTATATTTGATGGTAAAAACCATGGTTTCCTGTAGATTTTCCCTTAAACCAATCCATTGAATTTTGGGTGATATAGGTAGCTTTCAGGCAGTTTGATGTCCAGGAGAGGCGGAAGCTCCTCCATGGTGAGTATCTCACGGTGGAGGTTTCCCCCCACGAATGTTTGGCAAATATCAGGTTGAACACATCCTCGTATTGCAAAAAGGGATAGTATATATATATATATGGATGGGGGAGTGATTTCCTGACATACATATATGATCATATATGTAATATAATATATATGTATACGAGATTTCTCTGGCATAAAATGATATCAGGCCAGATCATCAGTGACTTAAATTTATAGTCACCTTTTCAAAGAATCTGCAAAAAAAGCCCCCATTGATGGCTATAAATCAACATACATCAATTCACAATCCCCAATTTTCACAATTATACAAATATTCCCCCATCAAAATCTTGAAATCTCCACAAAAAACACACCTCGCAATGCTGGCTGCCGGCATCACTTCGCCGCTGCGTTGGTGTCACGCCCAGCTTCGCTGTGCGCCGCCGCCCCGGGTCGGCCGCCGGGGTGTTGGCATGGCGGCAGCGCGAAAAGCCGCCTGACGCAAAAAAGCGCTGGGGGTACCTTTTTCGGACGTATTTTTGGATCAAATCAGGAAGATTTAAGCCTGAAATGTGCCTCTTTCACATTTGCATTTTCCAATTCCATTTGTTTTTTTGCATTGTTTCTTCATTTTTTTTCAAGATGTAAACATCCTAGAACAAGCGCAATTCGACAGCACATTTTTTTCAGGAAAGCACCATATTTTTTTCGGATATAGGTACGGCGGCAAGGCTGTGCCGGTGCTTGCGGTGCACTGGACTCTGTACCATATGTTCGGCACACCAAAGGGAACAGGAAGAGAAAAACTTAGGTTGGAATGGGACATGGGGAATGGCAAGGCCGGAAGTATAGGTCCTATTTTTTTCTGAAGAAGTGACATCCCTTTGATTGAGATTTGTTATCAGTGGACATATATGGACCTAATTTCTCAATTGATCCAAAGGATTCTAAAAGGACAAAATTGACGTTTACTTTTGGGACGGTAGGGACCATTAGGGACACAAAAATTTCCGGGCAAAATTTGATACACCAGCTGCTACTCTAATCGTACAAAATTTCATACATTTCATACAACGTTGGCGCTAGCCATACTCAGCTCGCAGATACCCAAGTGATGTGTGGCGTCCAGATGAAGTCCTTGGCTATTCGGGAAGCCAACTGAAAGAGGATGCAGATCCAACACACTGAGATATGACTCATCCGGCCTGCTGGCCTTTTGAGGCCCGGTTTTTTACTGCTCAAAATTGAAGATCTCCCAGTTTAACCAGGTTTAATTCTGTTGATTCCGATCCCAGGTTTTGTACGATAGATCTATTTGAGTTCATGTCTACATTTGCTGGTTGGTGGTTTGGAACATGTTTTATTTTCCACAATATATGTGATAATCCTTCCCATTGACTAATAATATTTTTCAAGATGGTTAAAACCACCAACCAGTTTGTGTTGGTTGGAATTGGTTCCTTCATTTTCCATCGTTGCGCTGGCACCCGACTGGATGGATGAGAGCCATGCACTGAGATTGGCACTTTTTTGTGGCGGATTTGCAAACATATCCGGGTATCATATCATATCATACCCATAAGCTCCATGTATGGTATATTTACCTACATTTGGGTGATTTTGTTCGGGCAAATGTTGGTGAATATTCCAGCACCATGGTTCGCATATATGGGATATCATATTCCCCTAACAGTTTGTAATTTTGTTGTTGGGGATCTTCAACAAACATCAACAAACCACAAAGTGTGTGTGTGTGTTTGGGAAGACGATCTGGATTCCAGAACTTTGATTCACACATCACATAATTCACATTTTTTTCAGACAAAAGTCAAAACCTTGATTTATAGAGCCTTACTAGACTGGAAACTCTCAAATCTGGAAATGTCTTCGCCGACGAAACAAACTCATGTCTGTTAGAGTCAGGCCCTCACTCTTGTTTGAAATGAACCAAGTTGAATCCAACATGTCCGAAAAAAAAATGCACTGCTCATGTTCCCCATCACCGCGACCCTTTTTATAGGTTAGTTATGTTTATGGATGAATTTACAGTATAGTCTCAGTTTTGTTGGTTTATTCTCTACTGTTTGTTGTCTAGATACGTCAAGATCATCATTTTTGTTGGATTACATCCTCATTTTGGTTGCCAAATCCCAATTATTGTAGCTTAAATCACGAGCGCTAATTACAAGGATACATGCCAGCTTTGTTGTTGAGTTGCTGATGCTGGTTAAAACCACTTTTTTTTTGGTTCAAAGAATTGTGTGTTGGCTAAATTCTATGTGTGTTTTTTGCTTGTTACATCCGCATGTTTCTTGGTTGAATCTTAACTGACCTGAATCATACCCAAACTACCCCCCAATCGAAGAATCTTAACAGGCGGAAGCATCATTGTGTTTTCTTTCTTGTGGAGTAAAATTCTGCCAAACACAATGGGATGAAGTGGAATATAGTGGGATATATATAGATATAATAATATATATATAGCTATCTATCCGGGTGATGTGTTCACAATTCATCACTAACAACTCTCCGGGGGACTATCTGGATTTTTTTGAATGGTTACACCATGTTACACCCAAGTGAGCAGTGTTCAAAACCCCTGTTGGTTGATGATTAGTTGGGGGATTATACTACCCAACAATGATTACATATTGAGGTGATCCAACCATAATGCTATTGTCAACCAATACCTCTATAATGCTATGATTTTTATGATACTATAACGGTTATTAATTATTATAATCCCCAATGCTATTGTAACTGGTTGATTAATCCCATTGCTTTTTTTAAATCCCATTATTAATACATGGAATGCTATCTTATTACAATCCCCAATTATTAATGGAATGATAGCGGTTTTTTTTTTTGGACTTCCTTCAGTTGCGTCAAGAGGTCTCAGTGGTGACCGGTGCTGGCAGCGGCATCGGCCGCGCCCTGAGTTTGCTGCTGGCCTCCAAAGGGCTCACAGTGCTGGCCGTCGGAAGACGCGAAGAGGTGCGGTTCAAGGGAGAGCTTCAGGGGATATATATATATATATGAGCTGTGGTCAATACTCATGGTTAATAACCATTAAAAACGGGGCTAGTCATCCAATGGTTCCACTCGGGATTTATAATAACCATGATTTTTGGATCCTTATTATGGATGGGATGACCATCAACCATATAGTGAGTATTGACCATGGCTCATATAGAAAATCCTTATTATATATGTTTTATTATATATAATGAAACCATATTAAACCCATTCTAAACCACCATTTTTCTTGGATAAATCATGATAGATCCTCGCCATAGAAACGGTACAAATATATATCTATAGATAGATAGATAGATATAGTCTGGTATAGTATAGATATATAAAAATACATAGAGTATAAATATTAATTATATATATAGTATATATATATATATAGTATCATGTTTTCTCTATAATAGTCAGGGTTACTTTGTGTTGCAAAATGCATAGTATTTATAGTCTTGCTTATGGATGATTAGATGATTATGCTATAATCTGGTAGATTATGGTAATGGTATATTGATACTGTGGATGGAAGCAATCCGGCAGTTGGAAACTATTGGTGTATCTATGAGATACACCGCAAACAATATCAAAAAATGGAATTATAACATGATAAACCATCTACCAACTGGTGCAGGATTTCTTCGATCCACAGTAGTATTGTGGTGATAATAATTCGTTATAGAAGTAACTATAATACTATCACACTATGGTTAGTTTCTATGATGTTTAATGGCAATTAGCCCGTTATATTTACCATCACCCAACTATACTTAGGCACTATGATAGTCAGTGTAGCAATAGTACTATTACAATAGATCATGATTGTTAATCTTGACTACTACGATTAAACAATTATTCACTAGCTATTATCAACACCATTCACAAGGGGGGAAGGGATGCGTTTCGGAATCCATCCTGTAATTCCAGTTAGGGACGGGATGGTGCTTCGTTTCCCGGGGAATAGTCATCAATCTATTCACCACGGGGGTTCCCAATATTGTTATGGTCATCATCATGAGTTCTCCATCAATGTTATGGTCTACAATCAATGATATGGTTTATGGTCATCATCATGAGTTTTGATTTCGAAGCCACATATTGGGATAGAAGAAACGGAAATAGGGACATCATGAGGACATATACAACGGGGACTTTTTTCTGACAGAATGGGGACAAGCAACAAGATCCAATCATCTCTTGAGTTTGAATATAGACTACCCAAACATTGATGGTTTATCATATTTTTTCCTATTGAATCCTGTTCCCCTTGACATACCCAAGTATGGGACGCAGTCAATGGATTGGTGGCATCAGTGCGTTCCGGTAAGCGCTGCTTTGGATCTTGAATTTTGACCCACAATCATTTGTCTCAGATAAATCCCCCAAACTTCTAGACATGGTGGGGAATTGATCTATGTTTATGATTTTATATGATTTAATTAATTTCGAATCATCATGTTTAATCATTGACATTAAATTTTTACCCAAAATGGACTAAAGGACCCATTTTGACTTTGGACGTTTACCCTTGGGAGGTTGCGTCCTCGCTTTGGAACGCGATCAAACGCAGTGTTCCAGAGTGATCCAACGCGACCTTGGGATATCCCTGAAATTCGGGGTACAGCTGTAGCAATGAGGGCATCGCGTGAAATCGCGATGAGATCTAAAAAAGAGGAACCACTGTTAGCTCTCATAATCATCGAAAGAAATCTTATCATCATTACAATTCAGAAATCCTAATCATCATTTTCCTCAACACTGTTAGCTCTCTTTTTATCCCTTCTATTTCTTTGGAAATCATCGAGTCATCTTATCCAATAAGATGTGATTCTCCATGATTCCCCAAACATAGCTATAGAAAATCCACCCAATTTTAAGTTCGGTAAACCATCTACAAACGGGCCATTTTCCATAGATATGTTAGTTTGGCTCCCTCGGTACCAGGCGTTGCGGGAGACGTGCGACATGTCCAAGGCGAAGATCGAGGCGCAAAGAAATTGCCAAGATGTTTTTAAGAGCATCTATATTGTGGGTAAAACAATAAACATTTGGGAATGGTAGCGATACCACCTATTTATGGTGTTGACTGGGGAATGGTTCATCATTGTTTTACCAACATTGACATTAATCATGTGCTTTTGGGTCATCGGAGTTATCAAAATTTGAAAGATGTGTTTTTGTGAAGAAATTGCCATCAGTTGTTGATGTTTCCATGATGATCACTGAACAAACACAGAACTAGCGTCTTGGCATTTTTTGTTTTCATTGTCGATGCTTTGGGGACCATCCGGACTATCCTATCATTTGATGAAACAATGGTTTTACTATGGTAGATAATGGTTAATCTATGGTTAATCTATGGTTAATCTATGGTTAATAATGGTTAATAATTGGAATAACAATATATCTGGTTTGTGGTTTGGAACTTGTTTGTTTTTCCATATAAATATTGGGAATTTCATGATCCCAACTGACGAACTCCATTTTTCAGAGGGGTAGGTATACCACCAACCAGATTATGTTTATACGGACTTGTTGGCTCTTGATGTAGGATTAACATCGTTTTGATGTAGGATTCTACGTTTAGGTCGATTTTCCCATTTGGGAGATGGTGTTGGGATGGATAATGAAAGGATGATGTCGGGAAGGTACTGGACAGATCAAATGTCACAGACGATAGTTTATTGGGAGACATCCCAAAATGGGCTTACTTCACGTCATTTCCAGTGGAAATATATCCACTGTCCCAGAATCCTATTCGGAAGATTTTGGTATGGACGGGTTTGGGATGATGAGCCAAACATTTTCTGTTTTTAACCAGGGACCCAGAATCTCTGATATAATGGGAATATAACGATGAAGATTTACCCAAGAAAAATTGTGATATTTTTTACCATGGTGACTCTGAGAGGATGTTTTTTATAGGGGGAAGGGATCAATCATAGTTGTTTAGGTATAAACCCATGAATATCACCATGAATATACTGTTAAATCACCATTTAAAGATGATTTTTCAATTAAGCCCCATTAAACTCCAATTGAGCCATTTAAAATACCTTGGTTGGCTGTTTTATTTTTTTTAAACATGTTATACTAATTTATACTGTGTGAATGATTGGTGATTATGATAATCGGATTGGGAGACCGTGTTCAACCAACTCATCTTTCACGAGACGGGATGTCTTCCAATCCAAATGAGTCATTTCCCAATCAGAGGATGAAAAAACGATGGCGAAGCCATGCGAAGCCATATTTAAGTCAGTCAAACCAGTCAAATCCCATTACTCTCTGGGAATTTGTTACATAGCTGACATAGCTATTGAAAATGGCCCAGTCGAAATAGTTGATTTTCTGATTAAAAATTGCCATTTTCAATAGCTATGTAACAAATTACCAGAGGGATAGTCCTTCCCATTGATTTTCATATTTTTCAAGATGGTTAAAACCACCAATCAGGTTGTTCTTAACCATATATTAACCATATATTAACCATATATTAACCATATATTAACCATATATTAACCATATATTAACCATATATTAACCATATATTAACCATATATTAACCATATATTAACCATATATT
>Ga0126342_10003498_pt1 | contig 25984 bp, 18 predicted proteins | sample Cyp1metagenome_FD_92528 | JGI IMG/M metagenome (GOLD analysis project Ga0126342, IMG submission 92528) | Coral microbial communities from Lord Howe Island, Old Settlement Bay, Australia - Cyphastrea 1 metagenome | ecosystem: Host-associated > Invertebrates > Cnidaria > Coral ... | reverse complement strand
TGGGCGTGGATGGTCATGGTTGAGGTCCGGCAGGGAACACTGGGCGTGGATGGTCGTGGTTGAGGTCCGGCAGAGAACACTGTGGATCGCGGGTCGCAGTTGGACGAGGACGACGAGGACGACAAGGAGGACGAGGAGGACGAGGAGGAGAGGAGGAGGAGGACGAGGCAGGAGGCAGGAGGAGGCAGGAGGAGGCAACTGACATAAAATCTAACAACCCTCACCTGGCAGGTGGGGAAAAAGCCTTTACACAGAAACTTTGACACACAGACGCGTTTACACAGAGGAATCTTGACACAAGGATGCGTTTACACACAAAAGCCTTTACGCACAAAAGCTTTTTTGCACAGAGTAGCTTTTACACAGAGAAGTCTTTACACAGAGAAGTCTTGACACAGAGAAGCCTGTGCACACAGAGGCTTTTACAGAGAGAAGCCCTTTATACAGAGAAGTCTTGACACAGAGGAGCTTTTACACAGAGAAGTCCTTACACAAAGGAGATTTACACACAGAAGCTTTTACACGCAGACAGACACATTTACACACAGAGGGTTTACAAATAGAGGCTCTAACGGCGCACAGGCTTTTGCAAAGAGCAGCTTTTACAGACAGATGTCACAGAAGCTTTTACACAAAAAAGCCTTTACACAGAGAAGTTTTTATGCACAGAAGCTTTTGCACAAGGAAACTTGTACACAGGAAATCTTTTACACACAGAAGCTTTCACACACAGAAGTTTTTTTTTACACCGAGAAGTCTAACATAGAGGAGCTTTTACGCACAGACGCGTTTGCACAGAGAAGCCTTTACACAGGAGCTTTTGCACACAGAAGCCTTTTACGCACAGAACTTTGCACAGAGTAGCTTGTACACAGAGACGTCTTACACAGAGAAGCTTTTACGCACAGATGCCTTTACATGGAGAAGTCTTTACACAGAGGAGCTTTTACGCACAGACGCGTTTACACAGAGGAGTGTTTGCACAGAGGAGCTTTTGCACAAAGAATCTTGTGTACACAGACGCGTTCACACACAGAAGGTTTTACAAACAGACAACTTTATGGCGCACAGAACTTTTACATAGAGCAGCTTTTGCGGAGCGAAGCTTGTACACACAGCGGGGCTTTTATACACAGAAGCTTTTACAGCAAGAATTTTTGTAGACACAGAAGCTTTTACACACAGAAACTTTTGCACACGGAAGCTTTTACCAAAAAAACCTTTGCAGAGAGGAGCTTTTTACACACAGACGGGTTTACACAGAGTTGTCTTTACACACGTACACACGGAGGCGTTTACACAGGAAACTTTTACACACAGAAACTTTTACACAGAGCAGTTTTTACACAGAGAAATCTTTACACAAAGAATTCTTGAGACAGAGAAGCTTGCATACACAGAGGCTTTTTACACAGAGAAGCCTTTTACACAGAGCAACTTTTTCACAGAGGAGCTTCTGCACAGAGGACCTTTTACGCAGAGAAACTTGTACACCCAGAGTCTTTGACACAGAGAAGTCTTTTCCACAGAGAAACTTTTACACACAGAAACTTTTACACCAAAAAAGCCTTAACACAGAGGAACTTTTACACACAGAAGCTGGTGGGCAAAGAAACTTTCACAAGCAACTTTTACACACAGAGGACGTTTTGCACAGAAGCTTTTACACACAGAAGCTTTTACAAAAAAAACCTTTCCACAGAGAAGTTTTTACCTACAGAAGCTTTTACATACAGAAACTTTACACACAGAAGCTTTACACACAGAAACTTTTACACCGAAAAAACCTTTACACCGAGGATTCACCAACTGTCATCTTCATATCTTCGTTTTCATGCTCTTTTGGTCAACCCCCTCCGTCGTTCAGTTTTCATTTCGCACGGTGTTCTGTCCGTCCACGCTTCGTCCTTGCTCCCTCTGCTGCGAAGCAAACTAAACGAGAACCCGGGACTAAATAGCGACTAGAAAGATGGGATACCAGAAGGACGTAGAATGTAGACGTAGCTGACACAGCATGCTGTGGTCTGTGGTGAATTGTGGCCCCTGATGCCATCAGTGCACACGATGTTTCAGTAAAGATCTCACGTCCATTTCGTGCAGAGCACAAAAGACGTGCTGTGCGCCGTCTTGCTTTTGGGTTTTCTGGCCCACCTTGTTTTGTTTGTTGCCCTTACCAGACAGAAGAGAAAGCTGATGTTGAACATCATTTTGCCACGGTGTGTTTGCGCAGGCAGCCTTTGTGGTGGGGACAGGCGGCTTTGCCACAAGAAATGCATCGTCCCACCTATGAGGCTTTCTTGTTGTTCATGTGGTGGCCTGTGCTGTTGGATTCAATCAACTTAACGTTTGTCCAATTAGTTTTTCTCCCGATCACCGGTCTTGGTGCAGGATCTGGGCAGCCACTACCCACGAAACACAACGACCATTGCTGGCAAGGACATCAGTGATGCCGCGTTTTTGCTGTTGGCAGTTCATAAGCCCAGAACAGAGCTTCAGCACAGGAGATGAGTAATTAGGCATCGAAAGGTTTGTGCTTTGATCTTGTGCTGCCATTTCAGTTTCTGAAAGTTGGTTTGAACCAAAAAATCTTGATCGACTAGATGGTGAAATTTCGACATGCCAACACGTGGCCTTTTGCGCAACAAAAATCCAGGTCTTGATTTGCGCCTACTAAGACCACCTCTTCACAGTGAGTCACACTAGCAGATCCAAGTTTCCTCAAATGAGGGCTCATGCCTACGATCGCAGCCATGTTTGGGTTATTTCGCCTTCTCCAAGTCTGGACGCTTCTGTCCACAGCGGCAGGAACTGACTGCACCACTGAAACAAGTGTATGCTATGAGGGGTCAGATTTAGCCATCACTTTGGATGTTAATTCTGTAAGACAAGGCTGTCAAGAAGTTGGCAATGCGGCTGCCTGTTGCAGCTTATGCGCAACATACTGGCCTCAATGCATTTCTTGGCAATACATCATTGAGGGGACGGCTGAGAACGGCTACAACGGCATGAGTTTTTATTGCTGCCTCAAAAGCACATTTCGGCCAAGCCCTTTGTCTGCAGCATATTGTTCATCTGGATATTTTAATCCGCAGTGCACCTTGACTTCAGCGTGCAGCTTTGACATTACAGGCACAAGCCTCACAGACGCATCCACCGTGGCGGTAGAGACAGGCAGCGCCTGTGGGGATGCAGGTTATAGCCTTGAGACATGGGCTGGAATCAGCAACCCAGAAAATGCCACGTCCTATGCCGATCCCACTGCAACCTTTGACCTTGGAACTGCTTCTGGTGGCAACGTGGGTGACTACTTGCTTTGTCATGGCTCTTCCATTGATGCAGATGACTTTCCGGACCAGGTGGGCACCTTTACCATGAAGGGCCCTTCGAGTGGCCAAGCATTTGACTGCACACTGGGAGTGGACTGTATCTTGACACTGGCGGGCTTCAGCCAGTCGGCCTCACCAGCAAACTACCAGGTGGTCATTACTTCTGGGAGCTGTGGCAGTGGACTCACCGCTGCCAGCGCTGCCAGCTTTTCCGGTTCCTTTGAGAACCCCAGAATCGTTTGGGATAACAACGATGACAACTACTACGAGATGAAGACCGGCACTGAAGCTGATACAACCATAACATACTCGGTGTGTTGGGCCGCAAATCCGGCATCCTTAGATGAGTACATTTTCCTGGTGGGCACTTTCACCATGAACGGCCCTACCACAGGGATGTCGCACGCCTGTACTTTGGGCCAGACCCGTGTCATCACCTTGACAGGGGCAGGGTTTACACAAACTCAGGCGGTGTTAGCCGCGGTCGGTGCCAATGGCGTTTGTGCCCTTTTGGTTGATGAATTGGTGGCAGCCTTTGGGGCCAGCTTTATACACCCCACTGTGGCACAGGCCTCTCCATACACCGACTATTCCTTTGGAACTGCCCTGAGTGCTCACAACAATCTGCCCGGTGACGGATACCGTGTGTGTTGGTCATCCTCACCATCATCCACACCACCATTGAAGACCAATGCGGACTATGCCATTGACGCTGGACTCTTCACATTACATGGTCCTGTTCAGAGCAACCATGAGTGTGTCTTGACCCTTCCGTGTGAGATCACCTTGACGGGGTCAGGCTTCAGTCTTGGCTCCCATGGGCTACTGTTGCTGGAAGAGGGGGCCTCCTGTGGCACTACCACAACTGTCGCCGATGCGACAGGGTCCTCGTGGACAAATCCAGCAAATGCGTCTGTTGACACATTTTCATTTGGCACCTCGACGCAGGGTGTCGCCAGCAGCAGTTACATTATTTGTTGGGCTTTTCAGCCCTCCAATCATAGTGACTACAATGTCTATGTGGGAACCTTTCAATTGGGTGGTCCAAATGTTCTGAGTGGTTCTTCCTGCGTCAAGGGAGAAAACTGCATCATCACCTTGACTGGCATTGGCTTCGCCAATACCAACAAGATTTTAGTCATAGACACCAGCAGTTCTTGCGGCGCCTCTGCGGTTGCAGCAACTTTCAGTGCCCAAGCTTGGCATAGAGAGCTGTATTCCAAAGAATCCCAAACGGCCCAAACGGATTTGTGGAGAACCACAGCTGTAAATATAAACAGGTCTTAGTTCATATTATATAGTCATTCAGGACGTTTCCCCCACTTGCTTTCATAACTTGTGTCATAGATTAAGATAATTTACCTATATTGTGGATTATTATTATTGCGAATGCAAATGGCAAATATGAATGGAATTGTTGTTGCCGAGCGATTGAACTCTTCAGACGCCCTCATCCTCCTTTTGCAGGTCCTATGACAGTTGAGACGCTGGTTCAAGATGGTACATTTACAGAATACCAATTTGGCCAGCCGAACACCGGAACTGCACAGTCTGGATACACACTATGTTGGTCCGCCAGTCCAAGCTCCACTGCAGATTTCACACTGACACTGGGCCAAATGTCAGTGACAGGGCCAAATGAACAAAATGTGGCATGTACCTTTGGCCTTTCTTGCGTCCTGCAGCTGGTGGGCTTCCAACTGGAAAGCACAAACAAGATGATTGTGCTTTCTGCCGGGGAGTGTGGCGACAATGCGCCGACACTTTCCTCAGTCACTGGCATGCTGAATGCCATCACCGTCACAAGCCAATCGCCATATGACAGCTACGACCTAGGTACACCTTTGGCCGGACAGCCGCGCACAGACTACAAACTTTGCTGGTCGAGTGCGGCGGCTGACGGTGCAGGTGCTTCGTTCTACAGGGTGCCTACGGGTCTTCTTACGTTGAATGGCCCTGTTCAGGTCTCACAACTTTGTACCATGTCACTGGATTGTGTGATTACTTTGACAGGTGTCGGTCTTCAATCATCCAATCAGCTCCTGCTGATTGATGCTGATGGTTCATGTGGTGATGCAACCCCCTTGACGGCCACCTTTGATGGCTTGACCAACCCGAGTAGCCCTTCTTCTGGTGATGTGGCGGTGTATAACCTGGGCATTGCGCGCACCACATCGGATGGGCCAGGCAGCGGCTACAAGGTATGTTGGGGACACAACGGTGGCGTGGACTACTGGAACATCGAGCTTGGAACCTTCCAAATTGACGGACCAGACGCACAGGGCACACCAGTGACTTGCACCATGGGCTTGAGCTGCAGCATCCAGGTGACTGGCGTAAATCTGGCTGCTACCAACCAGATTGCTGTCACTGCACTATCTGACACTTGTGGGCAGGCAACCTTGAACTTGGCAGTGTTTCCAGGCGCTACCAATCCTGCCACCGCATCTGGAAGCTTTGATACTTTTGAGTTAGGAATTCCTACAGGTGGAGTGCCAGGTGACTACAAGGTTTGCTGGGGCTATTCACCAGCCATACACACGGATTACCATGTACCAGTTGTAACTCTGCGAATGGGTGGGCCTGTTGCAAGGGACAGTGACTGCACTTTGAGTGAGCCTTGCAAGATTGACGTGGAAGGAGTGCGACTAGCACATACCAGCAAGCTCCTCTTCATTTCACAGGCCAGCAGTTGCGGAGATTCTTCTCCGACAGTCATCTCGTGGAGTGGCTTCAACAATCCCGCAAGCACCGACTTGTTGTCGCCACCGGCTGATCCTGGATATGTCTATGCCAACGGGGACCGTTACGACGGAGGGATTGGCTTTGCTGGAGTGCCATCGACTGCCTATAGGGTGTGCTGGGGCTTTGATCCCACAGGTGGATATCAGGACTACAAAGTGACTCTTGGGAACTTTGTTATGAACGGCCCCTTTCAAGGCATGTCTGTTGCATGCATCCTTGGAACCTCTTGCGTTGTGGAGCCTACAGGCGTGGGTTTGAATGACACTAACCAACTTCAAGTGGTGGCAGGTTCTGAGTTGTGTGGCTCTGCCAGCATTGAAGCAGCCACCATTCAGGGGCTCACCAGTCCAATATTGGTAGCAGATGGCAAGTTCACCCTGGGTGCTGCTGTGGTGGGTGGCAGCTATGCAGAATGTCGGGTCCCAAGCCCTGCAGCCAGTTGCATCGGGACGCACTATCGCTTGTGCTGGTCTCATGGCATCCACGATGGCGGAGCCAACTATGTCGTGGAGCTGGGGACTTTCAGCATGAGTGGGCCCTTTGGCACATATCGTGTGGACTGCACCATGGGATCCATTTGTAGCTTTACACTCTATGGCTCAAATCTGGCGCTCACCAACAGGGTCATGGTGCTAGAGGAAACCAGCACCTGTGGCGATGCTGCTCCAGTGAAAGCTTCCTTTGCCGGCTTACTGAACCCTGGACTCTTCAGCCAAATTGCGGTCGATGGTTCTTCTGCGACTGTGAGGCTTGGTAAATCTCATGCTGGTCGTCCTGGCTCTTTTAGACTCTGTTGGGGCTTCAATCCATTGGTCGATTCAGATTATGTGGTGGATGTCGGGATGTTCTATTTCCATGACGTGCCAGAGGGTTGTACTCCTGGAGCATTTGGGCCTACTTGCTCAGTCCCGCGTTGAGCCTAGTTGGAAGAAAGCCTGGCTCCGCAATGTCACAAAATGGACGTTAATGCTATCAACCTTTGGTGGCAGACTGCGTGCAAAGTCACCATGGGATTCCAATGAGAATCCAGTCATTCACCTTGTTAAGCAAGGCCAAGTGAAAGGCCAAAGGATGAGGGTTTCAAAAGTTCTTTGGACATTCTGGCAGAGATTGAGGGCTGGTAACATGAGCTAAAGACAAGTGGAGCATGTCTTCCAATAAGCCATGTAAGCGTCTGAGCTTTGCATAAAAGCGGGCAAGTCCTTGCTTTATTTGTGTCAAGTCTCTGATATCCAGCTGGCGCGAGTATAGTTGAAGCTGAGGAAGCTTTCACCACACGGGTTGCATGTACGCTTTTTGATTTGTCACAGTGACACTATCCGTTTGTCAGCCTTTTTTGGGCGCTTGATTGTCGTTTTGACCCGGCCCATTTTCCTTTCCAGTTGCGCCTTTGCCTCAGTGATGCAGAGTCTGTATCTTCATGGCTTGCGTTGGATGGGTTGCCTGTGATGCATGATATTCTGAATAATTAACAACTTGTGCCACATGCCACATATCTATTCTTTCTACCTATATCTGCATCCGCTTGGAAGCTGATTTCCGCCCTCGCAGCACCTGTAGCCACGCAGGAGTGAAATTGTTGTATATTACCTACTTACAGATCTTATTGGCACTCCTGTGTGCAAGTCGGATAGCCTTGAACATGATTGAACTGTGTCTCTAGCAGCCTCTGGCTTGGGGAGGGCAGCTGCGCCACCCAAGATGCAAAGTTCACTTGGTTCATGGCGAGCTTGGCGAAGAGTGCGGCCAAGGGTGCTGTGGCGCAGTTGGAGTCAGCTGCATCAAGAGCTTTGGAGCCCAGGAACGGGTCACTGGGCATCACTGGGCCTAAGTTTGCTGGAAGACTTGCAAAACTGTGAGCTTAGCGTATTTACCGTACTTATCGTGATTTACGATGATTCGCCTGCAAAATTCAAGCGCAAGTCTGAACAATCCTGAAGAATTTGATCCATGTATTCCATGAAGCTTCACGGTTCCTCACTAGGCAAATTCAGGTGGACTATCTTCAGGATGGAAAACTTTTTCTGTCTTTCATGTATTGCGACAGAATGGGATTGTTTTCATTGGTTACGCTCGGTTCTGCAGATTGTTTGGGCGCAGGCGCCTCTACTTTGACACCGCACCAGGTCGGCACCTCTGTGCCTCAAGTCGAGACTGGTTGCCATTAGTTACATTAGCTACTTACGTCGGTCTTCACTGCTCAAGTTGAATTCTTTGAGAGGATTTGCTGAAGCCACAGGATTGGATCGAAACGAATTCTTCACGTGCAGGAAGCAGCAACCTTTTGTCTCTCTTGCCAGCTTTCGGTCTTGTTGTTGCATACCTCATAGGCCTGGAGAAGATGCTTCAGCGAGAGCTAGAGGCATCCACCTCAGACTCGGCCCTAAACTAGTTTCAAGCGGGCGTGTGAGATCATGAAAGCAGTAAGAATCTTTGCATTATTTGCTTCGTCCAAACGTTAACACATATTAACACAACATAACTAACATAACAAAACGATACAAAACCTGTGAGTTCAGACGAGTTCAGACGCCCAGGCATTTCAGCTGGGTTCTGTGGCCTTGACCCCTCGTGCTGGGGAGCTCTGGCTGACAGCGCCAGAGTCCGCATTGTGGCGTGCAACACTGCAGAGTCGGGTCCTGTTGGGCGCTCGCTTGGGCAACTTGGCTTCCAAAATTCCTTCGAAATTTACATATATATTATATATCATATTAAAATTTGTATCTTACATATGTGTAATTGTTTATATGAGATTTATTTATTATTTGTCCTAGCTAGTATAACACCTTATTGCTATTATTATTATTATTGTTGTTGTTGTTGTTATCGCATACTCTACAACTCTATAACTATACAGATGCACGCTTTAAATACACGCTATCAGCCAGCATGATCTGGCAGGTTAACACGGTCTCAATGCATCACTTTTCACTTCGTGATTGCTTCGGGGTGCGTTCGTTTTCGGCCCAGGCGTTGGTGATGTCTTCCACGCTGGCTACGAGTCGACCTTGTCTAACTATGCAGCAAGTCTGATCAGAACCGCTTTTATCTAACCGCTGATCAGAACAGCTTGTTGGGTGCGGTGTTGCAGTGTTCTTGCAAGGGCTATATCTATCTATCTATCAATTTATCTATCTATCCATCCATCCATCTATCTATGTATGTATCTATCTATAAATATGCAAATGCATAAGTGAATCAATATATATATATACAGCAAACACACACACAGATGGTATACGCACACGCACATACATACATACATACATACATACATACATACATACATATATATATATATTATAAATAAATAAATATAAGCATATATATATATATATATACACATACATGTATACATACACACACACATATATATATACTATATGTATATAATTATATAACATGTCTGTACATGGGATAGGTGTTGAAAGTTCAACTGCTGCACAGTCCCAATAAAAGGATTCCGAGCCGCAGAGATGTGAGAGCCAAGGTCGCCGGGATACCTTGGCCCGATTATCTCTGGTTTCGAGCAGAGCCGCTTGGACCTCCGCTCCTTGGACAAACTTCGATGAACTCTGATGTTGCGCATCTTTTGTGAGTACTTTCGGTGTACCAGTAGTATATACTAGCTGTGGGTTTTGTCACCTCATGGATTACCGGCGGACTTCCCAAGCTGTTGGTACGCATTGGCCATGTGCACCTTGTGAGCTACGTGGGTGGCCCATGCTTTGATCAGGCTCAAGGTGCAAGCAGAAAAGTCCCGCCTTTACCATACAGATGTCATTGAACGTGGTGTTCTTAGTGGAGACTTGGCTGATAGATGGTCTGTGCTACCGAGAGCTGCCATGCGCTCCTGTTCTCAACAGCCGTGTCAAAGTTATGCTGTAGTTGGTCCTGCACACCGTCGGCTTTGGCAATGTGTCGTGACGTCGTGTCAGGATCCAAGCCATTTACCCAACCATCATTTATCGAGGCATCGAGAAGCGAAGGCAGTTTTTCATGGGTCTGAAGTTGCAGAACAAGGAGTTTGCGTCGCTTTCGAGCATCAACAATTGTACAAGAGTTGTCAAGAATTCAACGTTGGCATTTGATTTTATGACTGGAAAAGCGAAACATCAAATCACATTACTGTAATTTGGCTTTGAACCATGGTCAGGGCAGCAGCCAGTTGAAGAATTAACATTTTGTTGGCTAGGATGACGGGAACTTCTATGGCAGAAAGGAGAGGGTGACTTGCCAAGTGCGCATTGAAACGTTTTCTCCATTGGGAACTCCTGCAACGAGGCCCCACATCAAAACGGAAGATTGTTCTTCCATGTTACAACCAAGGAAGGTCCCCCATTCCCAACTGTGCACGTGAATCTGTCCCAGTCACTGGCCTGAAATTCTGGGTGTGAAGATGTATGCAGATTGCGACAGTCCAATGTGACACCAGCCAATGGCGCATCAGCAATGCCTTCATGCCAGCCTTCAAGATGACCGGATGACCTGCTCGCCGAGGAACGAATGCCACATGAGTGTGGCTGCGACTGCGGCACCACATGCCCGGGCGTACGAGTTGGCACTGGATGAGGGGCAGATGGAGCAGGAAGAGGAGTTTTGTGGAGTCTCAAAGCGGAGCTGAGCCAATCCTAGAGAAGTGCTTGGCAGGTGATGCATAGGTATGCAGATGCATACCCCGAGTTGTTTCAGAGGAGATGCGTGGAAGTCCTTGGCTGCTTGAGCCTGCACATGCGGCAGCCTGCGCTGGGGCCCTAGGTACGGATTACTGCTGTCATTGTGGCTGTTGCTGCTGCCAGATTTTATGCTTCTTGCTGTTGTTGATGCCATCGTGGCAACTAGGTGATGAGAGCCAATCTTTTCAGACACCTGGAAGAGAGTGCACGCTCCGGGCACCACAGTGGCACTCAGTGCGGCCGATTTTGTTTGAAAGGCCGGCACGGCAAGGCTGCTAATGCTGAGGATGTTTGGCTGAGCACGTTGAACTCCTTGGTCCGGTCCTTCAATTTGAGCATTTCACTCACAGACTCCAGACTTTGCCCAGTTTGTTCGCTGCCAAGGCAGAAGCTTTGCGTTTGGGACCCTTTCTGCGGCAAGGGCACCCTGCTCCTGGAAGCCTTGGGCATTGCGATGGGTGTGCCGCCTGCAAGCCCTGCTGCTTGGCGGCAAACCTGTGGTGTTTGCTGCAAACTTCATGAGACTGAAAGAAAGGGAAGTTATCCAGTGTAAGTTTTTTGGGGATCCTGAGGCCATGATGATGCCTTTCCAGCAGTTTCCGGAGTTCAATCAAATGCACTTCCAGGAGGCAGATCCTGCCTGCACGCTTGGTGTGGGTCTTTGAACGGATGCAAGGTAGATCTGGGGCACCCTGCCGCACGGTAGGTGCTCCGGTCCCTGCAGTTGACCCCGCACCCAGATGTTGGTGAGATGTTGCTTCTGGGAAGCCACGAAGAGCAACCACACCTGGTGCACCTCGCCAACCTCAACCTGCAGGCAGTGAATTGATCATGGTTGAATATGGTTGAATGAGATGAATGCTGGTTACCTGTGCCAGGCTTTTGCGCGGTCAGTGCCAAGACCAAGGGCACCTTCCATGTGGACCCAAGCGTGGGCACCACCAGGGTCCAATGAGGTTGGCGTCGGAAGGGCTGCCACCCCATTCCACTCACTTTTCCCAGCAGGGCTTTGATTTCCGAGTCGGGTTGCTTGCTTCTAAACTAGTTGGCTCAGTATATAGATGCGACATGATTTTTGGAGTTGGGCTCTCTGCGAGGCCCAGGACCTCACCACACTTGCCACACAGCGGCTGCCTTGTCCGACCGCGTTTCATTCGCTGCCTGCAGCATCCATTGCAGAGCGGATTCGTAGCCACCGTCCCCTGATCATTACCAGTGCATCTTGGCGCTGAAGAACTGGCAATAGACTCAATAGAACAGTCTCCCAGCTCATTCCAAAAACAAAGCATTTTTGTCATCACAGACTTTGCAGTTGTGTGGAGTTGAAAGATCTAGGTACCTTACGGCAAAAAAGCTGATGCACGGAAAGATCAGCGTGCCTACAAACGATTCGGCCAGCTGATTCGAAGCATGGACGTGCGCGACGTCTATTGTGTCTCTGCGAGGGAGGACAGTTGGACAGTCGTATATAAACGATTCAGGAAATCATCAATTGCAAAGGTTGGCATAACAAGTTGGCCAGGATTTCAAGAGGCTCACAGGCCTCGACTGGAGAGCAGAGCTGCGATTCTCAGCCTCAGGAGCAGGGGGCCACAGACCGTGGGCACATTGAGACAGTGGGATTCGCCCAAAGACACCAATCTCTCTGCAGAAGCTCTTGCGGCATATGCATATGGTGATATGTGATGATCATTGGGTCTTTTTGTAAGATTCCAAGCATTTCAGATAGTGACACTTTCGTGTTCTTTGCATGTCCCCTGGCACCTGCCTTGATGTGGCGGAAGGTGTGGCTTGAACTCCTGCGCTGGACAGGGCGTGAGGCTTCGGAACTACACTTCATTTCAAGCCAGCCTCGGGTGCGCAAGAAGCGCAAGGACTCTACGAGTACCCGCTCAAAAGCGGCCCTGCTTTTCAAACTTTTCTTCCCTGCCTTCTTACCGGATTGTTGCCTTGTGTTTTGTTTATTTTGTTTCTACGCAGGAGGTGCGGCCCAAGGACGAGGTTCCTGTGGTTGAGGAAACAGCTGCAGAGGATGCCGTGCGAACTGCAAACCACAGAAAGAAACCAAAAAGGCGGGCAGGTCATGAAGGTGTTATCAAGGTGTCACAGTTGGGAGCTTAAGGCCGTAGAACCGAATGTGATATTTTCGTTAGATTTTAGACCCTTTCCTTGGGCAGGTTGGCAGAAGCAACGCAAGAGGAGGCCACAATGATCCCTTGTGCAAGCGGATGCTAGTCATTCCTAATCGCCCGTGACGCTAGTCGGCTGCCAGGTGGCTGATGCAGCGGGTTCGGCCACGCAAAAAGTTGATTTCTCCTGCGCAGCATTCGGCTGAGTTGCTGCGGTTTGTTGTTGGCAGCCTTAAATGGATGAATACTGGCATCATCTGGCGACTCTGTTCAAGCCACCAAAGTCTAAAGCAAGGTTGCTTTGAACTGGATCTTGGGACATTCTGCCCGGGCCAACTACATATATGCAATTATAGGTAATTATTAGAACAATCAATCAATCAATTAATAAATAAAAATAAATCAATGTATATATATATATACACAGAGGTACTTTCTATCGCATAAAGTATTGATACATCGTATAGTAAAGACAAGAATGGTCCCGCCAGTCTGTTTCAATCACCACTTCTCTCACAACCGCTGGCATTTGCGTTTCGCAATTTCGCAGTGCGCTTGAAGGAGATGCTTCGCCCAGAAAGTCTGCCACTTCTAAATGGCAAATACGAGCTACGCAGCTGCAAATCTGATCTGTTTTCGGCTTGCCTCCTTCGTGGTGTTACACAGAGCACGGTTTAGGTGAGCAGGACGCAGTCTTTTAGCACTGAAGATGGGCTGTTGCCACATGTTGCCACCAAGATGATCAAAACATAGAGGCTCACAGAAACTGAGGCATGACAATCCGTTCCTGGGCACAGGCATCTCATACCAGTTTGGCTTTTGGTTCAGGAAATTTTGTTTGAGTCTCAATGACATCGATTTGCACAGGAGCACATGTATCAAGGTGGCAAGTGCAGGATACGTCGGATACGTAGTCTGTTTGACAACGTCAGAGACTGCGAAGGTAGTGCTTATCGTCGCGCTCCTGGTGGAAGCTTCGTGTGTGATGTCTCGGTGGCTGAGAACCCCTGAGCCAAGATTTCATTCCCATGACACCTACGCCCTACGCTCTCAAAGCCAAGAACCAAGTTCCAAGTCCCACCAAGCCACCAAGTCTCGGATTTTATCCAGAAAGCCATGTCAAGCATTTCTTCATCAACTGTATTCCACATTTCAGCAAGAAACTGCCTCTAAGAGGTGAGTTCGGCTAGCGCAGTGTCACCAGTGCAGTTCTGGCCGCCTCTGAAGGAGGCATCAAAGAGCTCTGCGGCTCTGCGCGAAAACGTTTGCCACGCTTGGACTTTGCATCATTGTTGTAACCAGCGTTGGTCCAGTAAAGGATCAGTTTGACATTGGCCAGACCATCATGTTTCCGTTTTCGCTGTGAGTCTTTGGGTGACCACAGTATATCTTTAAATTAAAGCTTACTATGACTTCAATGCTCGTAGACTCACACTCAAGAAAAAAGAGAGAGAGAGAGAGAGACTGCTCACCAATAGAAAGCCGCAACAGAGAGCGCAGCATCTAGTGGGCTCTTTTGATGCTTCGTGCAGTACCATGTGCTCCGTGCTGATCGTTGATGTTGAACCTTCCTGCCGCGGAGCTGTGAAGCGGCTCAGCCACTATACTCAGAACCATCCAAGGGTAACCTGAAGGGTACACCTTGAGGCATGGACCGTGCCGAAGCATTTTTCGAGTGACGGGATTGACCTTGGATTCCTTCCGGCTTTAAATTTCTCAGGCTATGGAGAAGCTCACAGCCGACATTGAGCAGATCAAGGCCTGTGTGACACCGTCCAAGATTTGGACACAATTTTCTGCATCAACCGGCCTCGATCCATCCATTGATCACTTCCAGGAGTTTGCTGCTGTGGATCTGCGAGGTTGGGGCCAGCTCTGTAAGGGTGACCTTGGCCCCAAGGGCCCCCAGAACTTATGGCTTGGCGCAGGCAATCGCACTTTCCTCCTTGTTGCAGGTGGGCCAGTGGGAGATTCAGTTGTTTCATTTTGCCTCAAGGGGGAATGTCCATGAATGTCCACGTTTTGCCCTGTCATAATGTAGCAATGTAGCCATTCTTGCAATGCTGGTAGTGACTAAGGTTTTCAAAGAGGTGGACGATTGATCACTTGTCTGTGGCCCAAGGGCTGCTATTTGCCTGTTATCATTTTCAGTGTGGATGAGACCAAAGAAACTATGCAGCCTATGGATGCATTGATCTAGCATTCTCAGGGCAAGTGGACACAGAGCTTGATGAGCTCGTGAGACGTATCACTTTGGCCAAAACGACCTGAAGCGACTATTATGGCTCATAGCACTGTTGCGGCATCGCAGTAGGAAACAAGTTGCTTAAGCTCAAGTCCTTGTGCCCTCGAATTTCATGAAGTGCCATTGCTTTGATGACTATCCATTCGGTTGAAAGAATGACATTTTCGCAGTGCATTAAGTGAAGTACGGGTAGCTGAAGGCATGTCTCGGCCAAGCCAAGTTGGAGTACCATGTGTCTAGCCAGCAGCACTCAGCAGCGTTTTCTATCAAACTGCCGTTTGCAATGATAGTGCAGGCACGAAAACCTCAACCATCCTTGGTTTACCTGACAAGATGTCTGCCATGCGGCGGTACGTGGGTCGGAATGCTACTTCTGCAGTCCTGGTGAGAACCTCAAAGCACCTTTGCCTTGCCCCATGGATCTTTGGATTTTCTGGCAGTCAGTCCAGCCCAACATAGTCAATACACTGCATGTCTTGTTCATCTTGTTCATCTTGTTGCTTTTGCCCAGTGCGACAAGCACTTTGCATTGTGTTTGGAAAGAGTAGTTTCTGTGAACATTTTGTGCCTTTCTGCTTCTTTTCTGCCTGCCCGGCGATGTGACAAACCTGCAGGGCTTAGCAGCCGTGCTCATTGGCAGACGTAGCGTAGTCCGTAGCCGAGCGTTCTCGGCAGAGCAATTCTTGCGTGAAACTGCTCCACCGCTGGATGGCCTATCGTACAAGGGCCAGGGGGGCCGGGTGACTGAGCTCAAGAATCCTATATATCCCTATCAACATGGGCCCAACATGGCAGCCTCTTCACAAACAGTTGCTTTACTTTTGGAATTAGCTTGCTTTGTCAGCTCGTTTCCATTCTACTTGGATTTGCTGTCTTTGATCATCTTTGATCTTTCAACATGGGCAGAAACGCAAAGGAGCGCAGCGGCTGGTGTCGAACATGCAGGCATTTTGTGACCATGAAACTGTTCGGAAACACTGCCCTAGGTGGGTATCTTTGGCGGCTCTGGGGACTACACTGGAGCGCCCTACTATGCAGGACATCTGCACGCGGGTGCAGAAAAGTGAATTCGACCTGTGGAATATTCGCACTTCGACACGGTATGACGTGGTGGATCATGACGGCGGACAATGGGCCACGTATAGTCGTACAAGACACAAGCCTGTTTCTTAATGTTTCTTATATATTTACCTATGCTGTGACCAAGTTTCATTCTTTACTCGCAGTTCTGTGCAGGAATGGCTGCCTTGAGAACTGGAGCTGAGCTGGTGTATGTTTTTACAGCTGAAGAAGCAGCTCTTCCCATCAAATCCTACAGCCCAGAGCTCATGGTGACGCCTGTCTACAGCCTGAATCTTAAGCCTGCAAGTGAGATGCTGCAGTCATTCCCACTAAAGTTGTGGTGTCGCGTGGTGCTATGGACCAAGGTGCTAAGAGCATAGACAGCGTCGACAAATCGCATGCTTTGGTCCCTCGGTGCATCAGCGGTTTGCGATTTGTGTGTTTCCAGTGCTTGCAGCCTGAGCTGGTTGCCAACTGTCAAGGACTGCCCAATGGATGTGTTCGATTTCACACTTCCAAATTGAACATGCTTGAAACATATTGAACAATGGCGTGCAGTTTTCTGCATCTCTCTCTCTCTCTCTGTCATACCCACCCTCTCACATATGTATACTTAATAATATCAATTAATGTCACACACACACACACCCGCACGCACACACACACACAAGCCCCTTTGCCGCCACGAGTGCGGCGCTCGAGTGTTCTCACGAGAACCTTAGGTTGTCATCCCGCGTTGTCTCGATTCTCTCTTTTTCGGATTTGTGCCATTGATCGGCGGCCTGAATCGCTGCGTTGCTGTTTTTCACTTGAGATTTCATTTTCTGATATATCCATCCTGGCTCCAGCATTGAATTGTGAATTTCTTGATCATTTTGATTTCTTGATTTGCTGGTGACGTTGCAGTCACCGTGTTGACAGAGGGCACCACGACGATAACTGCACGACAACTGGGGCACCTTCTCTGGTTTGTGATTTGCACCTTTCAGGGACAGCCATTCTGGGATCATCGATCTGGCAGGAACGCTTCTCTGACCTCTGAAATCAACGAATTTTTTTGTGCGCAATTGGACCAATTTGACAAGCTACTTTTTCCTGCTGCTCACTTCCAATATCCAGTTGCACCGCTATTCTGGATACATCGACCTGGGGGACAGCAGCAACATTTGCAATCATCGGCACACTGCGGGATTGGCTCCGACTATCAACTGCCTGGCCAGCCGGTGATTTGCAGGGAGTTTTTTGACGGGACACCTATTTTCAGGAACAGTTTGAGTTTTCCTTGTGTTTTTGAGGGCCGCGATCCACTGACACACTGCGGGATTGGCTCCGATTTTCTGTCTGGCCTGTCAGTGGATTGCTTTGGCTTTGGATACAACAGACAAACGACCTGGTGGACCCTGACACAACAGTTTTTGCTTTGGAATCCTGAGCCCACCACAGATTACGATTGGGGTACACGGTCAAACTGCAGGGTTGGCTCCTGTTTTACACTGACTGGCCTGACTGTGTACTCCCCTGAAGCTCTGGCGCTTGACACTGGGCTCCGTTTTACAAGGTGGACTTTTCCTTTGTATTGGACTCCATTGATCTGGCAGCTGGTGCGCAACTCCTGGTACATACAACATCCTCTGACACACTGCGGGGTTGGCTCCGATCAGCTGGCTGGCCTGTCAGAGGATTGCAATTCTTTATTCTTTCAACTGGTCATTTTCATTGGACAAATTCAGCTACTGAGGCTTAGCAACATTGGAGGCGCAACTGAATACATTTTGGGTTCACAGTCGCACTGCAGGGTTGGCTCCTGTCCCTTACTGACTGGCCTGACTGTGAACCTGGCTGGAAACATAGGGGTGGGCTCCCTTGCTGATAGTCCCATACTGTCAGGTTGGTATTCACTGGCCTCTGCACAACACAACGCTGCTTCAATCAGAGCAGACAGACTGGAGGCCAACATACAGACAATCACTGACAGCAATTCTTGGGATACGCGTTCCTTGACATTCTGCAGGGTTGGCTCCTGTTCACTGTCTGGCCTGTCAAGGACGCGCGCACAGCAGGGGCACAATACACTGCACTCACAAGTTTTGGATTTGGCAGCAGACACACTCATCTATTTTTGGTGGTGGCCTCCTTTGATTTGGCTAGTTTTGATTCAGTGGTTTTTTACAAGTAGCGCATTGGCACCGTTGTTTCAATTCATTTATTTTTGCTGGGGACTGTCCATTGCATACATTGCTTTGGTGGATACTGGAACCGCGGCGACTTTGATTTGTTTGATTGAAGGGTTGATACTTCTGCTGGCTAAAGACGCCCTTGAGTACAACCTGCGCGGTCACTGCATTTGGCACATTTTTGATTTTCCTTTTCGCGGGATTGACAACCTGATCAGATCGAGACAACTGCCTCGACGCGGCAAGCCTGGTCCCAAATCCAGGCCTGGTGCTACCCATTGGAAAAAGACGTTTAGCTTCCTGCTTTGTGTCTTCCTACTTTTCATGGAATACCCGATGCAGCACCAGTGGGGTGAGGGTAGTGATTCAGCCATGGGAATCACTGAAGTTCCACATGCGTGCACACAAACACCACTGATGGGAACAAAGCGACATGGCATGCAGCCAACATTGTGCATTAGCACATCAGCGGGGCGAGAAACCACAAATTTGGGAAACAACAAAGTAATCAAACGAAGCATCAGACGAGCCTATCGGCGCTCTTTGCACTCTGGCTTTGCATGGTACAGAGGTAAACATTACAGTGCTGATGAATTTGCCAAGATGGGCTGCGCCTTGCCTGAGGCACCAGTGACCAGGGGGAAGCTCACCATGTCCCAACGACAGGATTGGCAGAGGTGCAACAGTCTTCATTCAGCCAAAAAGAGACTCACTATGTGGCAGTGGAATTGTGGAGGCATTAGTGCATCCAGATTGGATGAGGTCAAAGCATGGCTTGTCATGAGCAGAATAGACATTGCGGTGCTGCTGGAGACGAGACTCACCTTTGATTCTAATCATTCTGACACTCACTGGCATATTTTGCACTCGGGAGAAGGAGCTCACAGAGGAAAGGGTATCATGTTTTTGGTGGCCAAGTCTCTCTGCAAAGCTACTGACATCGCATGGCAATTTCACGACAGTGGCAGGTTGGTGCACTTGCGTTTGAATGTGGGCCCACGTCCAATGGATGTTGTTGCTTGCTACCAGCATGCATATCAATCATCTCCGGCGTGCCTGAAAGCGCGTGAACAATGGTGGAACCTTTTGGAATCTGTTCTCACAAACATTCCTAATCGACATGGCTTAGCAGTGTTGGGCGACTTTAACTGCTCTGTCTCTGCCTCACGAGGACTGGTAGGCACCTCCAACTTTCAGTGGCAGGGGAAGCCATGCACAGGTACTGTCCATTCTGACCAATCCAGATTTTTACAACTACTCAGACAGTTTGCCTTGGTAGTTTTAAACTCATGGTCAGCCCAAGATGGGCCAACGTACGTGCATGGGGATGCGGCAAGCAGGATTGACCACTTTTGTGTCCGACAATGTTTTGCTGATGGCGAGGCTAGGCGCGTGACACTTTTATGGGAATCTCCGTTTCTGCAACAGACGAAAGTAGGCCATGCTCCTATGCTTTGCTCAATTGCCCAACATTGGATCCCGCAATTTGCTCGATCCAGAATTCAGCGGGTCACCATGCAGCAACGCCAAGAGAGCCGCCTTGCCTATATTGAGCAAACTCCCTGTTGGCAAGCATTTACTGTATGCACACAGCACCAACTGATGCAGATCTTTGCCACGGACACTGCTGGAGCTGATGAGGTCATTGACACCATGCATCACCAGATCATGCACACGTTCATAGAGCACTTTCCTTCTGGTCAGACAAATCGCACAGCACCACCCTGGACCACGGCGCTGCCGATCATTCTGAACAAATGGGAACATCGCAGACGCATGCTCAGGCCTGGATTGGGCACAGTCCGCAATGTTTTCAAAACATGGTTTCATCAAACAAAGTATTGTAGGCTGCGACGTGCACACAACAAACAGGCCAAACAGATCAGACAATCACAGTTTAGAGAAGTGGTCAAGACAGCTGCTGAGGCTGCGGCACGCCATGCCACTCACAAACTCTTTAGCCTGATTAATCGTTTTGCACCAAAACAGCCTAGGAAACAGATTCAGTTGAGAAACCATGCTGGACACATGGCTAGCCCTATTGAAAGTGCGGCCATCATGAATCGATACATTGCACAGACATGGGCTGGACCTACCACTTTGGACTTGCAGTTTGATCAGGCCCCGGGAGTGCCTTTTGATGTGAGACAGTTGGCTCAGGCGTTGAGAATGATTCCATGCACCAAAGCCACAGCAAAACCGTTTGCTCCTGGCGTAGTCTGGCACCAACATGCTGATTTCTTGGCTCCACTTTTGCATGAGAAATTATGTATTTGGTGGGCATGTAATCCTCCCCACATACCCTGTTCATGGAAAAATGGCTGGATATTCATGATTCCGAAACCGTCCAAGCCTCCTGTTTCTCCATGTAACTTGAGGCCGCTGGCCCTCCAAGAACCGGTAGGTAAGGCCATCATAGGACTTCTCATTCATTTAGCCATGAAAGAGGCCAGTCCATGCATGGTTCATTTGCCACTTTGGGCTTATCTTGAGCACAGATCGACACTTGATGCCATCAGAAGGGTCAGTCTACATTGTGCACAGGTGCGGCAATTAATTAGATCACAGAAATCGACGCCTCACTCCAGGGTTCACCGAAACAATTGTTCCAATTTTTACGGGGGCATTCAGGTCTGCCTGGACCTGCAACGGGCGTTTGATGCAGTTGATCGCCGTAAATTATTTGCCAAACTTTACACCCTTCAGATCAGTCCTTCAATCATTCAGCTCCTGGCTTGCTGGCATGAAAACACTTTTTTCACTTTTTATCATGTTGATCATGGGGAAGTAACGGAATCCATCCAAGTGGGTAAGGGAGTGAGACAAGGCTGCAAAGCAGCCCCAGGCTTGTGGTCCTTCTTCTTAGTCATCTTCCTGCAAGAATTGATGGCATGGGTTCCCCTAACCTGGATTCAAAATTGCCTGACAATTTACGCAGACGATTTTCACATATGCATGACATATACCACGATGGCTGAGCTGCAACACTTCCAATCCACATTGGGCATCCTGCTTTCCACTTTGGCCTCCATGGATATGCAAGTGAATCCTGGGAAATCAGTGGCACTGCTGGAAATGCGAGGAACGCAAAGTCGAGCGGCCAGACGACACTTTGTGCGACGTTTTCATGATGGTGAAAAATTGATAGTACCGGTGCCTGGCCATGACGATGCCTACATACCCATCCAGACATCAACCAAATATTTGGGGGTGATCATTTCCTATCACAACTTCGAGGATGCAAGCTTGAAGCACAGATTGCAATTGATGCAGGTTGGTTTTCGACGTCTAAACAGGTGGCTCACTGGGAAACACAGCTTGTCCATTGCACAAAGGTTTCAGATTTGGCGCACTTGCATTTTTCCCATTTTCAGCTATGGAGTTTTTGCGACAGGAATGACACAGACAGGCATCACAAAGGCTATGACACAGATGACTATCATGTTGAGACGCATCATCCATGATCACGCTTATTTGACAAGACGCACAAACAGTGCAGCACTGGCATCACGCAATATCCCAACTCCGGCGCAACTGCTACATGGCATTGCAGCTGGACTATTGAGGTCACATGCAACACGGGCTGAATTGTTGCCACCACATGACCTGACGCTGACCATTACATGGGACCACTTGCCTGAACTTTTGCACAGATTGCATCAACTGCAGGCCACTGAATCCTTGGAGCAACAGCATCCTACCTTGGAGGCTGGATTCGACACTCCTTTTTTTCAGTGTGCACAATGTGAATTTTGTACGGCAAGTGTCAGCGCTTTCAGAGGCCACTGCACTACACATCATCAACACACGATGTATCGCACACAACATGTTCAACCTGAAGTTTTTTCAACGGGGGGGCTCCCAACATGCCAATATTGCCAAAAGACCTTCACAACTTGGAGACTCTTTCACATCCACATTGAACGTGGATGCCAGGCTTTGTTGACGGGCCCTTCACCTTTCACGGGGAACCGTGGAGACACAGGTTCAACCTTGAGCAGACTCACAGGCATGACCACTGAGTTGGCCCATGCAGCTGCTAGAGGCCTTAGACTGATCACTGAAGAGGAGTTGCACAACCTCAAACAGCAGACGTTTGGGCCTCGATTATTGCAGCTGGTACAAGATCGTGAATGGGATCGACTGCCCAGAGATCAAGAAGCGTGCAGATATCTTGCCACACAATGCATCATTTGCGCATTTCACTTCTCCAGACCCCAGGAGCTTCATCAGCACTACAGGCTGAGACATCCTGAACTGTGGGAGTATGCACCTCAGAAGGCCATTCAGTTGACCAACATCTTCAGCGATGAAGTCCCTTGTAGTTGTTGCGGAGCCTTGTTTTTGACTCACACATGCCCCACATGGTCACAAGTGGCAGTGCTGTTGGTCAATGGAGCTGGCAATGATGACATGGAAGTTGGCCCAGTTGTTGAAGCCAGACAAAGGTGTGAACTTTGTTTGGAGTGGTTTTCCACTGCAGCGGAACTGGTGCAACACTTACAAAATACACATGGACTGCAAGGGCTCAGCTACAATGAAAGCAGAGATTCATTGGACAACACCACGGCTTGCAGCCACTGTGGCATTCTGTTCATGTCAATGTCTGGACTTAAGTCACACATAGTGCAGGGCAGATGTGATTTCTTCAACCCTCAGGCGACAGCAGAAACGCAACCTGTGGACGATCAATGGCGTATGGCCTGCTTGGAAGGCAAGCTACACGAAGTACTGCAACAGCCGGCCAATCGACTCAGATTGACTGTGACCTGCCAGGCTTGTGGCAAGGGCTGTCGTCGGGCAGCTGACCTTGCATTGCATCTACAGTCTTGCCATGCCAGATTGTGGCGCCAGGCACGCAGACTGACCATGCTTTTGGTTGAAATCCTCTACCCCAAACAATGCTATTGCAACCCGGCCACTGGCACCAAACGCAATGGCCACATTTGCCTGCCATTCAGGCAACTTGCAATGAGCTTCCATCGACTGGGCAAAGAGCCTTTTGCACCTATGCTGATCACAGATCCATTGCTGAAGGCCATTCTGTCAGATCTGCTCACACGAGCTGACAAGTACAAGATTGAACAAGTCTTAGTACATCGTCAATTTGAAGCAATGTGGCAGGACCTGGAGATTTTGCAGAGCTTGCGGCGTCAATGCATTTTTTGTGGGACTCGATGCACTACGGCAGACTTGGCCCTCCATCTACGTGAGGAGCACTGCTGCAGCCATGAGATGTTTTTGTTTTACATGGAACAATTGCTACCCACCATTCATGCACTTGATCCAGCTGGCTACCAATGCACACTCTGCCAACAGATCTTCAACTTGCCTGTGCACTTGCAGCCGGATGAACCTTTGGCTGACAGGGTCCATTTAGCCCTCTCACATCTTAGGGGGAACTGCCCGTGCCTGATCCAGATTGCCCTGCTCTTTGGTTCCATCTTGAATGGAAGCCCCTTGTCCCATGGAGCAACAAGACCTCACAGTGTCGGCACAGGTGATGGAGGCATTCAGCAGTTTGGCACCGTTATTCCAGGACAAGACGCTTCAGCTGACTCCCAATCCCAGAAAGGTCAAGGTCCGACGACGGGACGCCAACGCACCCCAAGAAGAGGACAAGCCAATGCCAGACAGCGCACTGACTCAACAACAGCGCCTGCTGTCAACACTGGTTCAGCTTGTGGTCAGACAAGATCAAGAGCTTCAATGTCTTCGCAAAATGGATCAATTCATACTTTTTTTGGGCCACGAACCCACGGGTGCACTTCACATCCTGTTACAGGAGACAGTCCAATGGAAGAAGCAGATGGAGACATCCAAATCCATGACTCTGCCACTGAGACAGCACCTGATGATCACCCTGCTGAATCTCCTTCACACGAGAGCAGGGAAGGTGGTGGAATGTCAGGAGACGGACCCGCTGTACTCCATGTCCCTGCAGAAAGGAGTGATCTTGGCAGATCGGAGCTTCCCTTTTCATCGTTGGGACCCGCAGCAGCAGAAGGTGGTTCTGGACAAGAAACAGCCTGTGAGCGCACAGAAAATGAAGCAGCACCTGGAGGAACTCCAGGACATGGTGCAGGACAAGGAGCTCATTGTTCGATTTCATGCCCTACGACCCATGTCCAATTAGCCCAATCAGCCAGTGCCATGGAGGCTCCAGATTCATCTCCGGAGCGACAGGCCCTACGAGCTCTTGTGGCAACTGGCGCACAGCTCGGTGTGGATGACAGTGGGAGCCACGATGAAACCACACAGTCAGGGACAATCCCCGCTGGCGACCACGTTGCAGAACATGATGCAACCCAAAGGAAGGGGCAAGGGCAAGACACGAGCATCAGAGCTGAAACAGGAGGCATGACTTCAGAAGTGCACATTGCACTGCACGAGCGGCTTGTCAAGAGCATGACTGGATTGCGCATGGCCAATGATAGAAATTGGTGCTATGGCAACAGCGTGGTCCACTGCATGCTATGGACTCTTTTGTGCCTGCAGAACCCAACACCAACGCAATGGGGACTGCAGTTTGAAGCCTTGATTGATTTCATCACACGCCATGCAACTCAACTGGCAGTTTTGAAAGATATTTCCTGGTTTCAACAAGTTCTGACAAATTGGGGTCAGTCACAGGGCCAAAGAGACAGTGCTGAATGTGCGCAACGTCTACTGGCCGTGTTAGGGGTGCCGGCATTTGATATGCGCTGGGAAAGAAGGCTTATTGCTGATGGAACAGTGCAAACTCTGGATCATAGCATGGACAGCACACCCATTCACTTGACCATTACCTCACAGATGCATTCATGTGGCCATTGCAACATTTCAGATTTGATTGCAACCTGGACCCAGGAGCACTCCATGCGCACAGCGCTCCTGGCAGCTCCTCCGTGCCTCTGTGTGAGTGTGGAGCGCTTTCTTCAGACTGAAGATGATGCACTTATCAGAAGCATGTGTTCCATTGATCTTGACACGGAAGCCAGTGTTCCTGTTTTCAAGGGCTCAGGCATTGAGATTGCACATGAGGGGTATATTCCGATTGCTGGAGTTGCGCACTTTGGACTGGATTGTGCTGGTCATTGCAGGGCCATTCTCAAGATGCAACCAGGGCTGGTCAACCAGACACAGCCGGCTACATGGCTCCTCTCCGAAGATGCCCAACGATTGGAGCCAGCATGGAAAATTCCAAGTGATTTTGCCACCAACTTGACGGTGACTTGGTTGGTGCGGACAGACTGTTTGCATCTCCCTGCATTTGCACAAGCTGCTGCGCGTAGCCACACAGACTTGGAGGATGACACATCACCTACATTGATGACTCCAACGCCTGATTCGGCACTGCTCAGCCTGCTCCAAGCTCAACCTGGCATCACTATGGATCATATGCACAATGAAGCCTCAGGATGACAGCTCAGGATACATCTCCTCATTTCTCCATTTGGTTTTTTCCCATTTTGGTTTCAGAGCCTTAAAGATTCCGTGTATGGAACCAACGTCACAAGCAACACGTTGAAAGGCTGGCACAGACCTTAGAGCAGATGCAAAAAGGCGTGTAGGAAAAAAAACCACACACGCACACCCACACCCACACCCACACCCACACCCACACGCACACGCACACGCACACGCA
>Ga0126342_10003497_pt1 | contig 25988 bp, 22 predicted proteins | sample Cyp1metagenome_FD_92528 | JGI IMG/M metagenome (GOLD analysis project Ga0126342, IMG submission 92528) | Coral microbial communities from Lord Howe Island, Old Settlement Bay, Australia - Cyphastrea 1 metagenome | ecosystem: Host-associated > Invertebrates > Cnidaria > Coral ... | reverse complement strand
AATACGGCTGGGAAACCAGGACCTTTGAGGAGGGGAAAAAGAAAGCACCTTTGATACAGGGAGGAGGGTTGAGACAGGCACATACCATTGAGAAGGTAGAAAACCCTTCATCCAGACTTTTGAGTAATAATAAGAATAAAGGTTAATAATGACTATTAATGAATCTGAAGTTTTGCCATCCATTGAATACTGTTTCAGCGACTCATGCCGAACTCTGTATCTTTGCTCATATGTCAGGGGACATTTATATGGGTAATTACTAATCTGTCCATTAACTGCTAAATCGAAACCATCTTGACGGGATGAGGGCTCAATGATCCAGCATGTGAAGGCACTTCTTTGCCACAGCATGGAATACATGTGTGCAAATTAGATCACAACGTCATCACATCGTTACCAGATATCCTGGTGACTGTAAACTGCAAAGTCGTCCAGCATCTCAGGTCAGGTGAATTGTGATTATTACTTTTAACTGTTATCATAGCGCCTCAGGACTATGAAGTCTACTACCCTGGGAAGCTTGAACTGTTAATGTTATCATTCAGTTTTATACGTATGGATTCCCACCAGGTACATAGAACGTGGTGCCCCCAAGGTATTTCAATCTATATATATCCGCCGCAAAGTGTAGCTATACAGAAGTTGTATACCAACGCGGCATAACTTGGCAAACTACTTGGAGGAGGTGCAACTCCAGTCATAAGTGGATATATTTCACCACAGTCAAAGAGGCCCCATATACCAACAAACATGGGAGTTATAGTCCGATAAGTTGTTATCTCCATGCAACACACCCCAACCGGAGATAATTCGTAGTTTTATTATAATTACATATTTATACATTATAACATATTATAACTTGATTTTCATAACTGTCCCACATCATGCCAAAATTATCCCATACTCTCCCAACATTATTCCAGACGTCCCCGATCATTTTCTCAGACGCAATCATCATCTGTCAAGTTGTTCACAGCCCACCTGAGACTCTGAGATCATCAGCAGTGTTCAAGACCCCTGTTGGTTGATGATTCTTGATGATTCTTGCACATTTAGAATCATTTATAAAATCATTTTCAGGTTTTTAATAATCCATGGACTGGGGATAATAATATATAATAATCATCTCTAATAAACATGTCATTTTGATTCTACTGGGGATCCAAGAAGTGTCAGCTCCAGGCGTCCCAGAAACACCTGCAGCTCCGCGAACAGATCTCCGCGCAGCTGATGAGCGCGGCAGAGGATGGACGCCTTGAGGCCGCCTTGGCGCGGCAGGCCAGGTGGGGGTCGGATGGGGTCCGCGGATCCGGAAGATCTGCCTGGGCAGTGACTGGAAGGGATGGGAATATAACGGTTATAACATGTTATAACATCTTACTACCACAATGGAGGTTTAATACTACGACAACATGGAGGTTTCATGATTTTAGAGGGTTAAACTTCACACATGGGGTGTTCACCATTAGAAGATGTTCGAAGCAGCTCGGTAAATGGCAATTTCATGGGATATTGGGCCAGAATTGGATATAAAGATATTTCGACTGGGTTAACCAACTGGATGCTGTAGTTTAGTGCGGTCATAACCTTTGGCTATAAGTGAACATGAAGAATCCCAACTGAATGTATGCAGGATGTCCAAGATCGGCCATGTCTTGGAGGTAATCAGCGAGAATGATATTGATCAATGGATTATTTAGACGATCTTCATAGAGGAATCCCATCCCCCTGAAGTTCAACAGCACCGAGCCAAAACCCTGGTGGAAGGTATTGTTGGATCTACTGTCCGCCCACTTGGTCATGTAGATAGTTTGCTCAACTCAGCGGATATTGACATAGCAATCGTTTGTACATGATGTTCCCAACTATAAACCTCCATTTAGTGCTGGGGTTTTCCAGCCATGCTTGATGACACCTGATGCTTCAATAAAATCAAGGCTTGACAATGTCCATCTTCTGGCCAGGGTAACGTGAGGTGACCATCGAACAGAATGATATTGGCAGTTCCAAACAACGCCTTTGGGAGTCCCAAGAAGATGACAAAGATGAGAACAAAGATTTAACAAAGATTAGAACAGTGATTCCAGGATCCATAGGATAACCATCGGGGATGCCCCAGAGAACCTCCAAAGGTGCAGAAGGGCAAGATCGTGGACGAGGTCATTGACGTGAAGAAGGGAATGAGTGCTGGAAACTGAGGACCTGTGTGCCGCCAACATTCCCAGGATATACAGTGGAGCCATCTTTGACACATTTTAGAGGGAAGATATCTGAGATACAAGGAAACCAGAGATTTCAAAGCTAAGTTTGGGGTTGAACATGGACCCAGCATGTCCACACTACATCTACTGAGTGGTGACTCCGCGCTAAGTTTGCGCTGAATGACCACGGCATCAGCCAAGGTCACCAACATGAGGCGGCAGCAAAGCGGGCACGTCCTTCAATTCACTGCAACTGATGTGTTGGTGAAGCTTGGCCAAGAGCTGCTGTTGGAAATTTAATTTACAATTGACTACAGTACACCTTTTAAAAAACCGGGAATATGCCGTGCAATATTCATGAATATTCTGCAACTGGGTCAACTTGGTTAGCCCCCCAAAAGTGGATCCCGTGACCAAAATCTTTCCTCACGGGTCTTACTGAGGAAATATGAGGATGGCAAGACGGAGTGGACCGAGATTGAAGACTTGAAAAAGCTGTGGATCCTCAGTTGCGATTAGAGTCAGGTCCAAAGAGCCAACGAACCCACCAGAGGTCAACGGCTGTGGTGATAGCACGTCAGTGATGGTAGGGTCTATCTCAGTTACCACTGTTCCAAAGCATGGTTGACGCACATGCTTGATTATCAACCAATGCCTAACTTGGATGTTTACCCAGAGGTATCCAGAGATGTGATCCATTGCAGTGCTCTGCTGGTTTTCCCTTTGTCCATTTGGGATGATGACGATGACCGTGGGATGTGCTGAGCCACCAAGGTGGTTCGGAAGGACGAGCTGGTTGGTGAGATCATCGACGTGAGGAAGGGAATGCGTGCTGGAAACTCAGGGGGCGTTCCCCAAAATGCTGATCATGTTAGTAATTTGTATATAGTTATGTATGCAGTAAATTATACCCAATTAAGAACCACAAATGGGTGGTATAAACCATCAACATATGGGTGGTTTAACCTCGGACGGGATTGAAGCTGTAGGATGCCAACTTTCCCTGGGTATACCCCAAATTCACCTGTTCATCACATTTTATCACCATATTCCCCAGAAAAACGTCATTTTGGTGGAAGTCTGGATCCATTTTTATAGGAAGATCTCAAGTCATTAAGGAATACCTAAAATAATAGAGTATCATAAAACATAGAAACGAACAACATCCGAAGTTTGGGATGGAACGTGAACTCAGACTTTCAGACAGGTCCGTGGCAAGTGTTTACCATGGCAGCCCCTAGGTCACCAACACGCGTTTCCAACAGAATGGGCAGGTCATGCAGTACACTGCAACAGATGTTTTGGTGAAGCTTGGCTGGTCAAATATGGAGGTGCTATTTTTTTATTTTTTTGTTTTTTTTGTTTTCCAGCCTGGCTTTGTGGCTTTTGTGGCTGCTGTGGCTTTTGTGTGTGTGTGGCTTTTGTGGCTTTACCATGCTTTACCATGCTTTACCTATCTATCTATCTACCTATCCATCCATCCATCCATCCATCCATCTATCCATCTATCTATCTACCTATCTATCCATCCATCCATCCATCCATCTATCTATCTACCTATCTATCTATCTATCTATCTCTATCTATCTATCTATCTACCTATCTATCTATCTATCTACCTATCTATCCATCTATCTATCTATCTATCTATCTATCTATCTATGCCACAGCTAAATGACCCTAAACCATCCGAGATTCGCCCAGCTCGGAGGATTTGGGTACCGAAACCAATGGGATCTCAAGAGTTTGTCTCAACATTTGAGACTCCCCCAATGCTTTGGATGGGGAGGATGGAAAACCGTAGGATTTAGGGGTGCCCCATGTTTGGAGGAACGCAACTAGATGTCGTCGATGTTTTTTGGATATATGAGGCTGGGTCAGGGGTCTTGTTTTGTTTGCTGAGGAAATATGCAGATGGCAAGATGGAGTGGACAGAGATTGAAGACTTGAAAAAACTGGTGGATCCTCGGTTGCGATTAGGACTTGATACTTGCATGATCACCCATGGAGTTTCAAGTGGTCAGGAGAGTTTCGGGTCGATTTGCCATGAAATTCCATAAGCCAATGCGGACAAACCATGCTTTCCAGTCAATTTTCTAAGACGTTTGCATCAAACTTCTTATCAAACATTGCGAAATATCGTGGTTTCCAGTGGGTTTTCTCATCCAAAAACGGCACCTGACCCTGTGATGTCCGAACAAACCCAGGTGCCAAACAGCCCTTGTGGGGAAGAGCTTCGAAAGCAGCTGGGTGCACAGCTGCTGGCGGCCGCGGATGATGGTTCTTTAGAGGCCATGCTGAGAAACAAGGCCAGGAAGGCTTTGTAAGCCTTCTCATCCCCAACCTTGGTAGTCTAAGTATGTTTAATCAGTTTAATCATGTTTAATCCTTTGGTTTGTTGCTATAAATGGAAAATCACCACTTAACCATGAAAAGATTAAGGTATTTTTTGTGGACTACCAAAGATTGACCATGTGTATATATATATATTATATACATATGACCATGTTATGACCAACAGTTTGCGAACTGGAAAATCACAATTTTAAGTATATGTTGAACAGCTAATCATCGAGCTAGATGGGCCAGTTTCCATAGCCACATCAATCACGAGAGGGTATTGGAATTGGTTAGATTTTTACGAGTTAATGCTTGTTATCTAATGATTGTTAATGGCTTGCGATTTAGATGCGTGAATGGATGGGTTGCCACTCCCCTAACATTACGCCAGTTCAACACCTGCGAGTGAATTATGTGTATATATATATATAACTCATTTGTACGTTCCGGGATTCCGGTGGCTTTGTTTGGTGGGAGTGGGACCAGGGGCTAGGCCTCCCAGGCTTTGTGGTTGGAGATTCCCCTACGAAATCTCTCAGTAATAAAGGAAAAACATGGAACAACTGGAGAGATCATGAGAGACCTACAAAATCCTACAAACATGTGCACCTGACAGCATATATATAGTGAGTATAATGCATGTAGCTAGGGGCTTCTGACAAGATGATCCTATTGAAGCCAGAGCAGTTGCCCAGTCAGGCTGAAGCCAAGGCGGAAGACTTGCGACTGGAGGCAAGATGGGCATGTACAAATGAATGCAGGTGTAGCTTGTGGATTGATGTGGATTGTAGATATTTATATAATTTTGATTTTTGCATACGACTTGTTTAAACTTTGCTCACGCTCTTCAACATTTCCATGTGAAGGTTCAGATGCAACTAAGTCTTATATGATCTTATATGTTGTACGCATTTACTGCAGGTAGCTGTGAAATGCTTGGCGCAATTGGATGCAATTGGCATTTCCCAGCAGATCCCAGTCTTCAGTGATGCTGTCAGGTATCATCCCCCCGCAGAACACAATGGTTTACCGTGGTCCATCCCAACCTGTCCAAATTTGTGGATGCATCCCAGGTATTCATGGGATATGTATGGACTGTATGGATAGTTACAATCGTATGGATATGATATACGGATATGACCACTCTTTCAAATCCGCCAGCCGCTGCTAGATTGGACAACAGCTGCTGAATGCTGTTGAAGATGGGAGTCTTGAGAAGATCCTTCAAGAGAAGGCTGAGCCTGTGCTACGGGCTGATATAGGATGGCTGCTTGGGGGTTGCTGGAATCGTAAGGGGGTATATATATATATATATATATGAAGTCTCCTAATTGCATAAATGCGCGTATCTCATGTGTATGTATATATATAAATATCCTATTTCCATAGTATAGTTATAGGGATTCTGGGACGGTGACCAGCAACCAATGAAATACATACTCTCTCACTCTCTCTCTCTCTCTATATACATATATATACATATATACATATATGTATATATATATATATGTTCCAGGTTCGGGGACCCCCCCTCCCCCCCACGGTCATGGTTCCCCCCCTTCCCCTGTGGATGTGGTCCTGTAGGTAGTATAGGTACTCATGGTCCCCCCCCTCTCCCCTGTGAATGGGAGTTGGGTGTATATAGTCTCCCGCCCAAGTTGGGTGTATAGAGTCTCCCCCTCCACCCTGTGGATGTGGGAGGTGGGTGGGTCCTGTAGCTAGTATAGGTAGTAAAGAGGTAATAATATAACTATACTCTTTAGTTCCTATATAAGTAGGTGATATCAGCTTTGAATATTATTCAATGCAATGCTGTCATTTTCTATGCCAAATTATGGTCGCCGTTTCATACCAAGGTTTTTGCTGTACATACCATGGAAATATGAGGTTCTCCATCCAAACTGGTGCAAATACCATGGAAATATGAGGTTTTGCATCCAAAATGTCAGGGAGTAGGGGACCATACCATTGGGGGGGGGCCACGGGACCGGGGACCGGGATCATATATATATATATATGTAATTATATACACGTATACACATATCGATATGCGGAATATCCTTGAATATCCCCGATTATCTACACACACACACACATACACACACACGGATATACGTATATATATATGTGTATATATGTATATATATAATATATGCTTTGCACCAGTGCTTAGCAATTTGATTTACAAATTGGAATGCGGAACCAAGTAATCAGAGGTGGCAGAATAACTGGTCATTCCACCATGCATCCAAGTTGATGGTGTACATAACCAGCCAATTGCCAGCCCATATCCCCCTTGACTTAACATAAGTATGGAAAAAAAATGAACAAACACCATTTTTATCCATTTTTATACATGTTTCATAGGTCAGACATCCATCAACGGGCCATTCTCCACAGCGCTAGGCCACTTCTCTGGCCGAGCAGGTCAGGCTGCGGGTGGGGCAGCAACTGGTGGCTGCCGCAAGGGATGGGCGTCTGGAGGCAGCGCTCTTGCGACAGCAGGCAGGGTCAGACATCCACCAGCTGGCCCACCAGCTGGCTGATAGGTGGTTTATCCATTGTTTATCCCATTATTGATAGGGCTGATAGGGTTTCAACATGTTTCAGCCATGTCTATTCACAGAAAAAGGGAACAATAAAAAATGTTCCCAAGAAAATGGGGGTTTGAGTGGGAAAGTCATCGAACTCAATGGTGGATTTTCCAGACCATGCACCGGACCAAGATGGGGCGTTGGAAGGTGAGTTTCTTGTTGGAAATGAGTGTTTTGGAGTGCCATGTTCAAACTGCAAATCATAGGTATTTGCTGGCTAAAATCCAGTTCCTGTAGTTTATGTCCCCATGTGTATTGATTATATCTCCATCAAATCCCCTCATTCATGTTTTTTGCTGCCTGTTTTCAGCTGGAACATTCTAAGAATGGAGCACATGGAGGCTTGCTGCAAACGTTCCATTCAACATTTTCCATCAACCCAGTGAAATTCCAGAACTCATACTTTTAGTGGTGGTTTATGGTGGTTTCCTTATTTTTGAAGCTAATTTTCAACATTGAAGCGCGAAAACCTGGTGAGGAACCACGGTTTCTTTCGATTTTTCCGTTTTTTTTCACAGCCAAATCCCAGCTGTTCCAGGCTCCCAAGATCGACCACCTGGAGAGCGTTCGGCAGCAGACCGCTGCGCGGCTCCTGGCAGCCGCAGAGGCAGCGCTTTTCACGTCTTGGGAGAAAGGGTAAGGGCCCTAAGAAACCCGAAATCGCATCAACTTCCCAAGAAATGAAAGACATGTGCATGTGGTCTGGGGAGTTCCGGCCATTTCCCGGGCCATTCCGCCCACTTCAATTCTGCTTAAAGAATAGATGGCTTGCAGATTTCTGACTTGACTGTTGCATTTAGCTGTGAAGTAACCGAGGGCTTGATAGACAGTGGAGAGCTGGGGCTGGCATTCATTTGGTTTCCAAAGATTTGCAACTCTGTGTTTGTTTTCTTGGCTGACAGTCGAGTCGATATAGGTTCCCAGGATGAAATCCAAGATCCGTTTTGCTTGATAGACTTAATAAACTGATAAAAGGGACCTCACAAAAACAGGCCAAGACCATGCAACACCAGGTTCTGTCAAAATCATGTGAAATTTGGTTTCCGCCCGTTTGATCCAAGTTCCTCCAAATCGTCCATTCTGAGCTAGTTTTCAGGAAAAATAGTGTTACTTTGGAATGCCCAGACATGTGTACACACATGTTTGACTGTATTTGCGTGTTTGTATATGTATAATATATATATATATATACTAGTATATATATAAACAGATTTATGGCACATCAATCTAGGTATATATCATCCAGGTAAACATCATTTGTTGGCAGGGCAACAAAAGTAATCTTGGCCATGAACATGTTGGTGATCATGCGAATCCTCGTTTGTACTCCCGGTTTTAACCAGTAGAAACAGGAGGTGATCCGTCAAAAAACGTTTCAGTACCCAAAATGCATGTTTCGCACCAAGATCCAAGTGATTTTGGAGAATGTTGCTGAGTAAACCTGGGCTACGAAGGTGATTTTCAGCCAAAGGTTCGCTGTTTGGAGGGTACCGCCATGATCCCAATGGTGACATGGCGTTCCCCATCCCCGGCCGCGCAGGACGGTCGCTTGGACCGTGCCCTGGGCCACAGCGACTTGGAGGCGGCGCGGCAGCGCTTGGCAGCCAACTTCCTGGCATCGGCAGAGGAGGGGTCATGGATGGATGGATCGTTGGTGGATCATGTCAACCCTTGAATAATAACCCCGTAGGCATATCTAGGCATATAATATAAACAATTGCGTCCTGATTAGTGTGAGGCCCCCCTCAACAATAGCTATACCCTCTTCAAACTTGGGCGCCAAAAATTGTCTTCCCAGGAAAAACGAATATCCGCACTTAAGTAAGGATTTCAATTGGCTACAATTGAAATCTAATTATATAACTCTTTTTTTTGCCGATGAACTTGTGGTGTTTGTAGTACTTGTAGTACTTGTAGTACCTGTAGTAGTTGTAGTACTTGTAGTACCTTGTAGTGAGTTGGATTTAACATGTTGACTGCGTTACCTTTTCCACCTTAAGTTTTTATTCAGAGTGTAATTTCTAAGAGAAAGATAAAGACTTAAAGAGAAAGGACAAGAGAGAAAGAGAAAGAGAAAGAGAGAGAGAGAGAGAGAGGAAGAGGAAGAGGAAGAGGAAGAGGAAGAAGAAGAAGAAGAAGAAGAAGAGGAGAAATAGGACGAGGACGAGGAAGAGGAAGAGGAAGAGGAACAGAGAGAGAGAGGAAGAGGCACAGAGAGAGAGAGGAAGAGGAAGATGAATAGGAAGAGGAAGAGGAAGATGAACAGAGACAGAGAGAGGAAGAGGAAAAGGCAGGGGAAGAGGCAGAGGAAGATGAACTCAGGATCAGCTCTGGAAAAGTTTGCTGCAACTGTGAAACCTGAGAACAAACCTACTAAAGTGAACTGGACCCTCTCATGGCCCAGTGCCTTGGAAATTTGTGGAAAAACTGTTCTTTAATAAGGGTTTAATCAGCGGTCTGATTCTTTTGGGAAAGGCTTGGACTTTGAACTTCTCAATTGCTTTTGTAAAAGGCTTTTCTTTCTTCTCTTGGCTCCAGGATCAGCTCTGGAAAAGTTTGCTGCAACTGTGAAACCTGAGAACAAACCTACTAAAGTGAACTGGACCCTCTCATGGCCCAGTGCCTTGGAAATTTGTGGAAAAACTGTTCTTAAATAAGGTTTTAATAAGCTGTCTGATTCTTTTGGGACAGGGAGACAAGCAATATTTTTTTCAGGAAAAATGTTCAGATTTTTTTTTTACACCTGTTTTTTTGGACAAAACATGGTCTCTCAAGAATTTTGCCACAGTGAAGCTTCCAAACAATGCATGGGCTCAGAATAATTTGGAGAATTTTTGGCACAATAGCGAACCTATCCACTAATCAGCATCCAACATTATATATATAATAATAATAATAGCAATAATAATAATAATAGCAATAATAATAATGATAATAATGATAATAGTAATAATAACAGTAGACAAAATGATAATGATGAAGTATATCATATACCCATATGTATCCCCCAATTCATTGTTGTGATTTGATGAACAAATCCGTTCCAAGGCAGGGTCCTGTGAGGACGGTCGCCTGCAACGTTTGCTGAGCGCTGGGAACGACCTGGACGCGCTGCGGCAGCGCGTCTCCCAGCAGCTCTTGGCCGCCGCGGAGGACGGGCGTCTGGAGAAGGCCATGCAGAAACGCAGCGAGGTGCGGATGGGCCCGGATGGGCCCAGGGTGCTGGGGAAATGGCCATGGAAAATGGATTGAACATGGCCATGGAAAGGGTTCCATAAATGTTTCATAGGGATATTCATGGAATAATGGGATAATGGGATAACTTAGGGATGATTGTGGAGTTACCCTTTGGTAATTAATCAAAACATGGCAATGAAGAATCCTCCATTTATAGTGGGTTTTCCCATTAAAATCTCCATTTTAAGAGGATTTGCCACGTTTCATTGCCAAAGGATAAGTACAGTTATATATCCCACATACACACACCCTAGCCCTAGTCAACCAAGTCCTAAACCACCTTAGCTTTATCTAGGGGGGAAACGTAAGAACAGGTTGAAAACATGGTGGTAACATAGTGGGAAGAAGTGAGAAAATTGAAGTTGGGTTGTGAATCAACGGACATGTGTGTTGATTTTGATTCTCAGCCATTTTGATGAAGGAATGATTCCACTGATTGTTTCTCCCAGTAGCCATCCATGCCTGGGGTAGAAGCGTGGTCCATAAATTCCTTTGCAAGAAGATTGCCTAGGCAGCTCTGCATTTGAAGGATCCTATGACCCATTTACCTACCTCTGTTGACCCCTGAATTTGTTCGCTCTTTTCTCACCTGCAACTAATAGTTTTTACCCTGATTGGGGGGCATTAGAAAAAGGCCAGTACAGTATACATCCCAGGCCCATCCCAGGCCAGAAGTGCGGTCAAATTCAATTCCTATCGCCGATCATCATTCATAATGCTAATTTAATTAAGGGGCTCCTCTCACATTTTAAGAACAAATGCAGCGGGAGCGTTATATAAGAATGTTGGTTGCCGATGGCCAGGGTCCCTCAATTTCTTAACGGAAAGGGCCCATGTATTTCAGTATGTATGTGCAATTAATCGGCCAAGATTCCCAACTTGCTCCAAATTCCAAATCTAGATTAAAGTCAATCAGAGCGCACAACACAAGAGCAGATAGATTTTCATAAAGTCTCCGCAACCTTAGGCGTGCATCCCAAACTTCTTAGGCTTGAAGATTCCAGGTCCCTCAATTTCTTAATTTCGATTTCCATATACATTCCACATCATTCCACAACACATATACGCGGGAAACAAATCCAGCCCCTGATTTTCTTAAACAAGGAATTCTTATACAGTGCTGGGACTGTAAGTGTTTGTCAATTTTATAAGTTATTATCCTGACCATCGGGTCGTGTAAACATCAACAGTTATCATCAGTTATCCAGATGACCATTGCTACCCCTTTTTTACATGATGATATAATATGATATGATATATATTAACATATATATAATATCATATAATATAAATAATATGGTATATGATTATGTAGCCAAAAAAATGCCTAACATCCAGATCCAGATCATCCGCACGGCGTCGCCAGGCTGTGCAAGACTTGGTGCGTGGTAAGGCGGCCATCTCCCTACTGAAAGCTGCCGAGGACGGTCAGCTGGAGGAGTTGTTGATCAAGGGCAGTCTGGCCACTCGGATGAGACCCCCACCCGGCATCAGAAAATAAGGGTAGAATGGCGCAACCCGCCATTCTCCAACTTATGATACTTATATATAATATTACCGTATCATCTTATTAATTATGATAGACTATATACATAATTATATATATATATAAGTATTAAGTATGTATATATATATATATAGGTTTTGAAGATGAAGCGTGTTTTTCTCTAGGATTGGCGATCCCAGTTGATTGATGAACGGATTAGCAGTTTTGCTGAAGCACATGGGGATGTATAATTATCTTTGTTATCTCACATTATACACACAAACGGATTTATATAAATATATATCGCAAGAAAAGGGAGTTCCGCCGAAAGGCAGGTAGACATGACCAACAAAAGTTGGGGTATCAACCAAAACCAAAGATTGGATGCTATACAACAAAGCCAAACGAAACTCACAATCGGGCGATGCAGCCAGCAGAATCAGAAAGAATGCTGGCGACGGAATGGGGTAGGTCGCCTGTAAATTTGTGTTGCTAGCCATGGGTATTGATGCAGCCGCTCCGAACCGGGGGATGATGTAATTACGCTGTGTAAGCGTCTAGGATGTAAATAGTGAACTATTTTGCCTTCAGATGCCCAGCGATTTGTCGCGATTGCTTTGCAGCTGGCAAACATGAGTACCTACAGCCCGACCTAGCTGTATGTTCAAGGAATATAAGCTGCAAATGATGATGCCCCTGCCCTGGGATCTACTGGGAGGTCCCACATTGGGAACTGTCCATCCCCTAATCTTAAGAATTTTCTCACAACTCTTGCCAGGTCCCCCAAGGTGTGACTTCTCACCAAGGATGACATCAGGAGCAGAATCGCGATAAGCGCCTGGGCAGGAAATGCGCCATCCTTCAGCAAAGCATCCCTGAGATGATCCAGTATAGCCTTGAATAACTGTGAGATTTCTGACCCGGCTGACCTAACCACCAACCAATACCAACCAGCCTCCAACGGCACTGGCGCGGTGCCAGGCATGTTCGAAGCCGCTGAGACAGATCGTTTGGAAGAAGCTTTGAGGGGCGATAAGCCTCAGGAGACCGAAAGCTTGGAAGGTTGAGCTGAGGCTGCGGCGGTCAGTTTTGAAACCCTGGGGCCACTGTTTTCTTCTGGATATTCTTGGATTATTCGTTTCACCACGTATCATTAGTATCATTACTCAATGTGCATGACACGCTGATATCATGTTTCGTGGTTTCGCAAGTTCCATGATCCATAGTGGCCATTCTGATGAGATGAATCAGTGCAGTCCCAGTTGTTCCAACTGGTTCATGCAATATGATCGGTAAATATCGGTAATTTGTGTATTATATATATATATTTGTATTTATCTGGGTAAATTATAACGACCTCACTGCGACCTGACTGGAATCATGGTTGGTACTGTGATGCTGAACTCCCGGAGAGGGCGATGGAGAGAGAGACTGTAAGGGGAATCATCCCCAAATGGCCTTAATTCAGGTTAACGTGAGATATTATAATTTACCCAGATTTATTGACAATCATTGTAACTAGGTGATAGGTGGCCAAGAGATGGCTTTTGAAAGTGAAAACATACTCAATGGTTTTGCACCTTCGAACTATTTCATGCTATTTGGATTGCACATGAGCTTAAACTCAACTTGAGATCATGATGAAAAGAAGCCCTGTGATGATCTGTGAAGCCCACCCACGTTGCAGTGCCCCGACGACTTCACCCCTCAGGTACAAAGGTGCCCCCAGATCCCGGGTTATTCATGCCTTGGTAGATTGGTAGATCAGTCACATACACGTACATCATTTATACATATTTATACATGTATTGTCTCTATGTATGTAATATATATAACTACACATATATATATGCCTACATATCCATCTATCCATCGATCTATCCATTTGTCCATCCATCCATCTATGTTGCTACGTGTGAATTTCCCAAATTTCCCCGTTCCCAGCTCTTTAACCCTTGGCGATGCGATGCATCAGGAGCTTCGGGTGGCAGCCACGACGCTAGTGCCATGGTCCGATGTGGTGCCGGATGAGATCCAAAACACGGAACTCATTGCGCAGGTCTAGTCGGTGGCTGGTGGAGTTGATCTACCCCCATCAAAATTGGAGGTTTGAATCGGTTTGAATGGGGACATCATGGAAAATCAGTATTATTTGTGGGTCTAAGAGGATCTGTTAGTAAAGCAATCTAAAGGGATCTGTTAGTAAAGCAATAGGATCCATCATCACCAATTTAACCTGGGTTGCTTAAACTATCCAAATATGGGTGGTTTATGATTGCTTTATACTTTATACCAACATTACAGTAAACCCCAAGTATTTTTATAGTAACCTCCAAAATTATAGAAAGTTGTGAATTTTCACTATTTTGATGGAAATGTACTTTTCGATCTGTTTGGGAATTACTATATATAGGGAAATGGAAGAATGGTTTTCATGGATTTTGATGGATTTATTTTCTATACAAAATGGTTGATGTGGGGCATATGGAATGCATACGGAATAATGGGTGTTCAATGGATTTTGATGGATTTAACGTGTGTAATTATGGGGCTAATGGATTTCTGGGGTAGGCTTGCTTGTGATGTAAACTGTGGACAGCTGTAGGCGGGGTCATTGCTATGCAAATGGAACCAGCAATCGTGTCTGCAACGAGAATTCCCGATCCATCACTTTACTAATCATCAGAGGGTTTGGATTCTACATGTTTTTTCACAGCTGGGGGTCCCCAACAAAAGCATATTATGTAGCCTAGCACGGGGCATTCTTTGTTTGCGTCCCCGCAACCCGCGTCCAGAGTCATTGTAATGTTTGTTGCGTAGCAAATGCTGTCCAGCAGTGCGTCAGGCAGTGCATCAGGGAGTCCACAAGGGGAACAAACAAATATCATTCATATTCATATTCATATGCATCTATTTACAGATCCTTTTCCAATCAATTTGATGTGGATTTCCTCGGCCAGCCTACGTTTGATGTAGAAAGAGAGGTCATGTACCCCCATTTTGTTTTTCAATCCACCATCTGGCAGATGAGACCCCCAGCAACTGCCAGGCACATCTCGCAGCCCAGGGGCAGCTGAATATCGGAGCCCCGGCGGCGCAAAGCACGCTGCTGCGCTACGAACGCAGGCAGCGAACAGTCAAGGGCACCCCCCTGAAGAACATCCCAAAAGAATGCAAAACATATGTAGAACTCAAAAGGGGCGTTTTTTTTTTGGGTGTGTGTGGTGGCATATATGCGCATGCATTTAATTTAATACATATTATATATATATAATCTATAATATATATATATAGGTATATGTGTGTCTATGGCTCAGTTAGACCTAGCTTTTGGAGTGATTTTGTTGGGATTCAAGGTCTGAGAAACGTTTTGGGGTGTATAATAAAGCCGATGGCAGATTGTTGACCAGCTTGGAAACCACCAAGACCTGTTTGCGTGTGTGGCCCGTAGTGACAAAATAAAGAAGCGCACTGAACTGGACCAGAACCTGCTGTATTTGGCGCATTCCACCGAAGAAAATTGGGTAATCCCCCAGTCCACACTGCCAGTCACCGGGATCATCACAAACCAACTGCACTGTCCAGCTGGCAGTACGGGTTGGGGAATTAACCAACAAAAGATAAGGATATACAGACAATGATGTACATACGTGAATATTGCCAGCGAATTCCATCGATACATGCGATACGTTCCGGTTATACTCGTGGGTGGATATACAACTAAAACCAATCATATAGTTACAAGTAGGGGCCAATCTCCCACCAAACATGGGAGTTCGCTTATAATACCATAGTTCTACAAGAATTTGTCCCCCCCCCTGACTGCGCCCGAAAAAGGTAAGGTCCCGTGCCATTAGCCCCTCATTGAGTTCGATGATTTTCCCATGCAATTCCATCAAAATCCAATAGACGTCCCTAAAAAACTCATTAGAACTGCTTTGAAAACCATTGGACATCCATTACACATCATTAGAAATCCATAAGCATCCATAAAACATCCATTAAACATTCATGAAACATCCCATAAAAATCATCAAAATCCCATGGTGTTTCCCCAGTTTCGGCGCCAGGATTGGCACCTTAGTGGCTCAGATCCATCAGGCGGAGAAGGAGAGCCTCACGAAGAGCGCAGAGGCGGCCAGCCTCGAAGTAGCCCTACAGGACCGAATCATGGGACGATGGGAGCGATTTTCGGAACTTTTGTAGGGTTAGATATTGTTAGATATATTCTGGTTGGTGGTTTGGAACATTTTTTATTTTCCATGACATATGGGATAATCCTTCCCATTGACTAATATTTTTCAGATGGGTTGAAACCACCAACCAGTATTGTTAGATATTGTTAGATAATTATCCTGATAATTCTTGGTGTACCCTCTGGTAATTTGTTGCATAGCTATTGAAAATGGCCATAGAAATAGTGAAATAGTTGATTTACCTATTAAAAATGATGATTTTACATAGTTATGTTAGTTTACCAGAGGGTAGATATTGTTAGATATTGTTAGATCTTGTTCGCATTTATTTTTTTTGGGGGGTGTTCATCATTTCTTGGAAGCTTTGTTTTGGACTGTCTTTAGGGAAGTACCAGTACCCCCCACCAAAAAAAAACGACCTAACGAAACAGATCTAAGAATCTAAATTCATCCCAAAGGTGGGTGAAGAAATATGAACAATGCGTATTTCAGGTCTGTGCAATGCGAATGGGCAGTTGGCAGGGGAAACATCATGACCGAGCCCTGCAACGTCACTGGAATGATGGGAATTGGATTGGGGTAGCTATCCCCAAATGGCTGAACTATTTAGGTTGGCGAATTATTTTATTTTATATAGTGTTTCTATTTTTTATCCAGTAGGTATCCCTCTAGATATCGCCATCGATTGTTAATCCAAGTATGTTCCCATTACAATTCCAGTTTGGTATCCATTACATATTTGTCCATTATGATATCCCAGTATGTTCCCATTACATCCCATTACAATATCCATTGCACATTAATACCCATTATAATGATATCCATAAACGATAATACACCCCCAAGTCATCACCATTTTTATGGGTTCTAGTCATGGTAGCTTTATGGCAATGGGTTTCCCACATTACTACCAACATTCACAAACTCCTTGTTCCCATGATATATGATAATATAATATCCATATTATATCATATGTTTTATCATATTTTTATCATATATTTTGTCATATTTTGTCATATTATATCATATTATAGCTATTAATACCCACTATTATACCCCTGCTGCACATATCTCCACCCTGGTCCATCCAGGAGGCAGAAATGGAGCTGCGACGCGTGAACCAGGCCGTGGCGGCCATGGGATGCAGCATCCCTAATAGCTGGATGGTTTAGACTGGAAAATCCTATACAAAAATGGATGATTTTCATGGATTTTTCAATGGATCTAAATAGATTTAAATGGATGATAAAATGGGAGGTACCCCATTTTAGGAAACTTCCATACACACGCACACGTATATGTAGAATATATATACATGTATGAACATCTACGTATATGTTCATTGGCGGTGGGGTCAGTGATTAAGTAGTAAGGCCAGTGAACATTACTTCTTGTATCATTGCTATGGTAGTTTTTTTTTGTGGTTTTCGATATGTTTGCAACAAAAAGTGACAGCCAGATTTATGAAGGATAACCATACGACCAACACTTTCTTCAACCATGTTATTCAATATGGTGCAAATAATGGGGGTTGAGACAAACAAATTGCTGCATGAAACATGGAGGAATTAACACCAGCAAATTTGAATAATCTTGAATGCATACACACACATATATATATATACATACACAACTCATTCTATATGTAGAATTGCATATATATATATAACCAGCAATATCACACACACAATGCCTGGGATCAAACATCATGTAGCACATCGGATAGAACTGTGTTGGACCCAAAGTTTGCGCTGACAAATCCAATCGGGCCAAGCGCAAGGATTCTTGAAAAACAAACGCACCAGTCCATTGACGTACTGGTACTTACTGGGTATTTGGCAACATATGGCAACATATTTGGTCCATCAAGCTGATGTTGCCATGAGCGCACAAAATCCCAGGCGCGACAAATGATCATGTTTGATATGTTAGGGGCTCTGTATGGTGAAAACCCATGGCATGTGAAATGTGCTACATGTATGGAAGATTTACTCATATTCACCCTCAAAAATTGGCTCAAAATGAGGTAAAAGAAGAGCCACAGATATCACCTGTGTGCCCAAGGACTTCGAAAGCCAGAAATTGCTGATCGGGAACGAGGACGCTGAAGACTAGGCTCATTTTTTGTTGACCCACAAGGCACTGCGAAACCCTAGGTGCTGGATGGGTCAACAGTGGGTAAGGCTAGCCATGGAAAAAGAGGTCACTTTGTTTGCAGCAGAAATGCCAATCCGGGGTTACAAAACAATGATTGACTAATTGTAGGACAAGTATATAATGGTCATCGCTGTCAAAATGGTAGCCACCAATGCAACTGCTCAGGGTTTACGCTGCGGTATATCAACATGGACACGATGGACACGAGAAAATTGACAATTTGCAGATCATAATCATTTGGACGCCCAGGGGTTTTCCACGTTGAGTTTGATGTAGTGAACATGTTTATTTGGCCTTAGATTGGCATTGGTTCATGGGGGTTAGATACCTTATATCGTCACTTGTCAATATCATTAGTGCTTCAGATCCTATTTTCTGATGGTGTTTGTACCCCTGCCACCACCCAACACGCAAAGGCTCATGCAAGGGAATCTTACAGTATACATATGAAGTATATGTCGTTGTAATGTCGTTGTATGTGCCATGGTCAATTCATGGTATAACATATGGGTTATTGTCATCCCACCATCAGGGCTTATAATTTGTTTCTTGACCCCATGAATCATGAGAGATGACCATCCTCAGGGCTAAAAAACAAGGTCTTGATCGTGGCACATGTTTTTTTCGGCACATTACCCTCTGGTAATCAAACATGGCAATGATCATTCCATTTCAAGACATGTTTTTCTCCACGTTTTTCCTATTTGAAGGACCCGAAGCGACCAGTGAAGCTGTGCAAAAATTGGGCAGGAATTGCGCACCTTGCAGCTGCAAGATCGACAACGGCAGCTGATGGATCAGCTTGAAGCTTGGCTGTAACAATGCTGTAACTATATTTGGGTCCATGGTGGTCCATGGAACTGGGAACATCTTAGAGATATGGTTTTTGTAAATGTGGCAAAGTGGGCTTTGCCAAGAAGGAAGCCTGAATTCGGGAGGGTGGTTCACCACTTTCTAGACTCGGGGTGGTTTATCATTGGGTTTACCACATTCCGTAACATGAAGAGAAACTAGATGGACCCAGGTTTTGGTCCACCTAAATTGGATGTGTTGTTGTATGTGTTTGTTTTCTTTAGTTCGAATAAACACCCAATGGTTTAAAAACATTGCTCAGCAGAACTTGGTTGCTAGGTTACTTGTGGTTACTCAGTCTTCTTCTACGTAGGTATGGTTCATATGACTCAATACATGTGTTTTTGAGATGGTATTTAAAATCAGCCGGCTAGACAGAACTTGGCCGTTTCAGCCATCTATTCAGCATGCCTCTGTCCACCTTCTTTTTTGTGGGGAAGGAAGACGAGTCCATTCGATGACCATCTTAGGCTGAAGCTACCCTGCAAAAATCCTCCTTTATCACATTGGGTTGCATCCTGCTCTTGAACTCAAAGTGGTGTGCACCAGTTCTGCTCAAAACGGGGTGCACCTGGAAATATGCTGGTTAGGCAGAAGATTTGTGGCATGGCTTAGTCTTGACAAACCTAGATTGTACTTGGACAATCGCTCAACCAACAAACGAAAGACAAGTCGTATAGGCCAGTCACCTCATTGGGAGGATTCATTTGGAATTGTGCTATCTCACCACGGGCCTGTCATAGGGTTTTGCGGTTTTTGATAAGCCCCCAGGGTGATCTAGGGTGATGGTGGTGAATGACCCAGCTTGCCTTATTTGATAAGGGCTTATTGGCCCTCATCACCCCCATGAAAGGGGCTCCCCAGTTATGAGGTGGTTGAATGTTAGTTTGCAAACCCATCTGCCTATAGGATTTATATGGATTTATCCACCGTCGTCCACCATCATTCGTTGTTAACCTAGTTGTGCCTAGTTATTCACCAACTTACCTAATGCAGTTCAATTACAGTATCCAGATTTTCATTGGTTTACTCATGTTATCTGATGTTAAATCCTACTTGTTCTATAGTTTTTGATGGTTCCTTCCTCAATTGGAGGGTCCCACCACGGCCCTGCCCTCAGGATCAAGAGACCCTGAAAGCCAAGCACGCACGCATCGAGTGGCGCGGGAATCCCGCTCGTGAACTCGCTTAGGGATGGCGCTGGTCGTGCGCAGAGCACCTCATTTGGATGACGAGATTTGCCACACTCCACTGGGCTCCATTGGCCAACGAAGAAAATCAATGAAAATCAGGTATCCCGATGAATTAAAGGGCAAACTCAGGCAACGTCCTTCAGATTTTGAAGAGATGAACAAGATTGAAGAAGCCATGCCCCACCAGCTATTGGTCCTATGATCAACGGACGACCAGTGCCATAGATTTCACCCACTGGCGCTTTGGCTCGGCCTCTGGGTCCAGGGTCCAATTGTGCTCTGATTGTTGTTGGCCATTTGAATCCTTACCAACGGTATTTCTCCCACATGACATCGGAAAGACTCATATATCTATATATATATATTCTTACAATTTCTTACATTACTCTATGGTTTGAACATGAAAGATGTTGACACCACCAATTTCCTCCAAGTCACCCCAAAAAAAGGGCACCGTATCATCCGCATCCTACCGCGACATTGCTGTGGGATAGCTTACACGAGGCCATTTCCCAAAGCGCCAGCGACAGAAGTCCGGCCCAGATAGAAGGCGTACGTCTAAGATGGGCGTGCGCTGCTGGCGCCTAAGAATCGAATTTCTGGTGGTGACGCTGGTGGCCCTGTCGCGCCTGAAATGAATCCTGGTGAATGAGTTGATATTCTCAACGTTTGAATACGTTTGATGTTATTTGGCTACAAATATCGACAAATCCTGGATGTTTGTTTTGGTGAATGGTTGGCCAGTTGCATCTAGTTGGATTTAGTTGGCCTTTTTCGTTTTTTTATCTGCCATAGATGCCACAGATTCAGTTGTTTCTATTTCACATCCCACTTCAAATGGATATCAATGGTTTTGATTTATGACTTTTATAGAGATAGCCAGCTGCCACCAGCTCGAATCTGGTGCCCCTTGAAAGGGGGGGAACCCTGGGAGGAAACAGTTGGAAAACAGCGCCGGAGTTGGTTTGCTGAGGGTTCCTGGAATCTTGCAATCCCTTTCCCATCAATGCTGTAGGCTAGATTAAAACCCTTGTTCTATTATTGGGATTGGATCCATTCATTGTTGAGGTCGATATTGGGGGGAGCACGAATGATTCGCTGTAGAGGAAGGAATGCATGGGTTGCACTGGCGTTTGCAGTGCAGCGACCACGTACCGATTGAATTGGTTGAAATTTGGATTGGCAGATATTGCAATGCCATCGAGCTTTAGGGCTTCCAGGGTTTAGAAGAATCGCACCTCGGAAAAAAGGTGTTGGCTCTGGATTCTTAGCTCGTACGCTCTAGCACTAGCACGACCGCTAGTACTTGCCATTCAAGTTTAACTTTGTGTAGGGGCAAGCACCACAATACTAGGTTCTGGAGGTGCTGTTTTCTCACCATAAACAAATTCCTAGATGACCAACACGAAATTATTGCCTGTTGAAAGGTTTCTTGAACCGGCAAAAAATAGCTAAGTTCAGTCTCAGAAGGTGGTTTGACCCATGACTGCTAGAATGATGTGCAGCAGCCAGATAGATTCATAAGCTTACAGTATCTTAGAGTTATAGTTGCAACTACTACTTGCTGTATACTGTATAAATATACAATAATATACATATATAAATATTCACACACTGGATATATAGAACATTATACAATAACTCTTTAAGAGTTGTTCTCATCGATGGACAGCACCATGGAGTTGATCGAGGTTACAACCTGCACTCGTGGACATTCGTTAAAATCTTGCCAAAAATAGTGGGGAGCCATGGCAGAAAACAAGTGGAAAGTCTCGGGTGCAGCCATGTATTTCTCTCAGCAGAGGTAGTTCCATCCGGCCTGGGGGGCGAACCGTTGGGTCGTCATCTCAGGCGGATGTCGTGAAGGGGAAAGAACCGCAGGGTTGCTCCAACCAATTGCAGATCAACGACTGCCACGAGAAGGGGAAAGCTGTGATTTAACGTTTTACCCGTCTAACTTGCCAAATAAATAAATAAATAAATATATGTATATATATGTATATAATATCAAAAGCCGAATAATATGGCCTGCTCTTCAACTTTCCATCAGCATTGGTATGAATAGTTCCGCTTGGCTATTTTGGATGGGTGCCACTGCGGTCGCCATCATACCTCTTGGGAGGCTGTCAATGAAGCTATGGTTCCTTTTTGCTGTCATCTCAATGGCAAGGCTCTCTGACAGAATGCTGGGATGATGGCTGTGGGGCTGTGGGGCTATCAACAAACTGCGGCATTGTTCGCCTCGGAGATTTCGGATGCGTAGTCGCCCGTGGTTCACGGCATGTTCTTCGCGTTTGGGGTTTCAAGACTTTAAAGGTCCTGTTGCAGTCTATCCCGAAATGCTGTGGTGGTTTACAAATATGCTCATATCATGTTGTGCGTGTTCAACCACATTCGGGATTTCTTTTCAGCTTGTATTTCTTGGATATCTTGAAATATTTTGCACCAACCAATGTCCACCAATCGTCCAAAAACTGTTCGAAGCGAACAACTACGGGCTGTATATTCATCTTGAATGGGAAAAATAACATGGGTTTCAACCAACGATTTCTCCCTGTGCAAACAATTCGATTAATATAAATTTACTGTAAATCCCCCCAAGTCTCTCGAGAGGGCGCTGTTAAACAAAACAAAAACAAAGTTGATGATGTTGATGGGAAGAAATATATACGTGTTATATATATTGATATGATGATGGTTAATTATTTGAAATGTCATTTTACAATTTCCCCTAGATCACCAAGAAATCCGTTGACCTCAAATGTTGCTTAGCTTCGCTAAGAGCTGAGGAAACTGCTGGACGTGAGCTCACCCCTCCGAGCCAGTGCAGGCTGGTGAAGCATGATGATTCCAATGGAGTTTACATAGTTTACCCTCCCGGAAATTAATGGCCCATTTATAGATGATAAACAATATGAAACAATATATAAAAATAATGATGAACCTATTCAACTTCTTGATTTCCATAGCTAAGTTAAATTACCAGAGGCTACCCCCCCAGTAAATTATAGACCCTGACTTTAGCGATTTTTTAGTGGAAGCTGATCTTCCAACCACCTACTTGGCAGGGTCTATGTTAATTACGGGGCAATGGTAAGATAGGATTCTTAGACTTCAGAGTGACAGAAGGAAATTTCACAATTTAGAATGTGATTGCCCATCTAAACCTATGAGGAGTGCGCCTTCAAGCTGCAATGCAATCTATGGGACCCCTTCATGGTTGCCAGGGATCATACCAGTGTAGATTCTAGATGGTCAGATTCCTAGATAGGACCAGCTCGGGGATGGAACCAGGCAAAGCTGATCAAATTTTTTGTTATGTTGTGCTAGATTCATCTAGGTTCTAGATAGAACTTGTTGTTGGCTTCACAGTTGTTTTGGTGTTCCCTATCTAGGAATTTGCTGACAGTTTGGGATGTTTGGGCACAGGTTGAAACATGTTGAAACCAATGCAATAATACAGTAGTAACAAAATGTCCACTAGACCTGTCTAAAACCGTTTGGGCCCCTCAACTCGTTGTTTTGGGGGCCGTACATTTTGTACATCGCCATTTTTCCTCTAGGAGCTGCAGATTTGATGCCCTAACATTGTAAGTGAAGCATGTGAACCCATGGCTCTCGGGGTGCTAACGTTGCAGGCATTGACCTCAATGGAATGGAGGCGCAACAGCAAGCGTGGGTGTTTGCGCAATATGAAATGCACCCATAGAAACCCAGGTCTAGTCTTGGATCTATTGATGTTGGCCACATGTGGGGGAAATTTGCTAAGGACAGATGGGATATCAATGGATGCATAGTGGCATAGGCGAACGGAAGAACCACTAAAGATGTGAACAGATAGATGAAGAAGCAAACAAGCAACAATCATAAAGCACCACATATAGACAGCCAGAAGCATTTGCAATATAATGATGCACACAGACATATAAATAAATAAATATATATATATAATTATATATATACACATACATATTTTGCCATCCTTGTTACGCTTCCTCCACTGAGACGCGCTACGCTCTCCCCGCAGGCGATGGTTCTCCAACTGGGAAGCCAAGCTTCGCCAGAGCCCCTGGGCGAAAACTGTGAGGGGTTCACCTTGGTTTCACCACAAAAACATACAAAAACAATGGTTTGATAGAAAGAACATGGAGGTTGAACCAGGTTAAACCATGTTGAACCAGCGAAACATGCTATTTTATCATTGAAACAACGACGATGGGGATTTAAGATGATTTCAGAGCCGACATGGTGGGCTCAGCAACATAAATAAGGGATCTACCAGCTGATATTCGAAAATGACCATGAGAAAATCAGAATGTTTCATGGGAAATTATGGAACATCAAGAAGATCATCAATGTTTTGCTGCCATGCCTCCCCTCGAGCATCCATGGTGATAGCTAGCCGACACCAATAGCTCTGCTTGCATGGCTTGCTGCATCCAACCGGGAATCCCGCGTGCCTTTTGCCGGGATGTGTAGATACAGTGATATGTGGGTGATGGGTGCAACTTTCGAGACTGCACGGGGTCGGCGATGTTTGATCATTGTCAGTAACAACCCTCCTTGGAGTATCAAAGTTCGACCTGCACCCTCACGTAGATCAATCATATCAATCTATCTAGTCGATCCATATACTCCAAAGACAGAGGAATTCTGAGGGTTTGGTGAATCTAAGGAAAATGAAGCCGCTGTTTGACCAATTCCGCACGCTGCTTCGGGAGGTCATTGTGGGTAAGCAGGGAAGCACCAACAAAGCAGTTGGCTGGTGATGATTCTCGTCTGGTAATTTATATAACAAAACCATGGAACATGTCTAACAAAAGATGGACAATTGCCCATTCATAGGTGACTTACCTCTTCAAAATGGTGATTTTCCATAGCAATGTTGAAGTACTAGAAGGTATTTTTTCATTTTTTTTCTATGTATAGATCATCTAACTATAGATTTTCCATGGCTATGGTGTTTATTTCCCGAGCGATTTTCCATCTCCGGGATCACCTGGACGACGATCCAATGGCCACAGTGAGTTCGCGAGAACGGTAGGATATCTTGCCATATTTTACCCCTATAGAGTATCTAAGTATATATCTATAAAATTCTATAAATTTATAAATTCTATAAATTTATAAATTCTATAAATTCTATAGTTTATATATCTATAAATTAGATAACTTAAGATGAAACCAGCATGCCCAAAAACCCCAGAACTGGCGATCGCGGGGAGGAGATGCTTCCGAGCCTCCAACAAGAACGAGGCCGGGGATTTGGGTGACAATTTTTGGTGAGTTCTTTGATGTTTTCTGTGGGTTTCTTGGAACATAAATGGCACTTGATGGATGAGGTGATAGAGGTTTCAGATGATGAGGAAGCTGTTTCAACTGGGTGCAGCGGATATGATGTCAAAGCCAAAGTCGGAGTGTGTGGTTCGACATCAGGCGTGGACCCTACAAAGTCACCCAAACTAATCATTAGATACCCCAACTATTCCCAACTAACATACGCTGGCTAGATGTGGGCCGCAATCTTAGCTTTTTTCCCCCCTGGTGACTGGTGACCTGGTTTTTCTCCATGGCAGAGATTCCCACCATGGAGGAACTATATATTTATAATATATATATATATATATGAGCAACCGTAAAAACCCCGGCAATACTAAATATGTATTCGACGGACATTGGTTTATGGAAATTGATGGAAATTGTTAAAAACACGAGGTAAGCGATGGGACCTT
>Ga0126342_10003496_pt1 | contig 25990 bp, 16 predicted proteins | sample Cyp1metagenome_FD_92528 | JGI IMG/M metagenome (GOLD analysis project Ga0126342, IMG submission 92528) | Coral microbial communities from Lord Howe Island, Old Settlement Bay, Australia - Cyphastrea 1 metagenome | ecosystem: Host-associated > Invertebrates > Cnidaria > Coral ... | reverse complement strand
TAAATGTAATGTAAATGTAATGTAAATGTAATGTAAATGTAATGTAAATGTAATGTAAATGTAATGTAAATGTAATGTAAATGTAATGTAAATGTAATGTAAATGTAATGTAATGTAATGTAAATGTAATGTAAATGTAGTGTAAATGTAATGTACATGTAGTGTAAATGTAATGTAAATGTAATGTATTGTAATGTAATGTAATGTAAATGTAATGTAATGTAATGTAATGTACTGTCTGTCTGTATGTATGTATCTATCTATATGTATGTATGTGTATATATGTAGTATCTATATCTATGTCTGTAATATATAATGGGTATATGTATATTAAAATAATAATAATAACATAAAATAAAACATATAAACCAACACACATCCAGGTTTCCGTTGATTCATTTCAACGAATATGCTATAGTTTATGGTAGATTATACAAACAAGATAGATTATACAAACCAACCAACCTATTGGCATGATACACGCGGATGAAATCAGGGGATTTTGGAATTTTCCCATCGCGCCGGTCGTCATCCAGTTGTCATAGCGAGAAACCCAGAAAATGATGGCACCAGGAGCATTTGCTAGTACCTGGCGCAGAAATCGTTGATGAATATGTATTGATATAAATATGTATACATAATTATTGTCCACGTCAGGTTATTACAAAGAAACAAAGATCAACGTGGTAGTTGCAAGAATGTGTTCCGGCCGCTCATAGGCTTTGCACTTGCAGTGTTGAACCTACAAATAGTGATCTTTGCTAGAACCTGGACTCCCAGACGAAACAATCGTCGCACCCTTTGAAGTGCAGGTGTATCTCTTAAGTCTCTCTTGTGACTTTCACTGCATCGTCACAACATCAGTAAATCTACTCAAATGAAACATAAATATTCCAAATAATTTGCTTTTAAAATATTTCAATATTCCAAAACTCGTTTTGCATTAGCCTCTGGTAATTTAACATAGCTATTGAAAATCACCATTTTTAATGGGAAAATCCACTATTTCTATGGCCATTTGGCCATTTTCAATAGCTACGTTAAATTACCAGAGGGTAAAAGAGGAATCCTGGCAAGGAACGGCCCTACGGACCTACGGATCACTCGGATTCAGTGTTCGAAGTAAACTCTCCAGCGAGTATCTCCACAATTCCACCATGGTCCACTCCAAACAAAACATCGAATCAATACATATATATATATATCATATATATATATATCATAATATATCATAATCATATACCATTCAAAGACCATAAAATGTGCCAAAATATATATGCTGAAAAATAGGACTGCGCGTTACTATCCTCTTTGGGGGATCACAACTCTCGTATCCTGTGCCCCATCCGACCTCGTCCATCTCATCTGCTTGTCTAAACCTGAGAATTGTCAGCCATGGGCTAAACTGGCACCCAGCAAGCTACATCAAGCTACAGCTTTTTGGGTGTTTTATAGTTTTACCATCTGGTTATTCAAAATAATTAGTGACTGTGGAAAAAGGATGAAAAGGCCCATTTAATTACAAATGATGTCTGATGATTTACGCATTAAACATGGTTATTTTTCATAGCTACGTTGAATGAGCAGAGGGTAACATGGGTTTGTCTGAATATTTAATCTGAATATTTAAGGAAAGTCATGAATGCCCATGGATTGGAACCTCATTTTCCCGCTTGATGACTATGTGGGTGGTATATCCAGGTATATCCCACTGTTAGACACACCGACGTGTCTTAACCATCCAAAACAACAACAACAACAACAACAACAACAAGCAACAAGCAACAAGCAACAAGCAACAAACAACAAACAACAAACAACAAACAACAAACAACCACATCTTGACTTTTACCCAAACGGTCAAGGGCCAAACAATACCGGCACGAAAATCAGGATATATTGAGCAGTAATTAAGAGGAATAACGCGTCAGGACTGACAATTGCACAAACCACATGGGAGTGTGTCTTATCACCCGTGTCACATATATATATATATATGTAATGTTTTAAACCATTGCGAGTATTTATAGCAAACATGACAAAGGAATGTCTACAAAATTATTGTCACAATTGTTGCGGGGACATTCACATGTCGTTGTCGCAAACAAGAACATGGACGGGGATACAGCCAAACCAAGTGGGTTGTCATAGCATTTCCAAAGGGCATAGCTAATCATGATTAGCGCGGATATCCATAAAATGAATCAACATGAATCAAGTGATGGGATTCTTTTAGATGATTAATCCATATGTGTATCCACAGACATCATCTATTTCTATTTTATCTTCGGATTTTTTTTCAACCCATTCATATTCTGGGGCCATTAGGAGCCTCATGCTGACTGGTGGGGTTTCCACCAAGGTATCTGTCTGATCGCTGGATAATGCTGGATACATTTGTCCAGTAAGCTGCCTCAACTGCCATGAGGCACCCCTGCTGTGTCCAAACTGTGAAGCGTTGGACTCGGAGACTATCCCCCGTTTGAAACCGGTCCTTTGGCTGAATGCGGGCAACTTCCATACAAAAGCAAGTGGAACCATGGAACCCCAACTTCCGCAGCCCAGTACAACTGTTGTCTTTCTTGAAGTTCGCCCCAAAAAATGCCACCGCAAAACCATTCACGAAGATCACGATGTCCGAAACAATGAGCGATGACCTTGCGCACCGCGCATGAGGCATGTCCAGAAATTCCCGGAAATGATGGTTTTCCAAAATGGGTTGGTTTATAATTGGTGGAACATCCATGAAAATCCTCTTAAAATGCATGATTTAGGGCCATTTAGGGGTACAGTAACCCATGGTACCACTATTTTAGGAGTTTCCTCCAAATGATGGACAGCAGATCTACTTGACAATAGGACTCCTTCCATGAATTCTCAAAGGCTTTTATCCCGGAAATTTATTGTTGATCTGTACCAAAATCATGGCTCCCCCTGCTTCCTGTCAAGCCAGAGCCCTGTGTTTTTTTCGAGTTGTCCGGATGTTGCTGGGATCCACGTAAGTTACCCCTCTGCATAGGTGGTCTACCAGCGTCTGGAAAAGCAATACAAAACAAAACAAGTTCAAGTTTCTTGCTAAAGGGATAAAACACAGCAATCTACTGATAGTATATACATTAGCCACTCTTTGTGTATCCATGAGAGATAAAGATAGATGGGAATGGGTGAAAAACAAATATATCATTGAATGAACAAATGTATAAAACTATAGACATACACATATACACAAACAAACAAAACACATAGATGTTACAAGTACATACAACTACTATATATATATATTAATAGATATTTAATAAAGTATAAAATATAAAATCATGTCAAGTCATAATTTCGAAATAAAATGCATCTCTAGTCTATCCAATGGTGCACAAGTAACAGATTTCCACACCGTGCCTTCTGGAAATATTTCGATGCGTGGTCCATGACAGTTGCCAGTTGGGATGCCAAAGAGGCAAATGGAACCTGGAGAAACTCAAGGGATGCCAAACTTGGCGTGTCGGGAAAAGGATTGGATAACACCACAGAGAGATGGGTGCAATCTGGATTTTTCATGCTTTTCAATGGTTAGTTTTAATAGTTTTGATGTGTGTTTTTTTGGGTGAGTTGTTTAAAAAAAAATAAACTTGACACACTGGGCAGTCCAAGATTGTCATATGTTCAGACTTGGGAGGTTTCAGTGCTGCCGGAGGCCGAACTCCCACAAAATGGGGCCCATTTGGAGCTCAAAATCCAGCACCAAACACCAACCGCACATAGGTCAAAATTGGTCAAATGAGTGTGTCTGAAAGTAGGATATACCCTGCATATACCCTGCATATACGATGGATATACCCCCATATGACCATCACACATAGGGAAAATGATCGGATCCGCCGTACCAAAAGCTGCAGGACAACTCAACCTAAGTACCAGTGCAGGTCGAGGAGCCACAATGCCATAAATGATGAAGAAAAGGGTGAAAACTCGCGAGACTGGGGTACTTGGTGCGAGATCGCCGTAGCCCACCGTACTCCTCAGACGGGAAAGAGCTGGGCAGAACCCAGCCCCTTACCCTAAACCAAGGAACACGAAAGGCTCCAGACATGCACCAGAAAAGATCCCAAAGAATCCAAAGGGGGAGTGTGAAGGCAATCCCACAAAATGAACACGGCAGGTGAAAAGGTATGAAGGACACCCAACCACCAGCCAGCAAAAAAACTAGGCCAAGAACTGGGTATTAGATGGTATTAGCCATGTCTTGCATCCCACACATTACTTTGAACAAAAGTCATCCAAGGATGGACATGTTGAATGTCGACATTTGCACCAAACACAGGCCGACCAAATCTGGAAGTGAGATACTCCCCTGGTTGAGGGGGAAACTCGACGTCTACTGGGCGATACTGGCACGTCCAGCAGATATGTTCTCAAGTGCCCATAGCACGACAACCAGGCCACAAGCAAGAATCAACAAGCTCCGAATTTTGGGCACTGCGTAAAGCCGCAGGAGAAAAGGCGCTCCCCGTGGCTATAGCACGTGCCTCCGGGCTAGAAGCCGCAAACCGACGCACAGCATCCCAATCAATACGCTTGAAGACACCATTATCAAAACAATCAAGATTGCGATCACGTCGACTGGATTGACTATGATGCTCCAGACACCAAGCCCGCCATGTTTGACGCACGTCATGCTGGCGGTTACCCGCAGGTCTCAAGACGGTAAAATCAAGACGGGAACCAGAAAGATCATGATGCCATTTCCACTCATCATCACGGATCCAACCATGATCACATAACCCATAGGATCCATGTATGGTATATATGCTAACATTTACCATCAATATACCCCCAATATTAGCATATATACCAGCACCATGGATCCTATGGGAAATATCAGCCGCGCCGCCCAAGGGAGGTACCCACAGTCGTCAGCATCGTGGGAGAAACGTGGCAAAGACATGTCTGGTGGCTGCTTCAATGTACTCCGTACATGATGTACCCTCTGGTAATTTTGTTACATAGCTATTGAAAATGGCCAGATATAGTGGATTTTCCCATTAAAAATGGTGATTTTCCATAGTTATGTTAGTTTACCAGAGGGTACATGTTTATGCAACAAGTAAGTCCTTTTATGTAATCTCTGTGTTTTTTTTGATATCATTTGATTGTAGTTTATGATTTCATTGAAATAAAAAAACAGTCCAGTGATACGTCCACTCCCATCTTCCCTGGTCACCGGCCCCGCATGGCCCCGCGAGTACAAGCATCATACTAACCATCACGAAGTACACCGAGTCAACTGGCCTTCGAAATAATGCCAGCTGAAACCAGAAAGCTGCCATGTGCCATGGTCAGTTGTTGGCAACAGCTTTCGTAGCGGTAGTATTTCAATACGAAATTCAGCAATGTAACTTCATGTATAATCATGTACAGTGCTGATTAATAGTAATAGTTTTACAGCAATAGTACTATAGCAATAGCAAAATAATGAAGTAGTTACAGTCATTATTATAGTAAAAGTAATAATGGATGTGGTATGGTTGTCCATCCCCTGCCTCCTGGACAAATCCCCACCTTTTTCAGGACTGCCCATTGCATATTTTCATGGAGATATGACCAAGCAAAATTGGAGACATCGTATGCAGCAATGCAGGAGATGTAAATGTGGGGCTATAGCTCAATGAAACTGGAAGTACAGCCAATTAGCCAACGATGAAGATAACAAAAAAGATAACCTAGTAGCTTTTCACCTTTTTCAAGATTGGGGCTTTGTTGGTTTTCAATATGTATATTAATATATAACATTATATAAGTAGGAAATTCAGTATGAGGCTTCAACATGGAGACACCAATGTTTGGGTCGCCTGAAACCTTCATCATTGGCCTCTATGAATCATAGGTGATGACAGGAATGGAATGTTATCGGAATGGTAAGTTGGTAATCGTTTCAGAATAACTACTAACTGCTAACACATGTTAACACTAACTAACTATACATATAGATAATAGTCATCTAAAAAAGTTTCTGGCTGGTAAGCCATCCGCACTGGACTCCACATTCGTCGCATTCGTGAGGTCTGAAGAGACACTGACAAATCACTTGTTTATCTTGTGTTATCATGTTTTATCTATATTCAATCTTGAAATTCCATTTCCACTTTTTCTGCAAAGGGGATTACTGAAACCAGACATCAGAAGGGCAAGATACAAAATCAATCATAACTCATAACCTGCCTTTGGTGATCCTCTCGCAGCTGTTTCGTTCACCCAATCCACCCATTACTTGTCGGACACCAAACTTCTCCATACCCACTGATATCAAGATGACGACATCGTCGGACATCACCCAACTCGCCATGAGTCAACGTTTTTACTGGCACCCAAAATTGGATTGATCTGGGTATATCAGAAGATTTTACTAACCTGAATTAATTCCCTTATGATTCCAGTGAGGTCTTTATAATCTACCCAGATTGATAGCTTCATGTGTATTCAACCAGCCTCCCAGTCAGGTGACCCTCACAGTGACCCTAAAACAACAAGCCATGGCGAGCCGCGGCGAATCCAGCCAAGCTCTATAATATATATATATATATATATTATATATACATAAGACATAAATAATATATATATATATATATATGATGATTAATCTGGTTGGTGGTTTGAACCCCTCTGAAAAATATATGAGTTCGTCAGTTGGGATGATGCCATTCCCAATATATAGAAATTCAAAAAATTGATGTTCCAAACCACCAACCAGCTATCTTTTGGATTCTATATATGGATATATGTAGATAAATATATATAAATATACTATACATGGAGCATACATGGAGCATATGGGTATAGATTAATGATGATCAATGTATAACATCTGTCAATGACAGATATCTCCCTACCCTTTAGCTGGGTCACGACCATGGCTCAGTGCACATCGGCTCTGCGTCATCCTCACACCTCGACCCGGCAGCCTTTTTTTGGGGGTTACGGGTGGTCCTTCCCTATGGATTCCGAAAAGGCGACGTAAATTGGAGGCTAAAAATAGGGTACATGATGGTACATGTCTAGCTTAAAATCGGGAAAACCATCGGAATCTGGGAATCACATGGAAAAAAAAAACCATCGGAATCTCCATCTGTTTCAAGATAGTGGGTATACGGGGTGGAACACTCGGGTCCAGGGTCCTGAAACCCAAAGGTCTGCGGCCTCCATGGTTCCAACTCATCCTAAAACCTCTGATAATTTGTTACATAGCTATGGAACATGGCCCATAGAAACAGATGATTTTCCCAGCGAACGAAACCTCCATTTATAATGGATTTTCCATAGCTATGTTAAATTACCAGAGGGTATCTAGAAAAAATCCAATCCTAAGGACTATACCACAGATTTCTGAATGCCGAAGAAACCTTGATACTCTTGATCACATGCAGTAAAAAGCTACGGCCGCTACGGCTCCTTTTTGTGGAAAAAGCACTCGATTCACCCCAGGTACCCAGGTTGGGCTCAATAGATTTAAGAATGCATTCTGGCTGAAAAAAATCTTCACTCCAAGGCTTTCCAAGGCCTCAGGGTCCCTTCGCACTTTTGTCCGCCAAGTGACGCTTTTCTTTCGACCTGCAGCTAGCGGCGTTGAAGATTTCGCAGGAATTCCAAAGACGAATCCCTAGCAGCACAAATGAAATGATTCCATATTATAAACGATGATATTACCATGTGAAATCTGCGACATCTGCAGATTTCAGTTCATATCAGATTGGAACTGAAGAAAATTAGCCCATCCAAAATCAGGTCTGGAAGCTGGGGAAATGTATAGAAAATACTAGGGAAAGCTTGGGCCACTGCGCAGTGGCTGGCGGAATCTGCTGGTTCATTATGCGTTCAACCCTAGGATGTGGCTAGATGTGAACTGAGAAACGTTTCTTCATGAGATGAGTTGCAGTCATGGGGGGCCAACGGTGGAGTACCGAAGACGATTCGCGTTGCGGCTATGCCACCTAACGGACCCCAGCCTACAGGTTTCACAATTATATAGCATGAAGCACAACAGTTTCTTTGTCCGATCAACCACAGGACAAGCTAATTCCAGCATGGAAACGTATTAATTCCTGTGGTTAAGTTAGTTGAGTAGTCCTCATTTTGGTTCTTTGAATATCTTTGAATCACCATTTCATGGCTGCTTCAATCCCTCGCGTCCAGGATGTCCGTCTACAAGGCCACCCCTAACCCGAAGCCCCCTCCGAAATCGAGTGGCATGTGAGTAGAACAGGATGCCAACTCCAAAGTAGGAGATAACCAAAAATGCACAGTGGAACCACCCTGAGTTGACGAAGTCGCGTTCAATTGGGGCTCAATTAGTTGCTCAAAAAGGAAACTCACCAGTTGGGGATGGTTCAAATGAAATTGACCCGAACAAATTGCAAGGTGTAAATCAAAAAAATGAACCGCCAAGATTGAAGATCAATTTGTACGCCATAAAGAGTTTCCGCACTGCAAACAGATAAACAGTGACTGTTGGATCTATTCCACGCAATCCGCATCGAATGTCAGGCTGCAGCACATCCCAACAAAACCCAGCACGTCCCAGCGCCAAGATAGCGCCAAGATACGTTTGAGCTCTGCCTTAACCATGATTTTCTGTTGGAAAAGGGCTGGACCATGGTAAAATGAATCTGGAATCCAAACTATAAAGAAAGTGAACTTGAAGTTGCCAATCTTTGGAATTTGCCTTTCAACATATACAGGAAGGGCAAATTTTAAAACCGCACTCACTACTAGATTACTAAATGCAGGAGCACCTTCTCAGTTGCTCAAGCTCTGAATCCAGCTCCGAAGATCCGATCCACCGAACCACATGATTTTCTGTTTTCCCTATTGATAAACCGTTCCTCCTGCACTTTCTACTAGAAGATGCCAACTCTCCCACTGCTCCATGGGTCTTTCAATGTTTGTCCACTGGGTCAACACCTACCCTGATGGACATCAACATTTAGCTGTGATTTATAATATATATATATATATTTCCTATTCTTACCCATATTCATGATGTCATTATTATATAATTATTTATACTACCAACATTCAACATTCAATACCAACATTTATTATTTATAAATCATTCAATTAATGATTTCATACAGTTGGTATTGATCCATATCCATCCAATCATGACCCTTTGCACATTGCCACTGAGGTTGCCACATACCACCCGGCAGGCACCTTGGCGACATTGCGGTGGCGGTCATAGGTCAAAACCAAACGGTACCCAAACGGTATCCGTTTAGTCATAGCTGGCTAATGGATGTTTATTCCCCAAAATATGGTAGTAATAAAAATAGATAATAGCTTTTGACCCATCCCCAGATCTTGAAGAAATGAATGGAAATGATACAATTTTTACACATCTCATTCCGTAGTGACTATCCAAAGGTAAATGATTGGTTGAGACTTTCATATACTTTCATACATTGCAAACATGTAGAAAAGGACAAGACATATCACTGTGGCCAATCCATTGGGGTGTAAATCCACCATGTCATGGATGGTGAATTTTCACGGTCAGATGAGAAGACCGGTGACAACCAAAGCTTTATTGGGCCGCCATACTGGTTTCAGTACATTATATGAATTATAACTAATTATATACAAATTACATAATACGAACATTTAAACATACTCATATAATTTTGAAACATATATGTGTGTGTGTGTCCAACTTCATGCATGAATATATACACTATACATACATTACATTTAACACATATCTCTGTATAAAACTTTGAAACAAACAAACAAAGCCGCCGTGTACGTGACGCTGCACCAAGATACAATGCCTGAGTTTAAGGGAGTCTCCCGATCGTGCTGCGGTGACCCATGAGGTACAGCAAGCTGCGCGGCGCCGCGCCAGGGTCGTTGCAAAACACCAAAAAGGTTCAACCCACCGTGTCATGGGCCCCCAAGAAAGATGGGTAATGTTGGTTTATATCCAGAAATTCTATGGTGAATTGGTAGATATAGGATGGGTAAGAATATATATGTATAAATACGTACGTATATTTATACATGATCGGAACCACTTTGTAGTCCAATAAACAAAACAGAGTCCTCATGTGATGCTTCTTGAAAATCTGCATCGATTTGGACATCATTACGGACTGGAACCATATTGTCGAGATCATCAAAATATGGTTTGTCAAATCACCGCCCAAGCCTAATCGTGGGTAAAGTGATTTTACATACCCTTCACACACATTCAAAAACAAACAAAAACATACTTACTGGCCTGGCTGGACTTGTTTTTCCATTGATGAAGAAAAACACAAATCGAAAATCACAAATCCATCTACCAAACCTAGATATGTGGGTTTCTTAAAATGGGGGATCCCCAAAACCATGGGTTTTAGTGTGGGTAAAACAATAATAAACCATCCCCCAAATCACCATTTTTATAGGTGGTATGTTTACCATTCCCAAATGGGTGGTTTGTGACATTGTTTTACCCGCATTACTACAAAAATGGTCTACTTACCCGACAGCTCCAAACACCTTCTGAGACTGAATTTGGAGTTTGTTTTTGGGGTCTAAACACCTTCTCAGAGGGTATTTGGAGCACTAGGGAATAGGATGATTTACTATGATGATTTGGAGAGTACCCCCATGACTACCTCCAAATACCAAGGTTCAGCTCTGGGCGTCCCTACTGTTCGGCCCGCGCCATGGCGTGCGTGACCCATACCATGCCGGGAGGAAACTGCACTCCCGCAAGGGAGGCAACACGACCGGAGAAGCTGCTGCTTGCAGATTTAAACATTGGAGATATGTGTATGTATGTATATCCAGCGACATCATGGGCAAGAACAGAGTTCTTGGAGCCAGGTTGATCTTTTGTATTGGACACAATCAAGATATACCTTGTCCAACCTTGACGAATTCCATGAATTTCATTCAATTTCCACAAAAAGTTTACATTCAACAAGTAAAGACCAAGATAATTGTGCTGCAACCATCAAACAATATGGGAATTTGTCTACTGGGCATACCCCACTGGTGAGTTCACAATGGGCGATGGCCACGACCCTTGTTAGGTCCGCGGCACTACAACTACGAGCCTGATTTTGTTTGTCAGCACATAGACCTTTGCATGATAATGTTATGAGGCACGTCTCCTTCCTATATGTATGTGGATATGTACACATATCTATGTGTATATATATATATATCTACACATATACGGTTACGTATGTATACATAATTGTATATTTGTATGCAATTATGCATTGCTAAATACACAATTATATACTGTATATATATATGACTGAATGACTGTATGACTGTATGTATGAATGTATGTATGTATGAATGTATGCATGCATGCATGCAATGTAATGTAATGTAATGCAATGCAATGCAATGCAATGCAATGTAATGTATGTAATGTATGTAATGTATGTAATGTATGTCATGTATGTAATGTATGTAATGTATGTAATGTATGTAATGTATGCAATGTATGCAATGTATGCAATGTATGCAATGTATGTAATGTATGTAATGTATGTAATTTATGTAATGTATGTAATGTATGTAATGTATGTAATTTATGTCATGTATGTAATGTATGTAGTGTATGTAGTGAATGTAGTGTATGTATATAGTATATATATATATATACAATTAATTAACACATGCAAGATGTACAAATATATTCACTATGCAAACCCTGCAAGAGTATATACTGTAGAATATGTTCATACAGTTGTGTGCATTTGTGGGCACTGCCTCACAGGAAACACTGTCACGTCCATGAGTATCTCATTGCATTGAACCAAAGCATAGATGGTCCGGTACTGCACATGTATAGATACTTTGACTGGAGACGTCACTTTGGTCACTTTGAGCAATCTTGTAAGCAGAACGGCATGTTCTGACTGCATGGGTTGATGGCAATATCAGATCTGATACTCAGACATTTCAAGCAGTGAAACGCAGGTGGACAAATAAAAATGAAGCATTGAATAGTATTAAAATCATATGCAGCAATGTTCGAGGTTTCTTGTGGTCGAACATGGTCCACCTATCTTAGGGCTGATCTTGAAGATGAGGGGGCAGCTGATACCAAACCCTCTAGCTGCGACCGCGACCGCGACTGTTCGTTTTTCACGCCCAACTCGGCAGGAATGGACTGTGCATCAGCAAATTTGAGTGTAATTTGCCTCAAACAGGGAATCAATTGGTGATAGTTGAATGTTGCTGTGCCCCTTAAACATCTGATGATTTCTGAGAAATGTGAGCGTCAAATCTGCTGATGCAAACTGAATCATTTCATCAGCCGTCACTCTAAGTTTGCACCCCTGGCAGGCACAAGTGACAGTTTCTTCCCTCAAAGAGAACACACACATGCACAATGCTTCTCTTTGGCACCCTCAGATGTCTTTGTCTGTTATTTGTTGACTTCTTCCCGGAGCAGTGGTGACCCTAAACTCTAAACATTTCACTGTAAGCTGGCCCCAGTTCCAAATAGTTCCAAGGATTCGGTGCCCTTCCATGCCCTTCCGAAAGAACTGAGCCATTACAGTAGCCGGTACTACCACCCGGCGAACATCTATCACTGGCCTCACTGGCCTCATGTTCCATAGATATCTGGCTTTTGCCACTACTGGTTGATGCTTCCTGGAAGACATTTGGCCATGTTTGGCCGTGGCATCGGTGTCATCGACCCATGAAACAGTGTCGAAACTGTACAGTAGCTCTTAGACTCGCAAATGGATACAGATCCACTGGATCCTCAACGTAGAAGCTACAGCATTGGAATGTTAGAACACCATGAGTTTCCTTGTGTGGCTTTCCATGACGAAGTTCCGAAGCCCATGGTCCCATAGACCCATAGACCCCATCAGAACCTTAGATCTTTATAGATTCAAAGGCAAAACAACATTTACAACACATGAAAAACCACATCTTTTCTCATTGTTTGGAACTGTGGTATTCTTACAGTATTCCGTGGAACAAACCACCACAGTTGACCCAGGAAAAGAACGTGCCTCTTCTACTGCTGTTTGACACGCAAATGCCGCGACGCAGCCTGTGAGGGAATGCCAGGGCTGGGGAAACACAAAAACCATCAGCTATTTTTTTTAGCAGCTAGGTCACATCAAATAATAGTTTCACGTTGGCTATATGTTCAATATATATATATGGTATTTCTCAGGATTCTGAATATACATATATATATATATATATATACACGTATATATTCTATATATATATATGTATATATATATATATCAGAATTATTAGAAATACCATAAAATTCACTAGATATCAGATAAACAAGTGTTTACATTCAATATATAAATTTAATATTAAGCAGGCCAACGGGTTAATCGTTAAAATTAAAGCCAATAGTAATTACCTGAAATAGTTTCACTGGACACCAATGCATAGCAGCCGATGTGTATGAGGACAGAATGGAACAAATGACCAAGAAGATGTGAGCAGTGCTCAAAACCTTGTGTTGTCCCTGTATACTGATTGGTACCTATAGGATTTCACACAATGGATTGCGATTGGTAACCCAATATATCATCCCCAACTGGGGAGTATAGCCCCCTTTTTTTCATCAACCAACAGGAGTTTTGAAGATTTCCCATTTCGATCTGTAAGGATAGTTGTGGTATGTAGCTGCTGAAGAGCACAACATTACCAGGATCGGCTGCCTGGGACTTCACCACCGAAAAAACATATTCACGTGTATTCACCGACGTGTTGACTTACCATGAAAAACACCCAAGAATCAAGAAAGATGTGGCAAATAAGACTTAGTCTTGAAAACCATCAGATCATATCAAATCAACTTCGAGAAAACCAGCAAAAACACATCTTTTGTCCTAAAATGATAGCTGATTTTTTAAAGGTCGCTGTCAGCTTCGTTCCAACGACGTTCCCATGACGAAGGTCAGTGGATGCTGATTAGCTGGGATGATCTTATCCGCCACATTCCCAGAGGCTAAGAACCATTCTTCAATTCCACTGTAGCTACTAAAACATGCTTAATTAATCTCTGGTTGGTAGTTGACCTATCCCTCTGAAAAATATGAAAGTCAGTTGGGATGATTGTTCCCTGATTGTTCCCAACTGAATGGAACAATAAACAATGTTCCAAACCACCAACCAGTAATAACCATAGACTACAACCATTCAACAAGATGAGGTGCTGGAGAAATTCTGGGGGCAAAGAGCCGGCCTTTCTGGACTTCAGCTTCTGATTCCTGTCAAAGGGCTTTGCCGTCACCCGAAAGAATCCCCTTGTGTGCACCAAAATAGCTGGGATGTGTGGATGTAAATGGATGACAATATGGATGTAAGTGGTTGTACATTATGTTCATCCCCTGTGAAGTATGCGTTCATATAGACAGCTTCTGAATGGTTTTGACACATTTCCATATTCCTGAAAACACGGGAATATACCACTGAGAAAAAATCCAAATAACATGTTCACAGGACGTGAACACAACATCATTTGAGTTGGTTCGGGGTGTTGTGAAACTTATAGTGAACATTGGTGAACAACATTTTCTAGTTGACTTCATGATGGATGCATATTTGCATTCTTTTGTACTACCCTCTGGTAAACTAACATAGCTATGGAAAGATCCACCATTTTCAATGGCTATATAATCCACTATTTCTATGGCCATTTTCAATAGCTATTTTGACAAATTACCAGAGGCTAGTTCTTTCCGTCGTGGTTTCTCCCAGTTGCTGTACGCTGTACCTTGTTGGATGCCATGGATCATCTGGTTGGTGGTTGACCTATCCCTCTGAAAAATATGAGTTCGTCAAATGGGATTATTGATGATTATTGTTCCCAACTGAATGGAACAAATTGGAAAAATAAAAAATGTCCCAAACCACCAACCAGTCATTAGATGATTCATATACATATTATACACATCATTCCGAATCATAGACAATACCCTCTGGTAAACATACAAAAAACTATAGAACATCACCATGCTTTTTTCAATGGGTAAATCCACTATTTCTATGGCCATGTTCAACAGCAAACTGTGACTTTACCGGAGGGTAATAGACTAAAATCTGTCGTCCCATGTCGTCCCGGGGTCTTCAATCTTGACCACCGATGGTTTTTGTCCCGGTTTTGCCAGGTGGGATCATTTGGTCCCAAACATCAACAAAGAGAGCCCGGCGAATGTTAACATAGCAATGGAAAATGATCCGGCTATAGATTGTTTATATTTGTTTATGATGGTTTACCATGGTTTACCTAGATATTTTTTGATGTTTCTGATGATTTATCTATTCTTTTAATGGTGATTCTCCATAGCTCCGTTAAATAAGAACGGGATATCTTTTCAAGATCAACTAGCGAAAGAACAACCAGCCCTTGACCCTTGGACCCTACGACTAACCACTGGGGTCAGCGACAATTTGATTGGTGTGGCAACGGGCCGCGCAAGCACGTCACTGATGTTCATGGCTACACCGGGCCTCATTGCGACTAAACAGGGCAAGAAAAACGTCCAATTTAAACTGCTTGGTGGTTCAACCACCTTACGTATTGAAGTATTTCATAGCGAATGGGACCATCATCCTATTGTAGGACCTTTTTTTTCTCAAGACATACTTCAAACCAACTGCATACAGCAATGATATCTGGGAGTCGGACACAGGGCCCACAAGGCAAGTCACCTGCAAGCTGGATGAAATGGGTATATTTTATTGGATAAATTTATGTTATTTCACGAACTTGATATGATATTTGGGTTTGGTACCTGCAATTTTGAAAAACCTTCAGAATATATGTTTTAGAAAGCAATTGCGCATTTAAAGTGACCATTTCGGGGTACCTATAATACCCCAGTTTCCGACACACCCAAAGGTCTGGAAGTGCTGTGACCCTTGATGTCCGGCCTTTGGGGGTCTCCCTTCTTCCCGGGCCCTGGCCTGCGGCACTGCGTACAGCAGATTGCCCTTGTACGCACAATCACCTGGTGAAACAGGATCATGGATATCATGGATCCAACGTGACCCAGATGGATCCAAATGGTAGGTTTCAGGCGGTTCCAAAACTAAATATACTTCTAACAGATCCGGGAGAATCGTGTGCGCTATACATGGGCTAAGCTATACAAAAGTTTCCAGCGACTTGGATACCCCTACTTTTGTTCACCCCGTCGGAGATCTTGGCTGAAAGCTGCAAAGATCGGTTGCTCAGCAAATGCTGAACATCGATTTCGAAGACCTTGGCTGTGGAGAGGTAACGGAGACTTTCGCCGGTCTCATTTCGGTGCATATTCAAACAGACATATCAGCACTGTTGAACACCGTCTGTCCCTTTATATTGGTTGGTTAAAATTTAGGATTTCCGAAAATTGATGTTGAAAATCCCAGATATATTGGACAGTATTTTTTTTAATAATCCTCTATTACCACCATTGATAATTATAATTACATTGAAAGATAAATTGGATAGTATAATATAATCCCCATCTTAACCATAACTATAACTAACCATAACTAACCATGACTAACCATGACTAACCATGGACCATAATTTATTAATAATATAACCATCAATCAACGGTGGTTTTGAACATTGCCATCGATACCCCAGAGGCTCCATGTAGATCTGCACTGGTTTGTTTTGGCCAAATGACCCGCAAAATATTCCCATGTAATACATCAATGTATATTATGTATATGTAAGATCTATGTATATATATATATATATATTATGTATATGATATGTATGTATTTATAATAACCCCAAAAGCAATGCCGAAGGGTCGGAAACATGGACAACATACATATAATATCATATATATATATATATATTATTTACACGTAATAAAGATACACCTGTGAAACATCCTGGCTTCACACGTTTTCAGCATCTTTTTGGCCAGGCCACACAGTCGAAGAGTGAGGTGAGCTTGTCGGCCTGGACTCAGGGGGCTTCGCCGGCATGTACTATATGTGTTCCATGTATTATGAGACATTAATTAATGTGATAACTGGAGGATTATAATAAATGATATGGTTATATATTATGGTTATAATAATAATATGGTTATATAATATCATTTACTGGTTGGTGGCAGTTGGTGGTTTTAACATGTTTTAACAATCTTGAAACATATGAAAGTGGGAAGGGTTATCCCATAGATGGTTGGTCAATATAATTTCATATACTGGTTGGTGAATGTCTACTATAACCATTGATGGTTGAGGATTTAATCAATATGGGGATATGAATGGATATGATATAATCTGGTTGGTGGTATACCTACCTCTCTGAAAAACATGAGTCAGATTGGGATTATTATTCCCATATATTATGGAAAATAACAAATGTTTGAAACCACCAACCAGCATATAAATTCATATAAAATGTACCATGATATGAATGGATATGATAATATCATGATAAAGCTAGACCCTCCATTTGCAGCCATGAAAATGGCGGTTTACCCAATACTTTTAGTATATTTGACTTTTTTTTGCGTCTACTTTGGAGGGTCTAGGCAGACCCTCCATTTGTAGCCATGATTGAAAATGAGCAAATGTCTCTAAAATAATGCCAGATTACCCTGACTTTCTCAGTACTTGGAGGGTCTAGGTATGTGACGGAACAACAATATGAGCATAAACGATGATCTTATAGGTCCCATGTCCCACGTCGATCATTGATCTGTCATTCTCTAAGCAGAGAAATGGTGAATATTGAATGATCCTAGACCCTCCACATACCTCAAAGAAATTGAGTTAGTTACCATAAATTACTGATTAGTGTATCTGGAGTTAGTTACCATAATTATACCATAAAGTTAGTTACCATAATTGGTGAATCTAATTTATTACCATAAATTACTGATGATGATTTTTTTTGGGACTTTTACCCATGAAATCATGTATATAGAGGCTCCAGCAGCTCAGCAGCCTCGCTACAATCGCTGGAAGGTGGTTGACAGTTGAGACTCACCGTGTGATCGTTCACGGTGATGAATTCCTCGGGACGTTGAACAAACGCGGTTTTAGGCTGAACAAACTAACGTTACCGTTTGAGAATTCAACGTCGCTACAGAAAATCACCATGATTTTCTAGGTAAATCATCATTGATCATCGAACTAAATGGGCCATGGTTTCCATAATCTTCCATAGTCCTATATATATCTATATATTATATAATCCTATAGCTATATGATATCTTAAAAAGCCGGATAAATTTGGGGATGTTGCACCCAACAACGATTTGGTCAGGATCGCTTCGAATCTTGGACTTGCCGGACGCGCCGAGTGTCTACAACCTTGTTCACGCCGAAGTCCGTCGGTTTCACCTGATGATTTCTGCTAGCGTGGCGTCACGGCACTTGAGAAGTTCCGCGAGATCAATGTGGGTAGACATGTGGATGCCTGTATGTCCAACTACAAACATCTACAGATATCTGCAGTATCCAATCGGAACAGACATTATGACTGAGCATATGTTTGCTGCTGCAGACACTGCAGACCTCTGAAATCTTACAGCTATGGGCAGGTACTCCAACGAAATGGCTTTCTAAACTCTTACCCAATCGACGGGTAATAAACATATAGATAAACAACAGAGAGGGCCGGCAAGTGCCCTTGTGACAAGCTCCAAGAACGAAGCAGCAGATCAGAACAACTCAATAGTTTCAAAATGGAGGAGATATATCAGGCAGTTGATGGTGCATAAAAAACGTGCAATGTTTTACTACGGCAAGCCGTAGGCCGTAGGTGTCTAGAATGATGTCTTTGAGTCGTGTATCCCCAGGATTTTCCGAAACAAAAACAGCTCTGGCCTTTACACTGAGCTTGCAGTTTTGGAGATCACCCTCCTGACTGCAGGGATGCGGTGGCTCGTCGCCAATGATCATTGGTGAAAAAAGGACTCTGGGGATTTAAGACTTCGCTCTGGAAAATGGCCCATTCATAGATGATTTATGATGATTTGTCAAAAGATGGTGACCTTCCAACAATCTCCGTGATTGATTAAACATGATTAAAATCCATCAAGAATGACGGGCAGCTGAGTCGTGGAGCTAGTTCCCTCTCTTTTTGCACGTGCGTGTACATGTACATGCACTCAGTCCACATGGAAATCAAAGCAGGCACGGCCCTTTTTTCAACAATATGTGTATCTTGCATCCACAGCAACCCCCAAACAGACTTTAATTACCAAAAATGCCAAAGAGTCAAAACAAAATCTTGGTTTCACATCATGGTAAAGTTCTGCTTTTCATGGCATATCCATCGTCCCGTCCTGGCTGAAGCTCAACTCCGCCGTAGCGTTGCAGCCGCCACTTTGGCATGCTAAGGTGCTGTTCACCGCCTGCCGAGTGGTTCATAGCATTTCTTGTGGTGGCCACATGGGAGTGGGAAAGCCTGCCATCAACATACAATGGCAAAGCACCCATGACTGGGGATGGTGACTATACAACTCATTTCAGTTATGACTTGGGGATGGTGTCTATGGATGACGATTTGGCGATTTACCACATTATGGGCTAAACACGTGGCATTTGATGCTGATCTCATAGGATTTGTTTGGGATATATGATGGGAAATTGATTTAGCATCTGGTAAATAACTGGAAATTCACTATGTTTGAACATGGACAATCATCCTTTCCGAAAAAGTGTCATGGCTTCCATAGAGTTGGGTGACCTCTTGAGAGCAACTACTTTTGTAGTGCACACGACGACTTCTCTTGCAATGGTTATCTTACTTTTGAAGAATCTTTGAGAAGGGGGTATTTCCTTTACGAAGCCGAAATAACGTTGTCACCTTGTCGTACATCTTACGCACAAAAGCTGTCAAGTTAACCTGTCAAAAGCCGTGCGATACCCCCAGAATCCTCTACATCCATGGCTCCAGTGAACACTATCCACTATCAATTCACTATAGGCAATCTTTCTTAGCCTCAAATTCACGAACAAAAATGGCAATTGACATGTCCCCATTTATAGATTTATCCATGATTTATCCCAGAAAGAATCATGGTTTCTTCGGGGAACTCCCGGCTGTGGTTTCCATGGGTTTTCTCCCAAATTACATCCCAAGTCTATCAAGAAAGTAGTACTTTTTGGTAGTTGCTACAAGGGATTGCCAGAATTATCATCATTTTGGATCATTTGTGTAGCCCAATAACATCCAATAACTATATCAATGATATCCGGATTGGAGGACAAAACCATCGCAACTCCTTGGTCCAGTTTCTTTCGTCGGCACCTGCTGTCGGTATCCGTCGTGCAACAGCATCGCTGGATTTCCAGGATATGGCGACTGACACGCAGGGCGCAAGGGTCATGTTTCATCGTTGACCCACGTCTCAACAGAAAGATGGGGAGGAATCAAAACTATAGCATTGATTTGATTTTACCATGGTGATTTAACCATAGAAACATGGAGGTATCATGGAAATATGATGGATATAGTGGGATATATCACCAACACATATAGATGTTGGGGGATGAACATCGATAAATCGAGCGATAAATCCCAGCTTTTGTTGGTGTAAACAGAAGCAGACGGGTTTGACCCATGGGCACATGAGGAGGGAGGCCACCAGTTGAATATCCCGTCATGGCTGTTTAACGAACTTTAGGCTAACTGAGGTACTAAAGTGAACTTATTGAATACACATATAAACAGTTATTTATAGTCTAACTTGACACTTGGCTCTGGTAACTGGTGAAGTATCTGAGATCTGTGTAGTGACTGGTCTGCCAGATCATCATTAACTCATCTCTCGCAAGATAAAATAGACCGAAATAGACAAATTGCCTGGAATTTGAGACTTCAATGCGATACTTCCTGATCTTCCTGAGCTTTTGGACATGGAAATATTCGAAAACCATGGAGCCCCATAAAGGAAACGATGGCAAGGCCTTCTAACCTTCACCATGGTCACCATGGTAACCATGGTCCCTGATCCTAGTGAGTCCTGGCTGAGTCGATGTTTCAATGAGATACCCTAAACGGTAAACACTGTCACAGGCACTGCGAACTTGAAGCCATGGCCGTTGAAATAGTGGATTCACCCAGCTAGAGCATGGATTGGTTTAAGGGAAAATTTACAGGAAATCCCCATATTTAATGGGAAAATCTATGGTTTCCTGTAGATTTTCCCTTAAACCAATCCATTGACAGCTGGAACATGGTGATTTTCCAGTTCGCTAACTGTAAACGTTTACCAGAGGGTAGGATTGATATGGACATACAATGATCTACAGTCAATCAGGCATTTTTTTCCCATGTTTTCCCGGTGACCAGAACATGATTCAATGATCTGCACACATATTATCCCATATCGCACCTACGAGATTATGCGGTAACGTGTGCCAAAAAACAGGGCTCATGTCAAATCTTGGGAACTCAGAACAGCTCTTGATGAATCAGTTCATGATTACTTTCACATGTCTAAATATATATATATATATATGTATCATATACATAATATATATATATAATAGAAATAATATCTATATAATTCTAAATAATTCTATATAATATCAGGTTGATGGTTTCAACCCCTCTGAAAAAATATGAGTTCGTCAGTTGGGATCCTTATTCCCAATATATGGAAACATAAAATTCCATGGTTCCAAACCACCCATCAGATCTATTCCATGATCTTCCCACTGTTAAAAGTTCACATCACCCAAGCTGTTCACATCACCCAAACCTTGGGCCGGCCATAGGCATCATACTGACTTACCGAGGCGTCGAACCTTGGAAAACCATGGTTTAACCGGATTTCTAGGCGTCATACCGTGGGAGATCAACACAAAAATATTGTATCATATATATACACACTAATTGGTGGTTAATTAGATTGTTATTATGGTTAATATGGCCAATAATTATTATATATATATATATATTATATATATATATTATATACTAATTGGTGGTATACCTACCCCTCTGAAAAATATGAAAGTCAGATTGGATCATCATCCCAACTATTGGGGAAAAAATGTGCCAAACCACCAACCAGTATATATGATATTAAAATCTAATAATATCTAATATATGAAGAGAGTCGTCCATTTTACGAAACTATTCATAGATCTTCGTGGCGCGCATCGATGGAAACAGAGTCAACCTACAGTATCCCAAGACAGGTTCAGCCGGGTTCAGCTACAGAAACATTGGATCATACATGATCATACTGTAGCTCATTAAGTTGTACAATATTTCACTAACCTGAAATAAGACTGTGACTATTTGGGCATGATTCCCCTAAAATAAACTATGATGAACCAGGGCTCGGTCGCGACGTGAGGTCGGTATAGTTTAGATGAATCCAGCTTGTTTCTACCAGAAATCCGCCGGCCTGCCGGCGAGTCTTGTGGATCTTGCCTGGTCTAACTTGAACCCAACCCCCCCTCCCGCCCCGCCTCCCCGCCCCCCCCAGCTTCATCTTTCCTTTACGTTGTGGTGGGCTCAACTCTGCCCACGCCTCGCTCCCGGCTTGGTTTTGCATATGTTGCTGTCATTTCGATGGTTGTTTCCGTTTTTTTGTGTTTGCCACCGGTTTGCTCCGTCGCTTCTTATATCCAATACTAGATCCACTGGCTTTTGTACCAAACACCATTTACACGCAAAACCTTTCTAAATATGACCTTTTCCAAAGCCTTTCTCAATATGGCTTTTTCCACAACCCTGATTTTACAAACATGCTTTGGCTTAAACTTAATCCGTGGCTTGAACGAAACCAATGCTTTTGTGTCAAAACCGTCTTTTACACAAAGAGCTGTTTTACACAAAAGCCGTCGTATGCACAAACGCACTGTTATACACAAAAATCCTTCTTGCTGGGCCTGTGCAAGGGCTGTTTGCGGCTTACAGGATAGCTCTTTCAATGGTGGCCGGCGGAACACGTCGAAGGCGGTTAAATATCCAGAAATGATGGCAATTTCAATGGATAAATTGATGGTAAAACCAGGTATTTAAGATGATGAACAGGTGGAGATTGGGGAAACTCAAGATTCGGCTCAGCTCCAGGCCAATTCGCTTGCTTTTTGGCCGAGCCTTTCAGTAAGTGCAACAGATCACCACCTGTGGTCTTCTGCAACTCTGCTTGCTCGGCATAGTGGGTTGGGTAGACATAGGAGTCGATAAAGTTTCCTGCCACGGCGCCGTTTGCTCTCTCCAAGGGTCAGAAAGAGAGAGAGCAATCACTTTTTGTTTTTAAGGTTTCATTTGAAGTTCAGCTTGTCCATATAATTTTGTTTTCACTGCTTGATTTAGAAGTTTAGCTTCTCACATATTGTCTCAAGCCTTGAATGAAGTTTGCACCAGCCTGTCACCTATTTTGATCTATTTTGCATGGTAAAAAACTTCAAAGCCACCCTTTAACAACCCAAAACATGGGGTAACGCGGCTGAAAAATCCCTGGGAGCCGCGGTGTCCGCGGTGTCCGCGGTGTCCGCCCCGCCCAGCGTTGCCTGCTGCATTGCGGTACCAAGTGCCTGTGGCTTGTGCATGGCCGTAGGGACCATTCTTCGGCTCCGGGAGTGTCTGGTAGGCCTCATGGCGAACAGAAAAATTGTTCAACTGAGATTTGGGTATGGATCAATACCTATTAATACCATATTTAGGGGAATGAACATCCATTTACCAGCTATTTTGATGTTCACCAGGGGGATAGGGTTTTGACGCATCCCCATTCGATGCTGAAATCCTGTGAGAAAAAAAACATGGGTTCCCTTTCGGAAACAAAAAAAGTTTTTCATAGCTTTTCTGGATGTGGAAATCTAACGGTTTAACTTTATGAACATGTTCCAAAATGATTCACACCACCTTGGTAATTGCGGTGCCTCAAATTCTGGGAGTGGTGTTAATTCATCTCAGAAATGATCCGTGGAAGAGTGTCAGTCATCCCACCTAAGAATCGAGAAGGGCAAATCTGAAACATCCTGAAACCACATGTCAGTCACGGATTCAGTACTGTTTTGATAGTGTTGTATACGTTGCAATACGTGGGTAAAACAATGCCATGAACCATTCCCAGTCATCGCAATTTTTATAGGTGGTATCAACTTACCATTCCCATTTCCAAAGGGTGGTTTAAGACATTGTTCTACCCTCTGGTAAACTAACATAACTATGGAAAATCACCATTTTTGATGGGAAAGTCCACTATAAATGTCCATTTTCAATAGCTATGTTAAATTACCAGAAGGTACCCACATTACAAACAATATTTCAAGAACAGGATGAAGATTCGGTCACACCAAATCACCATAGATAGATTGTAGAAACAATTCCCAAAAAATGGGTAGTGTATGACATTGTTTTACCCACGTTACAAACAATATTGTAATAACCATTAACTAGCCATGAAAACCACCATTAATAACCATTAATAACCATTAATAACCATCAACCACCATTAAAATCCATTAAATGCATCATCATGAACCATCATTCCCATGTTTTTGTTGGGTTGATTTCTACCTTGTAAAATGGCTTAAAATGGCCTGCTCTGCACCTGCTGAGGACAGAGTCGCAAACCTCAGAGACTATGCATGACAGGTATATTACTGGTATCTATATACAATATCCATTGGGACTGATTGGGACCAAAATTGGAACTATTGGGATCTATATATATATATATGTATATATTGATTTGTCGTTTTCTAAATTGGTTTTACGCAAAAAAAAACGATAAGTGCTGGAGTTATGACAGAGATTGCGTAAAACAATTCTGTGGGCAACTTCAAACAACTTTGAACATCGAACACAAATGCCATCCATTACCATCCACCGGTCCTTCCAACATGGGGGTGGGTCAACACCATGGTACTTCATGGCACCAAAATAGCTGGTCGAGCTGATACAACGGTTGGCGGTTGACCTACCCCTCTGAAAAATATGAGTTCGTCAGTTGGGATGATGACATTCCCAATATATGGAAAAAAAACATGTTTGAAACCACCAACCAGGATAGGTATCACACATTCCGCTGGAACCATCAGTGGCATTCCCTCGTAACCTCATGGCATCCATGATTTATTTTGTTCGCAAAAAAGGAGCAGTTTCCAGCGCTAAAAACTGGGGGTGTGATAGGCAATGACCACTGACTGATGATTTAGGGTATCATCTGACAGGTCGGCAAACCACAACGGTCAGATACCACCGTACGGATTCCTGTGGCCCTCGGGGATTGGCCAACAGACATTGGCAGATTGGCAGATTGGCATTGCTCAAAACATGGATATATATTGATGGGGGATGCTCGGGCACAAATGCATACAAATGCATGGTCATTTGAGGTGCAAAACCACCCAAATTTGGACAAGCCTGAAGCTTAAACCATACCCAGCCCCACTGGGTGAAAAATCTTCTCCCAGCGACAACACGTCGACCACTCGGAGGAGGAACAACAAACAAACCTAATTGATTCGATACCACTGTTCCCGAGCAGTCTTTCAAAACAATAATTTACAATACCCATATGCTCCATGTATAGTATATTTATATATATTTATCTACATTTGGGCCATTTGTGGGGTAAATGTAGGTAAATATTCCATACATGGAGCATATGGGAAATGACATGACAACTTTCAATCCAGTGACAATTCATGACACTTAGAAAACTACCATCAGCCATATAAAAAACGATATTTGTTACCGTTTAGGAACTGGACAATCACCATTCTTCTTAAGAGATCGAAAAAGAGAATCACCACTGTAGTCTTTGGATTAATTCTGGGGACCCGAGCCATTCAGGAGCCACCTGCGGGTGATGTTTCTACATGTTGTTTCGAGATTTGGAAAGATATTGAAAAAACTGTAGTTTTTTAGGAAGTATACTTGGATCTGTATTTTCAGGTTTCAGCTGGGGTTATCTTATAATCCCAAATGGACTGATAAACCTATGGGGCAAAACCAATACCGTTAAGCTAGAGACTCAGCACTTTTTCCTCTGAGCCGCAATGCTGT
>Ga0126342_10003495_pt1 | contig 25995 bp, 5 predicted proteins | sample Cyp1metagenome_FD_92528 | JGI IMG/M metagenome (GOLD analysis project Ga0126342, IMG submission 92528) | Coral microbial communities from Lord Howe Island, Old Settlement Bay, Australia - Cyphastrea 1 metagenome | ecosystem: Host-associated > Invertebrates > Cnidaria > Coral ... | reverse complement strand
GCTATCCAAACTGATGATTTTTATAAAGATTTTAATTAGAAATCGATCATTTGGGGAATAGTTGTTTTTTGAAATTTTCAATGATCAACTTAAACCTTAAGTATAACAATGATGATAAAAAAAGGTAAAAAACAATTGGAAATAAATAGAATTGGAAATAAACATTGTTGGATAAAAAAATGGATTTCAGCACAGGGTGTTGATTAATCATGTCCCAGCCAAACGGTTTATTAGTTCTGGGGGACCACCTTTTTTTAAATTACATTTTTTTTGGGGGGGGGCAGAGGGGGCTGATTAATACCGCTGGGATTATTAATCCTAACTTGACATTAAATGGCTTTAACTGTAATGAAAAAAAAGGAAAAATCAACCATTAACTATTTTCCTGGGGAAACCATTGGTTTTCTACATCTATGTTAGTTTACAGGACAAGTAATTTATTGGGGCTTATAATACCTGGTTTATTGGGAAGTACTGCCCACAATAGGGATAACTATTAACCAACCAGTATCAGTATAGATGGCTCACACGGGAAACCTTGGACGGGTTCTTTGATACCTCAATCAGCTTCAATCTTGTGCCATAAATTTGGGGCACTATATAAATAAGCAACTATTCTTTTGCAGGGTATCTAAGATTAGGAACGAGCATTTTTTTGGGTTTCTACAGCTGAAGTTCCTGTGAGCCACACCATGTTTACATTAGGAAATTACTGAAGTGTTAAGTGTTGATGTGGTTGAATTATGAGGCTTCCTGGTTTCCCTTTTCCTATGTTTTTTTCTATGAATTCGGCTGGGTATCTCTCGACGAATTCTGCCTCAGACTTGTGGGAGATGCCTGATTGGACCCGACTCATTCGTGGTTTTCCTGATTGGAACGATGATCCCCAACTGCTTTTTTTTTTAAGGAGGGGTTGAAACCACACACCAGTTCAACATAGAATATATACCCTCTGGTTATTTAACATAGCCATGGTATAGATGGTCCATAGAAATAAATGGTTTAGCGAACTTAATAGCATGGTGATTTTCCATGGCTATGTTAAATAACCAGAGGGTAAATATATAATATGTACATACTCTTCTGTAATCCAACCTTGCTGCAAAATCAACATGCTTGTTTAATCGTTCAATAGATCATCTATAGACATAGAATTCATTGAATCGGTGGTTTGTCTCCAGTACTCTAACAGATGGACACTGAATGAAAACGTGGCTGTTCTAACAGGACAATCAACCTAAAAAATGATTTTTCAATTGCTATTTTGATGACTGGAGGCTAGGAAAAAAATACATACTTTCTGGAGGGGCACGTTGAGCTTAGCATGACATCAACATTTAGCAGCTACATGATGTGGATGTGAGGATTGGATGAAATTGAATGAAATTGCTTCGGAAGAGCAAGACATTTCTACTTCGTTGGTTAACCCCAGTTCACCTCACTTAGAAAGTGGATCAAGCCCCAGCTACACTTGCCTCTACTTCCACCACTGAATTCACTGAAGTGAACCATGTTAAGATTCAGAAAAGTCAACTGAGTCAACTCCCAGTATGGATCAATGACTGTTTTCTATTTTTTTGGGGGGTTACTCAAGTTGTATCTGAAAATGGGGTATACCCAAATTCCACTGGTTCATAGACATTTTCCTAAATTATTTTGGCCATAATTTGGTTCAGACAAACCTATATAGTTATATCAGATTTATATGGGTATGGATCAATACCTATAGATACAGTTTATTAGGGGATGAACATCCATTTGCCACCTATTTTGATGTTCACCAGGGGGATAGGGTTTTGACCCATCCCCATATAATGATTTTCTGATTTCATTTCAGATAACTGTTACCTAGTTATATCATGTTATCTCTGATGATTTTCTGCATCGCAGTGCCCGCCAGGTGACAAAACAGCGCTCTAACAGCCGCCGCCACGCGCCACCGGCAAAGGTCGGGCGGCCGGCGAATCTCGCCGCGTGGATTTTTTGCGCCGCGTAAGGTGCAGCGGCAGAAAAAACGGAGCGTTCAACGCATGTTGCATCCCAGTTCGTGAAGTCTTCGCTGAATTCAAAACTCCAGTCAGTAGATGATTTTATTGGACTATTAATATGGGGGTTTCCATAAATAGGCATGCCCCAAAATGGATGGTTGATAATGGAAAGCCTATTAAAATGGATGATTCGGGGGTACCCCCATGGATTGGAAACCTCCATATGATTGTACAGAGTATACTATCCACATCTATCCACGATATTTGGGGATTATTATATAATTCATTATCGACATGCATATATTAACTAGGCTGTATAGAGGGAAGACAGAGGGTTTTGAACACTGCTCAAGTGGATATCCTGGCAATCAAAGATGGCGAAAATGGATGAACATGATTGAACATGGCCCATTTTGTTCGATTATAAATCCCATTTTGATATGTTTTTTTTTTCCATAATTAGCCATGTTAACTTACCAAAAGGTAATTGGTATATTAAAAAAAAAAACAGAAACCAGCATGTAACCGTTAGAATTTCTAGGTCCCCACCGAAAAAAACCTCAAAACCTCTCCACCTTAATTTCCGGGTCGTGAAGCACCGATCGGGTTGCTGGGTCCACATCGAAGGGTCCTGTGAAACGATGTCTTAAAAGTGGTACCCTCTTGTAAATTAACATAGACATAGACCCTGAAAATAAGCAATTTTTAATGGAAACTAATCTTCCAACCCCGATGGCTGGCAGGGTCGAACTGTTAATTTACTGGAGGGTAGTTTAACCATGTTTTTTCCATCCAAACATAGCTGGTTGGTGGTTTCAAACATGATGACAATTTCCAATTCACATATGGGATGTCATCCTTCCCATGGGATGTCATCCTTCCCATTGACTTTCACTCATATTTTTCAAGATGGTTATTGCACCACCAACCAGATAAGGATTTAACATGATTTTTTTCACTGAAGAATATGGAGCTTGGATGATTTTGGTGCCCCAGTGAGCGAAATCGCTAAGTTGGTGAAGGACGGGATTTATGGCACCTCGACGCTCGACGCTCAGCGTGACGCTCAGGACCCTCGGCTGGAGTGAAACCATTGAAGCCTACCTTCGCAATGAATGTCCGCATCCCAGCTGGTGACCATTTGGCAGTTTCCATCGGGGGTACCCCAATAGCTGGATGGCTTGTAATGGACAATCCCTCTATAAATGGATGATTTGTACCGGGTACCCCCATAGATTGGAACATATCTCACCATGAACATTCATGATGGTTACAGTAAATAGAAGCTTGGAAGGGGAATCGCTGAAAAATGGTCATAAATGGTTGAAGTCTGCTTTGGGATTCATTAATCCCTTCTTCCTATTACTATATATGCCCATCGGTTTTATTATTTAGGGGAAGGTTTCATGGTTTCGTATTAGGGTGAAGGGATTATTTTATATTATTTTCAATTATCAACAATCTGTCTGAATCATGACGACGTCACCGCCGCCTCACCATATAATATGCTTACAAGGTGGTGCCCCCATAGTTATAAGTTGGTTTATAATCCCCATTAACTATAGATATAATTAACCCCCATAAACCCTAGTTATTGGACTTATAAACCAACTTAGCTAACGAACTGGGGCACCACCTTGTAGTATGGGGAATCATCCCAAAATCTCCTTATTTCAGATTGGTGAATCACTATAATTCAGCCAGAGAAATTCTCCCCAGTGTTGAATCAGGATGTACTTCACGTCCAAGTGAGCCATGAAAAACAAGCCCATCCCTCGCATGAAAAGCTGGTTGGTCAGTAGCTATCCCGACTATGGATTACAACTCGGATTTGGAGAAACCACTTCGTAGAACATTGCAGAACTCCTTTTTTATCATCAACCAACGACAAGCAACGATTATTCATCAACTACACCCCGATGTTTTTCACATTGAAAAGCCGTAATCATTGGGGCAAACCACTGCTTGGACAACAAAACCTTTCAATCAATCAAGCAGGTTGACCCATGGCAATGATCACTGAAAGAAATATCTATAAATGATGGTTAAATCAATGTAGCTTAATGGATGATGATGGATAATCATCTATTATATATATATATTCCATTGACTATATCTTATATATCTTAACTATCCATGTATAAATCATTGATAAATCATGTTAAATCCCCACAGAGGTATATTTTGAATGGCTATAAATAGTAGGTTGACCAGTTGACATTTGCTTGTGAAACGAGGTCTCCCCTTTGGTGCTGGCATCGTGTACACTGCGGCAGGGTGTCCAGTGATGTCCAGTTGGTGATGATGGGAATTGTCATTTGGATGTCCTCCACTGTGATCATTTATTTGCATTAAGCAGTCTACCCTCTGGTAAACTAACATAGCTATTGAAAATGGTCATTTATAGTGGATTTTCCCATTAAAAGTGGTGATTTTCCATAGCTATGTCAAATTACCATAGGGTATTTGCATTAAGCAGTCTATCATGGTTTGATGACTGTTGATTATGATTTATCATTCCATTCCAGAGTTTAACATAGTTTAACCATCCAAACATAGCTGGTTGGTGGTTTTAAACATGTTTTATTTTCCATTTCATATATGGGATGTCATCCTTCCCATTGACGAACTCCATCATTTTTCAAGATGGTTATTGCACCACCAACCAGATAAGGATTTAACATGATTTGGGTATGGGTCAAAATTAGGTACCCCAATAATTGGATGGTTAGTACTAAACTAGACTAACATCTGTGGTCCCCTAGGTCTTCCATTTTGAACCATAATGATGCTTAAAACCACCAACCAGATAGGGTTTTGAACCACATTTTTTTTTTTTAAATTGATACATTGATGGCTGCTTGATGGTGGATGAGGTTCAGGGGTCTACCGGTCAACCTGGTTTGAATTGGACTTAGAGAAGCATTAAACTGAGCCAATTGGCCAATCAATATGAATGTTTCCTAAAATAGGGCTACCCCCAGTCATCATCCATGTCAATAGATATTTCCATTATAACTTTCACTTTCACTTTCACTGGCGCTAAAGGAGTCCCTTGCTGCCGCGTGCAGAATTCTCGAATTATCAAAAGCAGCAATCACCCCTGATAGTCCGGCAACCAAGTTGCTTCGGCTCGGATCCGACTGCAGTCCGTTGCCACGTCATGGATCCACTGTGCATGGGGTGTTGCAGGGCAGTTAACATGCGAAATTGCACCTGCCCGCAAATTACGCTGGAGTTGATGGGCAATGGCGCAGGCGATGCCCGCAGAAAGTCTGCGCGGGTATTCCTTGTGGCATGCCGTGCGAAATTCTCCATTTGGAGCGACACCTATTGCCTGGGACGTGGGCCGGATGGCATTTGCATCGGCATGCAAAAACAAGTCCCGGAGGAAAAAAGGCAACCTAAGACACATGAGCCCAGTAGGCTTCACAGTCGTGGCTCCGAATTTCCACTGTGCAATCTCATGCAAGGCAATGTCAGGATGTCGTCGAAATAGACGAGAAAGTGCACTCTTCCAGACTGAAGGATGATCGGGATGAATCGGCATCCCAGGATGTTCTTCCACGAAGAGCCCTCCATAGACCAAATGGCAGGCCAAGCACCACAGCGTCTGGAGGAAGAACGCCGTACCCGTACGGGTTTGCTGAAGTTCACGCCAAGTGCGGTGGTCAATCCCGAAAAGCTGCATAGCCGTCCTAAGTGGACGGGGCCACTTGCTCCCCGCAAACTCCGCAGGCGGCGGGTGCCATCGTGCAGATGAGAACGTCTCACACGGGTGGCCTGATATAGTCGCAGCAATCTTCCCCTGCGCGTACAAGGTGCTCAGAACAGCCCATGATTCTGAGCGGCAATCCAAGTTCCCAAGCACTGGGGAGATCGCAGTGTCCATGGAAATGATGGTCAATGAAATATTCGTTCGTAAAGACCAGTCCGCAAGCCAGTGATGAATATCATGCTCTCGTCTGCGACCAGCGAACAGATGCACAATCACAAAGCTAGGGCGTGGCGCCAAATCACGCACGGCCGGAGTCATAGGATCCGGAGGCATATCCTCCCATTGGACCGCAAGCAAATCGTCTTGCCATTGGCCTTGTCCGTCAAAGAGACGTGGTACATCATGATGTGGAACCGACCGAGGCTGTGCGTTGCACTGCTGGGGTCGGACAGGGCGGTGAGCAGTTGGTAGCGGAGCAGGTTGTGCTAATTGCCGCAAGCGCTGGTCCAACTTCCAAATCTGCTCTCCAATATGATACTCATCAAACTCATAGACCAAATCGGCAAACTCCAGGTCGATGTGGGCCTCAATCTCGCCATCCAGGAGCTCCGCAATGATCTCTGGCAAGGTGTGCTTGCCCCAGAGAATGAAAGTTCGGATTGCCCAGGACTCAAATTCCACCGGAATACGCCCAATGATGTCAATCCAACGGTCTTGTAATCGATCATCAGCACGTAGACGCCGGCCACCTGTGCGGTAGTCTGCATACCAGCGGGCAGTCACGGCAGTGAGAAGGTCTCCAAGACGCATCCCAGCAGCGACAGGCTCGTCCGGTTGCTGAAAGTCTCCATATACCTCCTCAAGGTTGGTCTTCCGCTGAAGCAGAGCAAGTCGTTGCTGCTGTAGGGCAGTCGGAAAAGCACCATAAGGTCCGGCGACAGGCAGTGCATCCAATCGAGATTGGCCACGCATTGCTTTGGGAAGCGCCTCATGCGCGTAGGAGACAGAGTATCCAATGGCCTGCAAATAGGCAAAGCATGGATTGGGCGTACCATCCCTGGGCATGTACGCCAGGTGTTGCTGCAAACGCTGCGTTGACCAAAGGTAGGTCAGGCATGCCGGGCATGTCGCAGAGTCCAGGAGGTGGTGCTCTTGGCAATATACTCCGTGGGCCTTACGCCTGTGGGTGTGAACTCCTTGTGGCGTCGCAAATTTCCGAGGGCAATCAGGGCACTGGTACTCCTGTGTTTGCAATCGTAGTAGAGCAGGATCAGGAGTAAAGGTGTAGTGCGCTGCTCGGAGAACATCAAAGATATCAGAATGCCAATGTTGAACCTCCTGAATGATGGTTTCCTGAAAGATGTGGCGACGCGCCGCCCTTCGGATTCTCCGTTTCCACCCTCCTTGGTCTCGTTGCCATTGATCAATCAGATCGGTCAAATCATCCCCAAGAAGGGTGGGGTCAGCCTGTACATCAACTCCATAAAGCCAGCGCAGGTCATGTTTCAGTCCAGTCAGCCAGGAATTGGAGTTGTGGTTGTGCTCGACATGCAAGTTGAGCTGCACAAAGGCTGGCCCGTGGTGGAAAAGTCTCTGCGCGTAAAGCAAACGCTCAACAGCAAGACGAGCCCTTGGTTCCAAAATCTCGGCAGCTGTCAGAATATTGGCTGCAGATGTAGGAACAGGGGCTTTCCCTGCAGCAAGGATCTTCTTGGTCATGCGCACCACTGCTGTTCTCATGCGCCCAATCTGACGGCCAGTGGGAGTATGCCAAGAGCCCATAGAGAAATACAACTTAGACAAAATCAACGATTGAAAAAGTTGTAGGCGCAAACGCAAAGGAAGGTGCCGATTGGTCAGAAGCCTCTTTTTCACCTGTTCAAAAGCAGAAAAAGCAGACCCAACACGATAAGCAATCTCGGCATCAAGCTGCTGATCTGAGGTATACAAAGTGCCAAGATGGCGATACGCTGGCACCAAATGCACAAAGCCCCGATCGCCATTGGCAAATTGATAATGGACTCCTGGCTGAGGGATCAGTTGATAAGCACGACGTTGATCAGCAGCACCAGGTCCACAAAAGGTGGCCACTATACCAGTCTTCCCTTTGGCCAAGTTGACCTGAAATCCACGTGCAGCAAAATCTTGGCGCACGTGGTCCAGCAGTGCCAAAAGGGCAGGTAAGAGGTCAGCGGCAGTCGCAGTCAAGATGGGGATCGCTAAGTCATCACTCCAGATCACCATGTCAATGTCCATACCAACATTGCGCAGGATGAAGTCCGTATGCCCACGATCCAGAAGATACTGCCGAATGGAGCGGGAAACATCATGCATAACACAGTGAAAAATCACATCGGCAAGCGGTGACCCGGGACGCGTCCCTCGATGGGTTCGAATCAGGGAATGCGATCCAATCGTCATCCATGTCGAATCATGAACACTGCGCAGCAACCGAATCAGATGGGGTGGTGCTCCAAGCTCCTGCAGAATACTCGGGACCGCATGTCCAAGACGAAGTCGCTCAGCGGGGGTGTGCGCAGCGTCCAAAGCATCTAAAACATGTTGAAACTTGGCAGGATCGTGAATGCCCATGACCAATTCACGAATAAGACAATGAAAAGCGGTACTCAAATCCACAAAGAGGACGCCAATGTTCAAGTGGAGCTTCTGGGCTGTGCGGCCAAGGACTCGAAGCGCTTGAGAACCAAACAGAACTTCTTGTTGCTGAAAGCCACCCAGTTGTCCTGGCAAGCGCTGATGGTGAAGCAGCTTGATGACATCCTTACGCAACAAAGCATGCAAGCCTTTGGCTAGCGTGGGCAGCAACAAAATTCCACGAAAATGTTGCGCTTCTGTAGGCTGAGGTCTTTTGGGAATGAGGGCCATAGGCCCACCTTTGTACTGGAGTGGTTCAATGCCCCAAAGCCACACCTTTAGAAGCAAAGGGTATGCATGTTCAGCAAGTTCAGCCGCGTGCCAATGGTAGAGAGCAGACTGAAATGGGTCATGGCCAGTAGCTCTTCCAATGTGGTTGGCGCGAAGGACTTTCTCCAGATCGAAAAGTCGGGGCAAGGTCTCAAAGGTGGCATGGTCAGGGCTCAACTCACATGGGTGCTGTCCAATAGCTTCCTGCAACAAAGTAGCGGGCTCAATGGCACAGCCAGCTTCAAGACGTTCAAAGTGCGGTTCCCAATCATCTTCCAGATGCAGGAGTCGCAACGGATCAACCCCTTGTCGCCTTTGCTGGTATTTGGGAAGGGCTTTCTTGATAACTTTCCAAAGTTGCCGTGCATCAGCAGCCGTCAGATAGTGCGTACCTTCCTGCATCAAGTCCTGAAAGAAGGCAATGTCATCGGCTCGAGAGGCCTGGGTGACTTGCGCACCAAACTGACGAAACTCAAAGAGAGCCTTGGCGATGACTCGGTCTTGATCACTAAGAAGGCAGTAAAATGCGCTGGCCGACTCAGCCAAGACTGTCTGCGAAGCCCCTGTAATGTAGCAGTGCCACTGTGAAAACACAGCATGAAGCAAAGTCTCACGCTGCAAAGCATTCGCCTCCCAGAGCGCAGACCGCCATTTGCGCTTCTCCAGCACAAGTTGCCAGGTAGAATCTGACAAAGCCGCCTTGCGCTTGATAGGTCCGCGCGGCCTAGTACGAGGCAAACAAGCGGCAACCTGCTTCTGAATAAGCCATGCATGGGTGTGCACATCCACCCCAGGGCCAATACTGTCAGCATAGCGCAGGGCAGTAAGATCCGCTGTCTCGGCCTGGTACTTGGGCGAAGTTTTGGGCCGGGCACTTGCGTTGTCTGTAACATCCATGGCAAAACGAACAAGAGCGGCTCGATGATCTTCATGTTGAAGAGAAACGTCAATGTCCGAGGAGATCCATGAGGTGCAAGTTTTCACAGCCCATTGTGAAGGCAGTGCAACATAATCATTGCGCAACCAAGCTCCATTCGGGTGTCGCCAAGTTCCAGTTGGTCCACTGTGGCAGGAAAATGTGCATGGCAGCCAGAGGCCCTGTGACCGCAGAAAAGAGGTGAAGGGCCAAGCTTTGGCATCACCTTGTTCAGCACCAAAATCACCAATCAGATCGCAGGTTTCCGCGCCAACCTTGGCATTGGCATCAGCCAACATGAGGACAGGCCAACCTGCTAGTCGTGGTGGAATGTGAGCTGCAAGGTCTGCCCACCATTGTTCCAATTCCTCTACAGTGTTACCAGAGTGTGGGGCATGCGCTGCGACCAAGACAAAACGGATCCAAGGAGTACACACACGTAATAAAACATATCGTGCTGCAGCACAGATCATCGAGATGTCATTCGTAGTGAAAAAGAGCTTCCTCTGACGACCGTCACTCAGGTGTACAGCTCCATAGGGGATGGTGGTGCTAAAGGCTACAAGGACACCATGATGGCCTTGAGGTGTCGCATCGCCCTTGTAGATTAGATAGTCGGCGCACATCTTGGCCATTCGCCTCAGGCGCGTCTCCTGAAGTGCGAAAATGCAAACCTTGGCCTCTTTGAACTGCTCAAAGACAATTTGTTGGCGCGTGGGCCCAGATAGACCGGCGTCGGTTTCAACAGCCCTGAGTTTGGCATTGGACTTCAGTGTCAAAACGTTGCACGTCCCCACCGTGATGTCAATGGTACCTTGATGGCTGGCAATCTCAGATTCCGGAGTGGGCATCAATGAACATGGCAGAACATCCAATGGGGGAACAGTGGCTGCTGCATTGGGCAGACAAAGAGTGTCGCTGTCCCACCAGGAAATTGTTTGAGTACAATACAGGAGCCAGAACCACGCAGCATGTTCACGGAATTGCGGGCTGTTCATCAAGGTATTCCAAGAAGAAAGGTCAGTGACCGGGTGCCCATGAGCCGCCAGCCCCGCAAGGTGGTCAGCAAGTTCATTCCCTAGCTCGCCAGTATGCGCAGCAACATAGCGAGCATCAAGGCGTAAGCCAAACCGCAACTCCGTGTAAACCGTCAAATGGCGGAGAAGTGCAACAAGGCTGACGTCAGCTCTAGCATCCCATTGTCCCATCATCTGGTTGCCAACCGTGATGTTATCATGGCGAAGTGAAACGGTTGGTGGGTTCTCCTGTACCATCGCAATGATCTTGAGCAAGTCAATGCTGAAGTGCAAGGCCAACAGCGCACCACGTAGTTCAGCTCCATACGAGTCAACAATGGCAGGCAACGTAACTGCCAAAGCTCCCCCAAAGGTCCAGCCAACATCGGGCTGCCACAAAAAGGCAACTGCCGCTGCACCAGAGCCACAATCAGCGTGTGAGCCATCATGATAAATGCAAATTGAATGCACCGGCTTTTGACAGTCCCACCACGGCTGGAGCCAAGGATGGTGCTCAAACTCGTGCCCAAGGAAAAACTGAGGTACCCAGAAGGCCTGGTCATACATGTCCCAGGAACTCACAATGGCAGCAGCTGAGAGCCGTATGGTGTCAGGAGCATTGCCAGGCAATGGCTGATCTGGCAATGGCTCAGTCATATCAGTCTTCAATGCCTGCTCAATTGAGATGGGACTCTTCTGTCCAAGATCATGGGTGACTCGGTGTTGCAAGAGGGCAGCACGAGTTTGCAAGAAATTAACTCCATCCGTAGGGACCGGTCCAGGTACAGGAAGATGGGTGTTGTCCAGGACATCGATAACCAAACCATCACCCGACTGAACCGCGGCTGGCACATTGGGATCAAAGAAGTATTGCCCACGCCCAACTCTGCGAGGGTAACGAAGGAGCGGCCCTGGAATAGGAAAAGCTGCCACAATCATTTCTGCCGAGGAAGCACTAGGGAGACATACAGCAACACGATGTAGAGCTTGTCCTTCGGCATCACGAACTCTCGCAGTCAACAAAGCGGCTGCTTGATGCTGGGGGAGTTCTTGCACAAGAAGAATGTGCCCAATGGTACCGTCTCGCAGCGTAGTAGGAGGTGCAGGCGACACCCAGAAAAGATTGGTAGGGAGTCGCGAATCCCAACGGTCACCCCATACTTCCATCAAAGATCTCTGCCATGTCAGGGGGTCATCACGAAGACGCACTGTGCGCTCAGTTTGGCAACGTGGGTAGAACTCCGCATGCAGGTACCATGTGTTGATATATGCAACTGGACCCTCATCCTGTCGCTCAGTAACAGCAATGTCAACAAAGACGCGGTGTAGCGCCTGGAACCAGAATGGTGCAGTGAGCAGATATTGCTGAACCGATGAGAGTGGAGGTCCATCTGAAAGAGCATCAATACGTTGCTGCAGGTTCGTGCTAACAACATCAGTGGTGGCAGATACTCGCATGCGCTGGATGAAGAAACGAAGTGCTTGTCCATGTCGAACGAAGATACGTTCCTCCGAGGCAAGTTGCCGAGGACCCAGCCAGAGAGTACATTCATTTCCTTGTACAATAGGCGGGCAATCTTCATGTGCTTGCAACATGGTTTGAATAGAAAAGAGGTCGACCCTGTCGCCCATTACAAGAGCGTGGAAATGGGCCCGGCCGGAGTCGTACTCACTATCATGTATTGAAACCACAATGGAGCGCTGGAAGCGCTGTGGCCTCTGAACAAGGATCAACTGGCCCACAGTTTGACCCGAGGCATCATCTGGCAACGGTTCCACAAGGTGAAATTCAAGAACTGCGTCAGCAATGATGCGCTCACGCCACAACCGGCGCAGCTGGTCCTCCCAGCGATGGGCGTCTGGCCCGAGAACAGCGATACGGGTGTGGTAGCAGCGCTGGAAGGCCAAATGGTCCGTAAACCATGTTTCGACACGTCCTAACCTCTCAACTGCGCCGGGTCCAATCGTGGCAAGACGATTCCAAGCTTCATAAAGCCGTTGGATCCAAGGATCAAGCTCGTCAATTGGGGCTGCATCGTCGTCCTCAAACTCAGGCAATGCGTCTGCTGCTGTGCGCATGGCATCAACTGCACGCAGGAACTCCTCTGTGAAGCTCATTGCAAGCGTAGGCGGCTTGTTCTCTGTAGACAGAGGACCAGCTTCTTGCGCATAGCAGGCTCCACCAGAGCCATTGTTGGGCATGTGCTTGGAGTCCAAGGGTGTCAAGGTTGATCTGCACCGCGTGAGCGCCACTTGCAATAATCGCATTGCCTTGTGCACATTGGAGTGGGCATCAATACTGCAAGAGCCAGTGTCACGTTTGTGGGAGGTTGCTCTCTGAGTCTGGATCTCCTCTGCAAGCTCTTCGATCTCTTCCTCTAATGCAGCATCAATCTGATCTTGCGGTGGAGGCACAATGATCCGAAGATAAAGACCATGGTGGACATCACCTTCACGAAGATCATCGACAGCCCATTCAAGATTGTTCCAATAGATTTTGCATCGATCTTGTTGTTCATGGCAATAATCATACAGGTGAAGATGATGGAGCAGGTCATCTCGCTTGATCTTCTGTGGTAGTACGTGAACCTTGCGGTCAACTGTTGGTGTTGCTTCGTGGAAGTGCAACTCAACGTCAATCAAGGTCAATTTCCCCGATGAGACATCTGCTCCTCCTTCTTCTGCACCATCTGAGCCCTGTTCCATGGTTCGCATATGAACTTCGTGGAGTCGAAGGCGGGTGTCCTGCAAGTGCTGGAGCAAATCCTTCCGTTTCTCCACGAACTTGGTTTCGCCAGTTTCGAAATCCTCCACATGTGAGAGCCATAGTTGAGAAGCTTTCTCGATGTACGAAGCCCACTGCACTCGATAAGCCTCCCACTGCTCGTCGAGATCGGAAAGTCTCTTCCTTGCTGTCTTGAGCTGGTCGATGAGCTGCTTGTGGGATTTCGCATCGGCCTTGCGAAGTGTGGCTTCCGCATGCCGAAGAACTTGCTGGACATCTTCGGGCAAATTGGGCTTGTCCTTGAGCTCCTTGTACATGATCTTCAGCGAGGCCAACTCGGCATCCTCCTTGGGCGCCTTGGGCTTCGGGAAAGGCTGAAGTGCCGGCGAAGTATTCATGGAAACCACCATGGTGTCTAAAAGCGACGGAGCATTCGCCTCCGGGGCCACAGAGGATGGCATCTGCGGTGGAGAAAGCCACTGCGTAGAAGGCGGCATAGGTGCAAAGCTTTCCTTTCCTTTGGCCATACCTTTGCCCTTGTATTGCTCCTCCTCCGGAGGATATTCGTACTGGTTGTACTGATACTTGGGCCGGGATTTCGGCCGCTGCTGCCTCTGACGAGGGCTCTGAGTTCGCTGCCTCGGTGATTTGGATCGGCCATCCTGCCATCCATAATCGTTCCGCTGCCATGGTGCATCTTCCCAACCATCCACGTAGCCTGACTGCTGGGCACGTCGATGTGGCTGATGGATGTAGGAAGTATCTTGACATTGTCCGCAATGACGATGACAGCCGCCGCACTGACTGGCCGCTCCCTTGACCATCCTCATGCAGTAGCGGCATCGCCACGGATCCAGCTTCCGCTCCATTTCTGTTTTGATCTTGGCCAGAAAATACGGATCTTTGGAGTGGTGGCTTTTGAGTGCAAAATACACCCGTTCGAGCCCTTGTCGTGAAAGGAGATGGGTGCCTCTTCGGTGAAGGTGCCACGCCAGCCTTGCTTTCGCACGGGCTCTTCTCAATCTTCTCCTCCAAGTCGGCGTAATTCTGCGCAATGTCAAAGAGGAAGACCAAATAGAATATCCACAAAGGCATTCACCAGGATATAGAAAATGAAGTCCCAAGATCAGTGTGCGGCTCCCAGCACGCAGAGATCAATTAGGATTTCAAATATACTAAAACCAGAGGTGAGGCCCCAAAAGGAGAATTGTGATATGTAATGCCACGATCAGGGCTAAGACCAGTTCAATCGCGCAAAACAGTCGGAAAAATCCAAATATAAATTTCCGGTACTCGGCGACCGCAGAGCCAGCTAATACAGGATTGTAAATGGAAGTTGACAAGCAGATAAAATCGATGCCTGTAAATCCAAACCAATGAGTAGTGCCAAGCTCACGCAGAGAGACAGGGTTTTATCCTTGGTTTACCCTCAACCAAATTTCCGGTGCAAGGCTTGAAGTGCTAGACGTCCAAGCCCGCGGGTTCGTAGACACGGGCTGAACCCGCTAAGGCTATAGCCAACCCCAAAACTGAACGGGCGAGGGGGCTTAAGCCAAGCCTTTTCCATTATAAACATGTATAAACATCCATAAAATATAGACACCATAAATCAGCCCCAACTAGCATGGTCGAGACATGTCGAGACCTACTAGTTTCACCTGGTAGGTATGACCCGGAAAAAGATGGAGGTTTCATGAAACAATTTTTTCGACATCACCGACAAACTGAGGATGTAGCCAATAGAACCATTACCCATAGGATCCATGGTGCTGCTATATATGGTAACATGGATCCCATCAATATACCCCAGTCATGTTAGCATATATACCAGCACCATGGATCCGTCATGGGTTACGATATCACCAATATTTTTTTTTCGGTTCCATGAATCATCACAGGGGTTGGTAAATGCCCCATTTTGGGAATATTGGACATCACCTTATAGTAGCCATGGCATTGACCATATACCATTCATGGTTGGGTGATGTTCAATGGGGAAATTTAATGACCCATGTATAACCATTTATATAACCATTATATAACCATCAACTCGTTTTTTGAATTTCACCATTTCAAGAAGACCTGGGTTAGTCCAGTCTGACAGAGAGCTTCGGGTTCGATTTTTGGGATGGTTTTTTCAGCAGTGATCCCGGGGCTGGAGATAGCCTCTGGTTATTTAACATAGCCATGGTATAGATGGCCCATAGAAATAGATGGTCTACCTATGTTTACCTATTAAACATGGTGATTTTCTAGTTCGCTATGTTAGTCATACCCAGATGGTAGAATCGAGTGAATCTCGAAAAAGTAGTAGAGTTAGTAGAGTGAATATAATGGCAAGATAGATTAGTTTATCAAAAAGTAACAGAGAGAACGGAAACTACAGAGGTTCCACAGAAACATTGAGCCTGCCGAGGGGTGCAATTCCAGTTACAAGTGATATATATTTATATATATATAACAATAGTTATTGTGGCATATTGGGGCCCCATATCCCAACTTATGGGAGTTATTGGCATTGCTTTATCCATTGAGAATCCAGTACAATCACCATTCCATATCCCAGCAAGCTGGTTGTATATCCTATTAAATCATACTAAAATCCATGGAATAATGATCATTATAATCATAGTCATTGAATACATGATATTATTCATGGATAATACTATTGTACATAATACTTGATATTCTTTGAATAGTCCATTATTATAATCCATTGTAAATCGATAAATAATACTAGAATCCATTGAATAAGTCTATATCCTGGTCATTATATCATAGTTATAGGCGGGGTACCTGGTAGTCAAACGTGGCAACTGCCGCTTTCCGCAGCGTTTCGGGGCGATTCCACCGGGTTTCCAACGGTGCCGTTGGCACATCAGTCGGGTGCGCAACGAGAGCACCGTGGGTGTGAAGAACTGGAGGAAAAGCCATGGGAAAAGAGCGAACTAACCAAGAAAGATGTGGGTTTGTCTGAAAATAGGGGATACCCACAAATAGTAATTTGAATGGGGAACATGGTGATAATCCATTGGAATATGAGATACACTATTATTTTCAGACAAACCCATGTGAATTTCATGGGATTTTAATGTTGATTTATGAAATCGCTAAGTTGGATTTTCAAAAAAAAACAGTGTCACTATGGTTTATGGTACTTTCTAAATATAGTTAATTAGTCAATAATGTCAACCCTGGATTAATAAACCCCTAGGCTGTTTAATTGGGAGGGTACCATTAAGTATTAGATTATTACTATTGGAGGAGTACACCCTAATTAATAAACCATGGTTGACATTAAAGGATAATCAGAAAAGATGGATTAAATCAGCAAATTGTGGGAAGAAAAAGCAGCCGTATGTTGCTTTTAGCCGATGAGAAATTCGGGATTTTTGCAGTGAGAAATTCAGTACCTGGGGAATGTTTTTGGTGAATGTTTCTATTTTTTGGCGGGTTTCTTCAGCAAATCCAAGTAGGGACTCTTGCCAGATAGTAACCTCAAGAAACATAGAACCGATATTTATCACTATTTTCGTAGGACTTATCACGTTTCTATCTGTTTAGAGGTTGCTGTGTTACAAAGATACATAGATGCGCTTAACGAACGCGCGCAAGGACGTTCCAGCTTACCATGGTGAGTCGAGACAACCGGAGACAACCATTAGGGGTTCCGTTTGTTGCTACCCTCCGGTAAATTAACAAAATCTATGGAACATGGACATAGAAATACCCATTATTTTTTTTCCCATAGTTAAACTAACATAACTATGGAAAATCACCATTTTATAGCTGGGTAAATCAACTATTTCTATGGCCATGACTTCAATAGCTATGTAACAAATTACCAGAGGCTAATCCCATTTATGCCCTTTCCTTCAAGCCTCGGCAGAAAGCCTGGTGGGAAGAATTACTCGAAAATGGTTCCAGTTTCATGGAATTCTACATGAACCATGAAAAGAAGCCCAAAGCCAAAAACAATTGGAGGTGAGGCCCCCCCGTGATGTGAATGTTGGTTTATAACCCTATTAACTATAGTCTTATCATGTTATATCCCCATAAACCATAGTTAACCACATTACAAGTCAACTTAGCGGTCACAAATCAGCTATGAATTCCATGACATTTGCTCTTTTTCCTGGTTTTCCAATGGTACTTCCCATCCCCATGCTTTTTGGGACTTCAGAAACCTGGTATCCCTCCGTTCCGCTCGTCGTTCCGCTCTGAGAATCGCTCCGCTCCGCCAGGCTTCGTAGAAAGATGGCTGCCGAGAATCCTGGCACCGCTGCAAAGGAAGCACACGACCAGAAGGTGCGGCGGCGGTCCCGGTCCAGGCCCAAAAAGCCATGGGTTTTTCGACTGATCCCTAAGTTGATGCCGAAAAAAGCTGGAAAATCCTGGATTTTTTTGTGAGGTATATATCATCCAACGACCATCCTGGAAAAACTCTATCAACTCTATATCAACTCTGAATCTTTTTCGGTGTTACGATTTTATGCGATTTTGAATGGACATAGGATGTGTTTTTTTTAGTTGGATCTAGAAACTGGGCTCATAGGGTAAAACAGGATTATCATGGGATATCACTCTGAAACATCCATACATTTTTAGTGGGATGAACATCCATTTACCAGCTATTTTGGGGTTCACTAGGTACCAGGGTTTTGACCCATCCCCATATGACCAAAAATAGGCCTAGGATGATGATTGGGATCTAAAATCAACCGTGACACTGGGATGTTTTTGGGGGGATATTGACATAGATGCTACCCTTCGGTACAAAAAAAACATGGATAACATAGGAAATTGCCTAGAAATGGAGGTTTTACTATAGGAACATCATAAAAATCAACCAGGAGCCATTGCCATTGCCAGGTTTGAAACTGCCAAAGAGTAGTGACATATCCTGCTAGCAGTTGGGGTTGGAAGACTACATTTTGTCAAAGGACAAAAGATTCTCACGATCTGGTGGTGAGTTTTCAGGGATGGTACTTAGCATGGGTCAAAACCTATATATTACCTTATATTACCATATTTGTGGGAGGATAGACAGCAATTTACCCAAAAATCCATGGGTGTCCAGTTGGGGTAGAACGAGATATCTGATGACAATGATTAGCGAGTTAAACCCAATGCCATCATTGGGGTACCCGGACAACCGTGGAACATGGGCAATCAACCGAACCAAGAAATTCATGGTGGATTAGCGGGACACACTTGTGAGATTCGTAAGCCTGCCATATAGTCGCCCGACCAACCATGTGGGTCACCATCCCAGTTCTAGAGGGATACCCAGACGGCGAGAATGGACCCCCAAGGAGAGTCTGAAGCAGCAAAGACGTGGATCTCAGGAAAAGCAAGCGAAAACCCATGAAAATCCATCATTTAAAACCCATGAAAATCCAGGATAGCTGATGTTTCCATTAAAACTTCTATAAATATTTGGGATTTCCATGGATTTTCAATGGCGATGTTTGATGACAGCGGAGGGTAATCATCCTTAAATTTTGTGTTCACCACACATGGTGGTGTTCTTTGTCTTGGTTCAAACATCAAACATACTTCAGGTTTTCAAGCACATATTTTTCGTCTTTTCCATGATAGGATGATTGATGCAAAGGTTTCTTGATGAATGCCATGGAAATAGGTGGAAATCAGGCGAAATCAGACACGACTTGAGTGACTTGGGCTGTTGAGCTGAGGCTAGATGGATTTATTAAAACCCACTCTAATCACGCTCCAAAATACTAAAGGTGGAAAATACCCTCTGGTAATTTAACATAGCTATGGATAATCACAGTTTTTAATGGGAAAACTCACTATAAATGGCCATTTTCAATAGCAATGTTAAATTACCAGAGGGTATCCATAAAGTTAGATGATGCACATATCCATAGGTTTATTTAAACATATCCCACTTTAAACCCCCTAACGGTCGGTCGGTCAACTGAAATTCAGCAGCGAAGATCTGGCAAAACCACTACGACTTGATAGGTTTCTTTTTCAGAACTTTTTGAATTTATGGTGGAGATTGATCTAGAGTTTTTTACATATGTTTTACTGATTAATTGTTGAAACAACGTTCAACGGTTTCCTGGGTAGCACTTCACAAATCTAGACACTTCACAAATCTAGAGTTATGACGCAAAATGCTTCATTTTACTGGAAACCAGCAAATAATCAAAAAAACAAGAACAAAACTGTTTATTGTTTATTGTTTGTTTTTTTCATAAAATTAACTGTTTTCCATTTTCCAATGAATGAAGATCTCTCGACATCATAAATCTAGAGGATGAAACTTGACGAGTTACTTCACCGAACTCCAGAGGATGACACCAGTACTGAAAAAGTGACATCTCAATGATCGGTAACTCTGCAGCCACTGGCTGCAGGTGGCATGGTTCAAGGAGTACTTGTACAACAACAGGTGAGGGGTGAGGGCTTCTGCAGAAGGGCTGGGAGACGCATAAACGTCAACACTAATCATGCTATAATTAGCCATCAACAGTTTCAACACACTTTCACTTGAGCAGTGGCTGCTTAGCAACCCGGTTTTGGTTTTTTCCTTAATTTTCTTATATAGATTTCTACTATCCAATATATTGGGGATGATCACAGTCCTTGAACTAGGAAATCCGTTCTGAACCAGCCAAAGGGACGACGTTGCAGGTTTTGAACGCACTTCGCCTGGGAACGTATAAACTGCGCAAATGATGTGCAAAAATGGTTCATCACCATGGCCGCTTCCCAGATGCCTCTGAAAACTGGCTGCTGGCACCCCCAAAACCACCAATGCTGTACTCTCCTGCAGTCAAATATAGCAAAATGGGATTGGAAAAACATTCAAAATGCGGGATTCTCTAGCTAGCCGTGCTTGATTACTAGAGGGTAATTCATCTTCAATCCTCGTTATATAAGCACCATTAGACACCATTAAAACACCATTAGACACGATTAACACACCATTCAAATACCATTAATCATTAAACCATCGAGTCAAGTTGTTTTGATCGGCCAGTCAGCTGTTGCTGTGAGGGAAGAATGGGAGCGAAAGATCGAACTTCGCCTTGCAAATGGAGGTGCGAGCGAATTGATAGGTCAAAGACTGACAGATATCTTTCAAACCAGAATACCAGTCTCAGAAGGTATTTTGGAGCTATAGTTTTTTTTTGGCGGTTATCGCTCCTTTTCCATGGTTTGACCCAGTTTCACACTCAGTTTTGATGTGGTAAGCCCAGCGACGAACCATCCCTTGCATACGTCTCAGTGGATGCACTCCCGAAGACGCTGCGAGAACCGCTGTGCAGACGCCAGTTTTTCTGTACATAGGTTTGCAGGTAACACATATGGTACCAAATGAATAAATCCTGGAATCATGTGAAGAATTGGTGGGATATGCATACTAGACCAAAACATGCAGACATGCAAGGCAGGTATGTATATACATATATATATATATCTGATATAGGTCAAAAGCAAGCACCTCGAAAACGCAAAAAAAGTGAACTTTCGAGGCAAATGCATTACTGTATCCTCAAAATGACGTGTTCACACATGTCTTTCTTCTTTCCTGATTTGTATGAATTTTGGAAGGGAACCCCAACCCACCTGGCTCGATAATCACCGGAGATAAAGAAGCTTTGGGAATGGCGACATTCCCATTGAAACAATGCTCACATCAATGGTACCATCTGGTTATGACTAACATAGCCATGGAAAATCACCATTTTTAATAGGTAAACCATCTATAAATGGGCCATTTTCCATGGCTATGTTAGTCATAACCAGAGGGTAAAATGTTCGAAACAAATTTTAACATATCCGGCAAAACAAACTGGTAATGAACGGAGATGCATTTATAAAGGACATGTCCCATATTTTCCTGTGGTATTCCTATGATTTTCCCAACAAAAAACCTCTCTATGGGCTATCCCGATTATATCCTAGTTATGGTCGATTTTAGATTCCAATTATCCAGAATTATCCTACTATTGGTGTTTATATCACCATTTCCCCACTGTGTAGGCTGTTATTATTTTTGTTTTTTAATATGCTATTACCCAGCATTTCTTTGTAGGCTACTTGGACTATCATCCCACTTAGTCATTGCCTCGTAACCAGAGTTGAAAAAAAACATTTATGAATGGAATAACTCCAGGGATCGGGACTAGGCCTAACTAGGCTGATTCACCACATCTAACTTAGTAAGTCAGTAATGGTTATTAACATTAGCGAGTCTATAATCAGTAAGATTAACTAATTTATAATCAGTCATTAGTAGTCTAATGTAGTCTATAATCAGTGAGTCTATAATCCTACAATATGAGTGGTTAACATCAATAGGAATATTACCACTGATTAACAAGTTATTGATCATTACTAGGCTTATTCACTGATTCACCACGTCTTAACCACTTCATCAACCACTTCTTTGAGGGACATGATGACGTGATATGGGAGATCTTGACCAACAATAGGGATATTAAAGGGGATATAATCCATGGAATATCATGGAAATTTCATGATTTTGCTATGAAATGGGATATCTTACCCTCTGGCAAACAGACAGTTTGCTATTGAAGCCATGGCCCAGTCGAAATAGTTGATTTACCCAGCTATAAAATGGTGGATCTTTCCATAGTTACGTAACAGTTTCCAGAGGGTACCATATCTTCACCAAGAAATCTCCACATAAAAAGGACATTTCATGATTTTACTGAGTTTACTGGCATATCTTAACACATCTCAACCAAGAAATCTCCACATTTCCATGGTGAAAAACATCTCCCAGCCGTGCCGCATGTCGTCGTCGCAGATCTGCGCATTCCCTTGGAGCTGAAGTCGCTGCAGAGCGCCCAGCCGGGCTTAGAGAAGAAAGTGCTTCAGGCGGATCCGTGGATCCATTGCTGGTTGGTGGTTCGCCTGGTCAACGTTGACAAAAAACCTATGGAAAGGTCCACCATTTTTTTAATGGGAAAATCCACGAACTTTCGACTGGGCCATGGCTTCAATAGCTATGTTGGTTTACCGGAGGGTAATATGTATATATATATATTGGGAATAATAATCCCAACTGACTTTCATATTTAACCAATCAGATAAACTGATATATGGATTTTCATCATCCCAACTGACGAACTCATATTTTTCAAGATGGTTATTGCACCACCAACCAGATTGGGATTAGATATATAACAACCATGGTGAACAATAAGTGTTGTTATATATAACAAATCAACCACTGGGATTAATCTAATCCACTAATATAATATCTAATCCACTTTGTTGATAATCCATTGGGATTAAGCTTACTACTAGTCAATGGTTGACCACACTCTATGGTTATAGTAGTTGTATATATATATAACAATATACAATAGTAATGATGATCAACTATATCAATAAAGTTCCCAATTTGATGTTGTTGATAGTTATAAACCATAATGGTTGATGTTATCAACACTATCTATAATCATATATTAATGTGACAATGGACATATTAGCTATCAAGAACAATAGATAGTGTTTTAGTGGGATTATATATAATTATAGATCATGGAACTACACCACTATGGATTATAGAGTTGGAAAATCTCTTCGACATCTTTGGGGAATACATCATATTCATAGGCACTAAAGATGTAACTCCAATCGCTTTGTTTTGTCACACATGATCTAAATCAAAGTTTCATTATATCCCTCTATCCCATTGTACCCCCACTATAATCAAATATTTGTTGCTTAAATCCAATTTTTATCAATTTTTCTTCGTGATTTTTAGTGATGTTCTATCTAAATCCTGCCGTTCTGAATTGTTACATGGCTTTATCTGAAAATCGTGTACATCTAAATCCATGGGATCATGAATTTTTCCTATGATCCTATTAGCCATTTGGAGGTTTTTTGCATATGTGAAGGACACAGCCACATCTTCAGTGGGAGATCTTCAGGATCCTAAAATGGAAGTACGTTAGTACCATATAAGACCATATTTTCTGGGGATCTTCCCTGAAATTTAGGCCTAAAAAATAGGCCAAAAATATTAATGGTACTCGTAGCTCCAATCAATCGGTAAAAAAAGGCCATTGACATCTGGTCACATGTTTCACTTTCCCGGTTTCGTTTCTCTCCGCAGGATCCTGTGAAGTATTTGCCCGCCTATGAGGAGGGTCTCTTGGGATTTCTGGCAGACACAGCGCCCAAGGCGGCGGTTTTGCGGCACGGGCGTTTTGGCGTTGTTTTTCTGTGGAGAAGCCATGGGGAAAGCCGGTCGGAAGTTTGGATCGTCATGGTGAGTTTTGTTTAAAACATCTTACCCGGCCTGGTAAACATACAAAAAACGATGGAAAATCACCATTTTCTAGCTGGGTAAATCCACTATTTCTATGGTCATGGCTTCAATAGCTATGTTAAATTACCAGAGGGTATTTTGTACAGTATGTTCGGAGGAGGGTACATGTGGAATATCCGCAGTGTTCGTTCGAGCTCAAATGGGTTGAGTATGGTTGAGTTATGGCCAAATGGTGTTTTAGCAATGCAATTTTACAGTTTCACCAAGTAGAACGTTGATGAAACTCATGATGAGTAGTCGCTTGATGCTTTCCTTTTGATCAAACATATGCTTCCGCTTTTTTGTGTGAATTCAAAGGTCACCGATTCCAATGTTTCTTGCTCAAATGTCCACATGTTCAAAGATCAATCCTTCTTTTCCTGGTGCCAAGGTCCAAGTTATGGTGTTTTCCTATTAATTATCACAGCTATCTAGACAGCTATTCCAAGTTTTACATCCATTTTTTCCACGGTCCAAGGTCCAAGGTCTATCCCACCCGGCCCTTAAGGGCCGCCTTGGGCCACTGTCCAGGCACTGAAGAGCCTGAAACAAGCCTTGCGCCTGGATCTGCAGGGGGCCTTCGGGCGCAACCACGTACCATGGCCGGGATCACCGGGAAAATGATGCGAAATCCATGGGGATTTTGGCCGGAAAAAAATCCCATCTTCCCATCATTTCCATTCCGAATACCACCAAAGTCGTGAATTCGCAAGCATCCAGAGAAAAAATATATGATGTAATATTTTGTATCACGTGATCAATTTTCTTGGATTGATGTATATTGTGAGATATTAGATAGATAAGATACCCTATGGATCCATGGCCACTGTCTGAGAAGGTACTTATATAACCCTCCAAATGATAGTAAATGATACCCCAGTCCCACTTCCTTTCAGAAGGTACGACTGGATCTATAGGGGATTGTGATATACTGGGATATCTTACCTAAATTGGGGATATTAAACAATTGGAATATCGATGGGAAATATATGGAATAGTGAGTAGTAGCTCGTTAGGATCATCATACCTTAGGTCACCAAATATTTTTTTGCGGGTCAACTTACGGATTGGGGACTTTTTTCCCACCGATATGAACTTCACCAGCTTGGAGGGTTGCGGGATGACCGGGATGACCAGTGACCAATGGATTTTTGGGGTCCCATTGCCATGGTCAAGAGTCAAAAACTGTTGTTTTTTTTTTTGCTCAGCTTCTATAGTTTTTGTTGTTGATTTATATGCCATTGTTTTTGCATCATCCTGAGTCAAATTGCAATCAATTTTTTTTGGGGATTTAATGATATATATATATATATATATATATATATATTATATGCTCATTATTTTTGGATGCCCATTGTGGGATGGATGACCATACCACATATACCAGATTTTGACCATGGCAAATATAGTTGGGATATGGGCTAGTTTATGCTAATTTTCTTCATTATATATGTATATATATAGAGGTTATGATATAAGGCTTATTATACATTTATTAGACTATTATACAAGGTGGTGCGCCATAGTTAGCTAAGTTGGTTTATAAGTCCAATAACTAACTAGGGTTTATGGGGGTTATATCTATAGTTAATGGGGATTATAAACCAACTTATAACTATGGGGGCACCACCTTGTATGTATATTTATTCATTTCACTTGACCATAGAGTCGTACCAATCTTGGGCCGCTTCGATGCAGCAGACATCGCAAAAAAAGAGAGGCCCTTTTGGGCAAAAACCTCATGGCCTGCAGATGCCTGCAGGGCCGCAGCCGGTCGTCTTGGATTCTTAAAATCAAGTCATTTGAGTTCTTAATGATGATCTTATTGGTTTTTAATTGGAAAATGATGGGAAAATCATTGGATCATGTTTGATCTTATTGGTTTTTTAGTATGTTTTAAATGGGATTTCATGTAATACCCTCTGGTAAACATACAAAAAACTATGGAAAGATCCACCATGTTATAGCTGGGAAAATCCACTATTTCTATGGCCATGGCTTCAATAGCTATGTAACAAATTACCAGAGGGTGTTGGTTCTGCAGAAAAAAAAGGCTTCATTGGAGTTCTGCGGCAATCCTTGAGTGACTCCAGCAAACCCATTTGATCTTGAATTCGCAGCGGCCGTCGGTGCTACAGCCGCTAATATTGCTCCCCAAAGGCGGAACCACCCAGGCTTCCACGGGGTAATGATCTGGGCTAACCCAACAGACGATACCAGCTAACATAGAGCCTGCCAAGATTTGGGGGTCTTACCTAGGCTGTTGCTCGGGGGTGCAGGCAAGCGGTGCCGTGGGCCTCAAGTGTGAGCACCTCTGTGTGCCCCCTCTGCTTGCTTGCACCGCCCAGCAGCGGCCCGCCATGGCTTCCTGCGGCGTGCT
>Ga0126342_10003494_pt1 | contig 25998 bp, 23 predicted proteins | sample Cyp1metagenome_FD_92528 | JGI IMG/M metagenome (GOLD analysis project Ga0126342, IMG submission 92528) | Coral microbial communities from Lord Howe Island, Old Settlement Bay, Australia - Cyphastrea 1 metagenome | ecosystem: Host-associated > Invertebrates > Cnidaria > Coral ... | reverse complement strand
ATGTCCTTTTCCCATTGGTTGGTTGATTAATAGAGGGGTTTGTTTACCCCTTTAACAACAGGTAAATGATGATAGATGGTATACCAAACCGGCCCCTCTATTTTTACCAAAAGGACATTATTGCATGACATAGCATGACAAATTGGAGATTTGACAGGACTTGAGCCTGTACAAATGGACGTTTAACATGTTCTCAGCAAGAAACAACTTGCATGTGACTGTACCCTCCGGTCTCCTCCCGAAATGGTGACCTAAATGGTGACATTCACCGGGGAACCATCGGCTTAATGGCCTTCAAATGCCTTTAGGTTGCGATAAAAACACATAGATGGTCAGTCAATGGGATATTTTCAAGTTGGTGGTTTCTAACGTTCTTTAACGGTTCAAATTGTATTTTTTGGGTATGAAACCCGCCGCTTGACTACATTGCATTCAAAGTATTCTTCAGGAGGTTGGACAAAATAATTGATTGCTGAAATGTTAGCACCTCAAAATGAGACATCAGTTGAAACGGTGGCAGGAAAATGATGGCTTTAAGCCATGCAAATTGAACACAGTTGCAACCTCACCATAGACGATGGTTATTGTCGGGAAAAATTCGGAGAATTCCTGGGTGCCCCTTCGGAAAATCATCTACAACGCGGGACATTTTCCATCTACATGTTCACCAATCCTTGGATGTGTTTTTGATATTGTATATCCATGAGTATCCCCGAATCCCATGTTTCCCATGGTTCCCAATTCCTCATTTTCACATTTTCATGGCGATCGCCGAACAATCGAAGCCGAGGAACGAGAGACTGGCAGGGCTACTGGCTCGTGGTGGGGCCTCTGCCGGGAATTTTCCCGGGGGAGTGCGTTCCCGTCAAGTGACTCGGCACCAAAACGATGTTGAAATAGGCAGGATATGAAGAGCAACCCCCAAAAAAGATAGAACAGTCAAAATCCTCTTTGGATTCTTTGGATTGTGGTAAATTGTTTTTCTATATCTTTTTTGGGAACTACATATTGTGGGGTTTCCACCTAGAACAGCTGAGGCGTTTTTGTTCTCCTATTTCCCATCCACAACGATCGGGGAGTCTACCGGGAAGATTTGTTACAGTATTGTGTGGGATGTTTGGGGCCAATCCTTGGCCATGACATGGGTGGTTGTGCCATATACTGCGTGGAACATTTATCAAAGTATCAAAGAATCTATGGAGCTATTTAGAGTGCAGAGCGCAAAAAGGAAGATAAGGAAGTGAACAGAACAGCCACAATGCACACCAATGAGATCCAATGAGGATGTAGCAAAAAAAGTGTAAAGTAATACGGATGTGAATCATGTAATTTGATTAATTAGTTTGTTTTTAAATAACCAACCTTCGAAAAAAAGTGAATCCACCTTGCCTCTTCACAGCATTTCCCCTTTGTTTGGGCACCTTGGTGGCATCCAAAAACAGATTCGTTTGTCATCACCAGGAAATTTTAAAAGAAACATGGTAAACCACCATAGGGCGGATACCAACTTTGAATAGGTTGGATTTGCTGAAGGCGTTTTTTTTTCCTTAAATAAACATCCTATGTGCTAATCCACCATTTGGTCAATCTGCCGGACTTAAAAAAAAAATACTTTTGGGCTCTTCAGCAACACCAAGTAGTCTATCACAAAATTTGGTGGTTTAATAAATCCCCATGAATCACTCTAAAAATCCATTGAGCACCCATTAAAACCCATAAAATCCCATGAATTCACCATTAAAACCCATAAATTCCCATTAAATCATCATTCACCCCATCAGTAGACACACCTTAGAATGGCACAGCAAAAAAAAACAAAAAGGACTGGCGGAGAGTTGAGACGACCGAGGCTTCCGCCCGGAGACACTGTGACGCTGTGATGCCTATATATATAATATATAATATATAATATAATATATATATATATATTATTGATAGGTAGGCATATATTTTATGACATATATGTTTTAAACTATTTATCAATGATATATATATACATAAATAGATATATAGATAGATATAAATAAATAAATACATAAATAAATATAAATATATATATACACATAATGACATAATATGATGTATATGCATATGCATTTATGTGTTGAGCGTGCGCGCAACGATATCTATATCTAATATCTATTCATATCTAATGATCTATATCTCTCTCTTACATGACGCATGTGGCGTATAGATTTGCACATATATTGTGCAAAGTGACCATCATAGCAATGCAATATTTTTTACCTGGTCACTTTCGCCCTCTGCGATGTCCGCGGGACCTCCGCCTTCTTTGGAGAATCTGGTGAAACCTGATTTTGGTAGTCGTCCGATAGGGTTTCTTCCGCAGTGCTGTTTTTTACGTTTTTTTTTTGGGGGGGGAGACCTAGACGATCGGATGTGTTGGCTTATTTGGTTAGATGAGTGAACCCCAATGGTTTGTTGGGATTTGTTCAAACCTACCAACCAGAAACATGTGTCGATTACTGTATATAATAATAATTGTTGTACATTGAGTAGTACGACGATACTGAATGACAGAAACATCGTCGAAATTATATATTCCAGTACACGTCATTGGCGGAATTGGGAGTGACTGTGGAAACAAATCACCAGACGTTTTTTTTTTGTTGCCGAGAGGACCTTCCTTATTTTTTTTTTAATGGGTGTAAATCCCAAAAGACACTCCCAAAGAATGCCAAGGTTTCCAAAGAAGAATAAAAGAAAGGAAAGGAAGGACAAAGTAAAGAAGGACAGAAAACAACGAAGAAGATAAGGAAGGAAGGCAGGCAGGCAGGAAGCAATTAAGCAAGGAAAGAAAAAAGTAAAGAAAAAAAGAACAAGAGAGCACAAGAAAGAACTATATATAAACAACATGAACGAACGAGTGAAAGAACGGAAAAACAAAAGAACAAAAGAACGAAAGAAGTGAAAGGACTGGTAGAACGAAAGAACAACAAAAAATAAAAAACAAAGAGAAAACGTATAGACAAAATGAACTAGACTGAAAGAAGAAGGAAAGAACAAGACAGAAATAAAACAGAAAAGAGACGTACAGAAAAACATAGAGATCCTCACCCTCATCAGCCATCAGCCCAAAGGACAATTTTCAGTGGACCTAGACGTATATACCCTCTGGTAATTTAACATAGCTATTGAAAATCACCATTTTTAATGGGAAAATCCACTATCAATGGTCATTTTCAATAGCTATGTTAAATTACCAGAGGGTAGATCGAACTGATTCAAACTCTTCCTTATCATAGTCATTTTTTCCTGGCCGATCTAATGGCTCCCCAGGGGGCTCCCAAGATTCCAAACCACCAACAGAAGTCACCAGTTCAATGGCTGGGAACGCCATAATGCCGTAGAGCACGGGGGATTCCGCGGTCGTTCTGAACCGCCAAAGGCGGTAGCTTTGAACAAAGGGCATCGGCTTCGGTTAAAAGGGGATTTGTGTCAGAAATTCATGATGGATTCTAGGAATGTGATGATGGGAAATTTGCAGGAACATTTTAGGATTTAAGGGGACAAACGCAAGGTTTCCTGTAGATTTTCCTCGCTAGGTTGGCAAATCATGGCAAATCACCTCCCCTAGCATTGCTGGTACGTTCCAACATGAAGCGGAGTCATCACTATTTGTTGGATCCTTTTTTTCCTTCATAAACAATCATACACTCCATTTCGTTGCATATCACATCTCCATGTTTGATGCTTGTTGATTCAATCGCCAATTCCATTGCTTGAAACCTGGCACCTTTGGTTGCCAGCGTTGTAAAAAAGGCCTGTGCCCTCGGGCAACGCCGATGATCCTGAAGCTGGAGGTGCAACAAGAGCCATGTCGATGCAACAAGGCGGATGCAACCGTGGTCACATGGGCTGGCTTAACCATGAAACTTATAGATGATTGTGGCGATTTTTCATGAATGTTCAATCATCAACAATAGGGATTTTATATGATTTTATGGGATTTATAGATGATTATAACGATGGCGCTTTATGGCTTAATTTTCTGGTTGAGATCCCATGAGATGGTGATTTTGTTTTTTTTTTTTTTGGTAAAGGGATTGACATCGTTGAACGATGGTGGTTGAATGGTCAAAAAATGGCCTATCCCTGTTCACCTTAGCCATTTATTGACCAGGTATAGCTTCACATGGCCCCCATTTTGCCTGGTGAAAAGAACCTGGGGTTCTAAGCGATTCACTGGGAAAGGATCATCCACATGGGCAATGGATCGATGGCACTCTCTGATAATCAAAGATGGCTATGGAACATCCACTGCTTCACTATAGCTATAGCGATATTTGTAGATAGGAATTGCTTAATAGACTGATTTAAAGATGATACTTAACTATCCAATACTTAATGGAACATCCATTCATAGATATTTATAGATGATTTTCCCATTACAAGCTCCATTTATCAAGAATTGCCAATTGCCATGTTTGATTACCGAAGCGTATGTCTCTTTTTTATTGAACATCTTTTTCCAATCCTCTGAAATTTTCGAAGTTTTGATGCTGAGACAAAATCTTGGAAGCCTCTTGAGTTGTTGGATCAATGTTTGTTCGACCAAAAACGGACCTGCTGATTGGATCATTTTTAGCATCGACGCCTCCAATTTGTGGGACCCAAAAAAGAGAGAGAGAAAGAGAGAGAGAGAGGGAGAGACTTCAGTGCCACACTCAAAAGGCATTTCTTTTTTGAGGGTCGAACACCTTGCGGTGAGTTTGCCGCCTCAGCAACGTCACAGTTCTTGTTGACAATTTGGATGGATTATAGTTATAATATAATGACCTCACTGTCACGTCACTGGAATGATGGTTAGGGGAATCATTCCCAACTTGCCTTATTTCAACCCTTTTCAGGTTAGTGAATTTTTGTAGTTCAGCCAGAATGGGCTACCCATCAACTCAGCTTAGCATATCCGTGGCTGATCTTGAAGTGACCGAGCCATACCGAGCCCAGGTCTTCAAACTTGGGAAAGTCCAAAGCCATGATTTTCCTTTCTTTCTGTGGGTGAAGCATAAACATCGAACTGGCCAAGTTTCAAGACTTGGGATGGACATGAAACCAGTGAACCATGGCGGACCATGGTGAACCATGGTGAATTGGGGCGCAGAGCGGCAGGTTATCATAGCTCCAGAGCTGAAGCAGTTCAGAGCGTTCAAAAGACCATCGGTGAATTGGCGCAGATGTTCCAGAAGTGCCTGGGCATGGCACGCTGCGGAGCATGGTTGGGGCCATTTGGGGCCCGATTTTTTAAAAGCGTATACCACCACAAGAGATTCAGAAATGGCTTCAATTTGCCGGTCATTTTATGTAGGGTTTTATAATACATGTTTTTACCAAATTCGACTTCTGGGGGTTGCTAGAATACATACAGTACACAGTGACCGGATGTGGTGAAAAGATGTGAAGAGACACCTTGGAAAGTTCCTTTCCCTCAACCACTGGTAGTCCTCTCGAATCATCGTCTCACAATTTTTCTACTTTTTGGTGGTCTTGAAATATTTGAAATGAAACCAAGTTAAGTCAAGTGAAATCCAGCATGTCCATACCTGATTGGTGGCTTGGAACATTTTTTATTTTTCATTCAGTTGGGAATGTCATCATCCCAACTGACTTTCACTCCATCATTTTTCAGAGGGGTAGGCTCAAAACCACCAACCAGATAATTAACCATCATTAAGCACTATTAATCACCATTAACCACCAGTAATTTATCAACCAACCAGATACATGTCCATAGATTATCCATAGATTATGGGACTTATTATGGATAATCTATGGATAATCTATGGATAATCTATGGATAATCTATGGAATCTATGGACCATTTATAGATGGATCACCCTCTGGTAACATGGCGAAACCTCGACCGCCATGACGGTCACCAAATTTCAGGATGGCCGTGATGGTCACCGCGCAAGAAGCCGCTTGGAGAGCTCGACTGGATGTCGATGTATGGCCGCCAGAGGAATAGATGGAATATATATATATATATATAATATGTAATATAGTAATATATGTAATGTAATATATACATATATGTGTGTATTATATATATAATATGGAATATATATATATGGAATATATATATATGTATATAGTAATATATGTAATTTAATATATATATATACGTATTATATATAATATGGAATATATATATATGGAATATATGGAATATATGGATTTACCCTCTGGTAATTTCTTACATAGCTATTGAAAAACTGCCATAGAACTAGTTGATTTACCCAATAGCATGGTGATTTTCAATAGCTATGTTAAATTACCAGAGGGTATGTTGAAGAGATATGAAGGTATGATAGGTGGCCAAAATCATCCCTAGTTACCTAGTTGGGTGTTGGTGGGCTTCTCAAATTAAACACCTTGTACATCTCCCCTGACCTGGACTGGCTTACCCTCTGGTGTCATCAACTAAGGCTGGAAGATCCACAATGAATTACCCATATGCGAACCATGGTGCTGGAATATGCACACCAACAAAAAAGCCCTTGCCCAAAATCACCCAGTCTTGTAGTTTTTTTTTAATATACCAGCACCATGGTTCGCAGATGGGATAGCTATGAATCACTATTTACTTCGATGATCCAAGCGCAAAGCGGAAGAGGATTTTCCAGGCTGACAGCAGTTTCCAAGGAGGTCACCCTTCTCATTCGTCTCAACATTGCAACGTCCAAATGTTGGTGAGATGTTTCACCTGACGGCTGGGTGACGACAGAAATCACAGTTTTTTATCCGATTTCGGACATGCGCCACATGCGGCGCCTTCCAGATGTGCCCCCAGGTGAATTGGTGATCCATTGGTGATTCGGTGAGGTGTTTTCCGATGTTTTTTCCTCAGGAAATGATTCAACGCATCGACCACGACCTGGATGATACTCTGGACAACGCCACCAAAGCACAGGAGATCGCGCTGTGGGAATTCGAAGTCTCAAAGGGACGACTGGGACGACCATCCCCAACAAAAAACATCTAACTTGACCATGGATCACCATGGTACATGTGAGATGTTTCTTGGTCTTAGATGGTCTTAGATGGCACAGTTCTTACATGTTTTTTTTTTTTTTTTTAAACCAGTAAACAGACAGTAAACATGGATACAAACATGTAAGATGTGGATTTAGTCCGCCAGCATTTCATGATTTTGCGATTTAACCTTCGGAAACCGTGGGGATTTGCACTCTCCCAGCCACAAGTTGAGCAAATTGAAACGGTCATTTAACATGGCATGGGCCAACTCCCGGTCATTGGTCGATGGTTTCCGGGCCAGGACAATTTGCTGCAGTATTTCCACTACATTTCTTCGAACCGTGCCATGGCACACGGCTTGCGCTTTTTGGGGAGTTTTGGAATTTGGTTTTGGGGAGTGGTTGGCAGAGGGGGAATCGACTGAGGTGCTTTGATTATCAAGGTCTTTTTGATCCTGATCTTCTTCGCAGCTCGGGAGAGTTAGAACCACCAGGGGGTGACTTCAACCTATTTGGGGTTGCGCCACTTTTATGGGGCGGCAAAGATCTTTGTGATTGCCCCACCCCAAGCGCGGGGGGGAAAGGACTCTATGAATAGGGGGATCTACTCTTGCTACCTGGACATACCTTCTAGTCTTTCCCAATGTCTTTTGATAGCTGTTTGCCGTCTCTACCCAGCTCAAAATCAGACAGGTAAGATCCTCTCATTGCAACATGTTTCTGTAGGGCATGCGTCTGCTAGCGCAGACATACACCAAGGCATACTTGTTGTACTTCTTGTGTGATATATGGTACAAATGTCACACCAGCAACAACTGTTGTTGTCCGTAAACAAGGCAAAAAGCAAAATATCATGCTCCCATTGCAAAATGTTTCTGTAGGACATGCGTTTGCCTGGACACACACACAGACATAGTGGGCGTACATACTAATCACATACAGTACATACTTAAGAGTACCAAACCATTTTAAAAACGGATGAACAGGTATATTTTTTGGGCAGGGGTAGCATATGTATATATATATGTGCACACACATATATAATCACATATATATATAAGTGATATATGGTTATATACATATATACATATGTGGGTGTGTATTTGTAATTATTTGTATACATTGTGCATATGCATGTGCCTTCAGAACGTAAATTAGTGGCTGGCACTTTCAGCTTCCCCATCTGGTCACGGCGGCCGAACCGGTTTACCATCCTCCAGCACCGATCTTCGCTACCCTTTGGCCGTGTTATTTGTTACCAAAGTTGTAAACCCCCAACCATCAACAACCCAGTGGCAGGGTTGATATGTTCATATGCTAGAGTCCTCAATTTTTTATGACTGCGACATCAGTCATGGTTAGGATTGGAGCACTTACCCTAACATGACTCACGCCTCAGGTTGGTATAATTCAGCAAGATTTATCAACCCTTGATTATACAAGTGACGGTACCTCTTCCTAGAGGATTTTCCCAGATTTTTCCCTATCAGAATTCTCATCCTTTTTGTAGGTCACGCGTGCGCGAAGTTATTTTACAGGGATTCCGGTGGGAAAATCCCAAGGTGATCTTCTTCGTGGTTTTCCTGGCCTAGTGACCTAGTGGCCTGAGCCTGGACAGCCCGGTCATTGGTCATTTTTTTGGGTGCGCCGCGGTTCAGCTTGGTGGCAAACATCAGCAGCAACCTCACTATATATAGGGGGGATGTAGCATGATGATATATGATATAAACATATATAAACACATACCCTAGGAGAAACTAACATAGATGTGGAGAACCTATAGAAAAACCCTAGGAAACTCATTTTAAAGATGGTGGATTTTCTGGTTGAAAAGTTCATCGCATCTCCTTTCAATCCTGGGATGATGCTGTGCCGAGCCGCAGCGTAGGCGGAATGTGCAGTCCTGCTGCTTGAAGAACGTTGACCGACTAGTCATGGTTCAACAGTCAGGTTTTCATCAAGGTTGCCCAGATTTGGGGGTTCGCAAAATAGGGGTACCGTACCCCCAGTCATCATCCATTTATAGATGTTTTTTCCATGTTTTTCCATTATAAACCAACCATTTGGGGTACCCCCATGACTTAGGAAACCTCCATTGAGTGACCTCTAGTGGAAGTAGAGAATCATCCTGGATAAATTGTAGTGACCTTACGTCGCGATGTCACTTGAATGATGCTTAGTGGGAACAATCCCAAAGGGCCGCCGCGACAAGCTGCTGCAGTTCTTTCACTATCGTTATTTGAACGTAAGAGAAACGTATACCCTCTGGTAAACTAACTTAGCTATTGAAAATGGCTATTCATAGTGAATTTACCCATTAAACATGGTGATTTTCCATAGTTATGTTAGTTTACTGGACGGTATATATATATACATAGCCATCAGGTTTCCTACCAGTACGATGATTTTGGCTCGGGAGTTAATGTAATTTATCCAGACATGTTTCGAACATCATCATGTTTTGCAGTTTTACACTCTGGTAAAGTACCAGTTTGCGAACAGGACAATCAGAATCTTAAATGGCTCCGATAGTCGGGCTCTTCAAGATGCAGCCGCCGCAAGAGCGTGGAGCGGGAGGAGCCATCGTGTCACCTAAGCGAAGAAAAAAGAAGTTGCAATGGGGGAAACGTGGGATATTTAGTGGGAATGTAATGAGAATAGACTGGGAATATCATAAATTATTGATGGGGAAAAGGTCGATTTGCAGATGGGATGTGCTTCGAGGATTATTCCACTTAGTAAGTGGTTAGGAACTGGGGTCACAAGTTATAACCCATTTAGAAATGTTTTTTTTTGCGCTTTCGAGATCTAGATTTGCCAGGGTTATTTAAACCACTTACGATGCCAGTGGGATGATTCTCCGAGAACCCCGAAATAACATGAAATACCCTCTGGTAATTTAACATAGCTATTGAAAATGGCCATTTATATATAGTTGATTTACCCATTAAAAATGGTGATTTTCCATAGCTATGTTAGTTTACTGGAGGGTAACTACTTTGATAGGGAACATTTTGGAAAATCATGAAATACCATCAACTTTGTGCGTTACTTTTTTTTTCTCCCTCAGACATACCCAAATAAAACCCTCAACCCAGCCCATCCGACCATCCCTTGGTCCAGAAAAACCTTGCTCACATGAGCAGACATAAAGCTTCTTTTTTTTTGTTTTTTCTGTAGCAAATGAAGGTCTAGGAACTTTATATGAACACATTGGCATCCACACACACATACATATATATAAATATATATATATATGGTGTGTATATATACATAAAACAGAATATAGTTATATATATGATATACATACACACACACACACCAATATATATATATGTATGATATGATGTATATGTATATATATATATATATATATATACTTAATGCATACTGTGTGTATAGACATATGCTTTGGATAAATTGCGTATGCAACACATGTGTGTAACAATATAGATATCGAGATGCATACAAGCAGATAGACTAATGTACATATACTGTATATATGTATATGTTGTATACATATATGTAAAGACACTAGCATGTTAGGTGGATATGCTTGTGTTTTTTGTTCTTTTGATTGGATCTTGGGGTCAATGCTGGGATTGCAATATTTTGACGTGGTCAGATTGACCAGGATCTCAATATCCCGGTGAAATCTCATCAAAAATCCCTGGTGAAATTCACGTTTGATGCTACCCCCATGAAATTCTCATGAAGCCTGGGGACATTGCCTTCTGAGATTGTGGTTCTTTCGGACATTGCCTTCTGAGATTGTGTTGGCCCAGCCAGACGCCAACATGAAACCACCGGCAGCCAGTGGCAGAATCAAGTCATAAATCCCGCACTGATAGACATTGGAAGATATTGGAAGTAGGTTCTTGAAGGTAATTGTTATTATTTTGTATTCTCCTTCTAGTAGAGACTAGGAGGGAGTCCATTTGCCAGAAGCTAGACGCGCTGCAACAAACAGACAAGATGACTCAACAGGTCTTCTGTTCCCACTAGTTTTCCCCTTACCCCCCAAAAGTGCGTGCCAGACCACGGGATATATCCAACTTGCCAACAGCAATCAGGTGGCGACACCAGTAATTTAATTTTCACCTGGCCATGGAAAATATCAGCAATTTACAGAGGACTTTCCCATGATTTACGCCCGAAAAAGCTGGGATCTCCCACCATGGCGAGAGCAGTATGTCTGAACGGTCAAGATCACCAAGGAGCGACCGATTTCTGGCAGGGAGGGGGCCTTTGGGGTCAGATGTAAGCAGTAATGAAATATAATGCATCATGCAAAACGTCCAGATCGACGTTGCGTTTACATCTCGACCATCTGGTTTTTAACAGTTGAGATGGGCGAAACCACGGCCATGCTTACGAATTGCCCCAGAGGGACCGCAATTTCAAGAGATTTGCAAATTCAACGAATGTTTGAATTTCTTGGACGGATCTAGACTCAGGCATTTGACATCATTTGACCTTTAGCTTGCTTACATCAGTACCCTCTGGTTATTTGTTACATAGCTATTGAAAATGACCATAGAAATAGTGAGTTTTCCCATAAAAAATGGTGGATCTTTCCATAGTTTTCTTTAAACGTTTACCAGAGGGTAAGCTTCCTGAATGGAACCGAACATCATTGAACTGGAAGCCTGACTTCCGAGCCGTTGGGATCTCACAAACACCATCTATAGGAAGTAAAATACACCGACAACGGTGATGGATATTACTACAGAAAACATCAGACAACCATTAATATTATAGGATATTATTATTATACCCAATAGGGGTATCCCATAGTGATTATTGGGTTTACTACAGTTTTTGCAAGTAAACCTTGAGATTTCCATATCTTATCCCGGATCCCGGATTGCCATGTTTCATCGGCAGGGTCGGTGGTGTCTTCTTCTGGCGCATCAATCAGGTTGAAATGGCAGGGTTCCCTTGGGTCAAACATGGCCGGCTGGAATTTCCCAACTATAAATGAGAACATGAGAGGCTTTACTGTGACCATGGCCCAGAAAGATCAGAAAGAGAGCTTTCTTCATGGAACATCGAACTGAACGAATTTTCCAGCCATGTACGAAATACCCAGAGGGTAAAATCACAGTAGAAGTAAGAGCATCAAAGATTGACATCCTCATCTTTCATCATGATGGAAGATGGAACGCTCCTTCAGATCCAGTCCAAACACCCCTTGGAATCCATGTTAACAATGTTTTTTTTTGTCCCGATGCTACCGTATGCTGCCCATTTGTGCAAGATCTGTCTCCAAAATGACCACATTGACATCCCATATGGTATATATATATTATATCATATTACATTACATTACATTTCATATTACATTACATTACATTATATAATATAATATAATATAATATTATATTATATTATATTAAATAATGTATATGCACAATATACATACGTACATACATACATACATACATACATGCATGCATGCATGCATGCATACCTACGTACATACAGACATACAGACATACAGACAGACAGACATACATACATGCATGCATACATACATACATACATACAGACACACACACACACGGATACATACACACCGATGTATACATATATACTATATATATAAATACACACACACATATATATACATATATATATATACATATATATATATATACATATATATATACACATACATATATACAGGTATATTTACATATATATATACATTTATATATATATATGTATCCACACAATTCCATACATGCGCTTACTGCAGATGGGCCCTGGAGCTAGTTAAATGGTGATTGTAAGTAGCTAATTTTGTTATACCCCATGAAATGCAGCTAGATATGTTTTAGGATATCCATTTACCAAGCAGTTCGCTTCATAGATATCTAAGCACTAGCAATGGTAACCTCACCAGCGATGGCGGTTTAATAAGGCCCGGACATAAGACTTAATCGGGTTTAATAGCCCCTTCCCACCGCCTTATTTGTTGCGGGATGGTGACATTATAACCACTATGACTGTCGCACTGAACAATTACAACACATTATAGATATTACCATCAATTTACTTCAGCATTATAGCCATTATGGTCATCCCTTAACGATATTGTTGGATATCCGTATATTCACACATACACTTAGATGATCTTAGATGGGTGATGGAGCTAGTTAAATGATCGTAAGTGGCTAATTGATGCCAATGGCAATGTATAACCCATGAAATATGCCCAGTCATGAAAACAACTCATATATATATATATATATCATGAAATTGGAAGATACCTGGCATATATATATATATCTATCCATGCCCAGTTATACTTCTTTACCAGACCCACACATTCCATCGCCCGCGGCTACTCGCGGCGCCAGGCCAAGTATCGCGGTCCAGGCGCGCAGGCGGAGCAGTTGCTGCTGTCGGTGCTGGAGCGCTATGGCGTCACGCGGAGCGAGGAGCCCAAAGGTGCGACGGTCGGGTGCAACGGTCCGGTGATGTCGGTAAATAGCTACATGAAGTATAAATAGGCCATGATCTGTGGCAATGTGAAGCTGGGATAAATGAATTTATCAGATGTTGATGTTTCCAGTGCCTAGAAATGCCAGGTGCTACACTGGTCTGGGCCAATTGCTTCGAAAGCAAGTTGTGGGCATCTGCAGGCCCTGCGGGTTTCTCGGAAACTCTGGTGGTATGGCCAAAAATCTAGGCCTTCCATGGAGCTCATGACTTCGGTAATCAATACAACGGCCTACATGGAACCAGGCGGTGTAAGCGATGCCTGTTGGACCATGGACCACCTCGGTGGTCCCTGGGGTCTCCCTGGGGTATCCCCGGGGTCGCCATGGCAGGGCATTGTTTCATCAACCACTTCCCACGGTCCGTGGAGTTGTCCCACAAGCACCGGCTCTGCGAGACCTTGATGCGTGCGAACTGCAGGCAGGACATGGCAGGCCTGCCTTGGCACAGCGACAACAAGAAGCACATAAAAAGGAATCAGTTCATATCAGATCACAAAACTACATATATATATGTAACACAACCTAAATGAATCTACTGTAGCCATCCTTCAAGAAAAGATAGAAAAGTAACATCCTACCTGAAATAGTGTTTAACTTACTTTTCTATCATTTTTGTTGGTGTCTCTATACATTTCGCTTCCAGAGGGGGCTGCTGCCGAGGCACTTACCACCCAGCTTCATCTTGCCCGAGCAGCTGTCTGACTTCGAGGCTGCCTTGAAGCGTGCTGCTCCGGCGCCAGGCACCGGACAGCCAGGGGAAGTTCCTTGGTTTCAAAAATGCAACAATGAGGATTTAGCAAGGGATATCATCTACCAATCATGGGCTTACTGGTGGTTTCAAAATCTTTCAAACACTTTTGATTTGAAGCCACCCGCTACAGGGTCCGGGAAGGCGCTAGATACGCAACATTTGAGCCGCGTCATGTTCGCCCAAGTGCTGTGTGACCCTGACACCATAGTGCCCAGGAAAACACTTTTGATATTCTATCCTATTTGGGCCACTTATTTTGGGATGATCCAAGTGACTTTTGGATTTGTGGGATGAGTTGGAAAATCTCGGGGTTCAGGCGGGAAATCTGGGATTTAACGAGTAGTGGATTGGGATTTGACACACGGGGGATGTCCAAAATGGCTCTTGTGATGGGAACACCAATTGATGGGATTTTGGTGGACCACCAAGTGTGGAGATCTCATGTGACGACTTCGTGATTCCCTATTGTTTGCTCAAGACCGAATGCTGATGCTAGTAGAAACAACCAAGCCTGGTCTTGAAATATCCTGACATCGTTTATCCCACTGCTGGAAGCCCAATGGCTTTCAGCTTCCAGGGCAACAAAACCTTTCTGAACCACAAGTAACGGGCATTTTACCCACTGCTTTAATCCAATCAGGAACCTCTATGAATGACCGAGCACTCATAGAACCAATGCAGCACTGGAGTTTCGGAACTTGCTGCCATTTGCTGCAAATGGCAGTTATTGAGGCTCCAGAAAACAGTGCAAGCGTTTCTGGCGGTTTCTCGTTTCAAAGGCTCTTTCAACCGGGGAAAGGTTTCATCATGCCGCAGCCACGGTGGAAACTATCAAACTCTTCGGGTGGGTTTGAGGGCCCTCATGGTCCATTTTCAGCGCGCCAGAAGCATCTGCAGAGCTGGGCGATGTCGTCGTTTTTTCCAATCTGCCGATGTCGCCGGGTGTTGCAAAAATGCCGGGGTGGATGGCAATGGGGTTGAAGCGTTTGTGGTTAAAACAAGAAACCATCCATCAAATCACCATTTTTATAAGTGGGATTTCAACCATTCCCAGTCATGGGTGGTTTATGGCATGACGATTCCCAGCCTTGGATGGCCGTCATTCCGTAGATGCAAAGGCTTTTGATTGGAGCCTTTGCCTCTAAATCATCCCATGTTCATTTTTTTTCATAACATGTTCATAGGGACGTTCATAGGATTTTCCATTATAAACACCATCCATGTTGAGGCATTTTCCAGAGATTTCCAGACCAAAAATGGGCTGCCGACCAGGTCTTTCTGGACCATCGGGAAGCGATTCATGGGAAGTTGAAAGCAAGATACGAGGACCGGGAGACGGTGTCCAGGCCAAACGGCCTGGGAAGTGCCGGTCTCTTCTGAATCAAAGGCAACACGGTCAGCAACTTTTTATAGATTTTACTGTAGATGTACTATATATATAATAATAATATAATATAATATAATATAATATAATATAATATATATATAATATAATAAATAAATAAATAAATAAATAAAAATATATATACATATAATACAATAATATATATATATACATACACACACATATATAATACGATTCTGATTTGATAAGGCATCCGCCAGGAATAGTCCGGATCTTGACATCCCGCAGGACAGCTTTTCCGAACCCAGAAACACGATCCACATGTTTTTATTAACCAACAGTTTGACGATGTTTATACGACCCCCTAAAACAGGTTTCCTGTAGATTTTCCTGAAACCAACCAAGGTGACGATATCTCAGGTAGGATGTTACTGTTCTAGCTGTTTTGAGTTTTGTGGGTTGCTCTAGAATGAGGGATCCCTTAAAAAGATATTCTGGGGTATCAAGTAGGTTACGGAATCATTTCTTTTGGAATAATTTTCCTTGAATAATTTGCTCAAGGGAATGCTCTAAAGATGTCCGAAGAGTTTTCAGATGTCGCCTTCCACAGCCAAGAAGGACTTTGTGGTGCGAGAGGTGTCTCAGCAAGGGGAGGTCGCCCATGGGCCCATGGGGGAAAGGCAGCACCCCACTTTCGTTGGCCTTCATGGGGATATATATATATACAGTAGATACAGTAGAGATAAACACATAAATAAATAAATGAATAAATAAATAAATATATAAATAAGTAAATAAATACATATGTATATATATATATACACCGTATATATATATATATATATATTTTTTTAGGGATTATATAGGGATTCAACCAACAAAATCAGGAATCACCTCCCCCAAAAATCCCAAAGCTGACCCCCCAACAAGAAGATAAAATCTACCATCTAACCACGAAGAAGGGCTGACTGTATTGAGCATCTAAATCTATCATGGGGGGTGCCCTTTGGGAGGGGATGGGTTGAATCTGCCTGATTTTCATTGTGGTGCAGCAACCAACGGCTAGAGAATGGTTGACCCGCTTTCATGCCAGTTTCCTCACGGATGATTTGATTTTACCCTATAAAGTCGCCATATTTTGAGTTAAACCCTGGGTAACCCCAAAAACTTGGTTACACGGGGACTCGGGGTCCCTGATAATTTGCACATTTTTATACTTTGTATATGCATCTACTACAAGCATGTTGTGTTACACGAAGATGTGGTTCATGTGGTTCTTGTGACATGGAGATGTTCGACCAGGTCCTCTATGGTTCATCTTCATGAAGTGACAAAGGTGTTGATACGCTGGGTGTTGGTTGGGGTGGTTTCGGGGGGGGGTGGGGGGTGTGATAACGTTCTTGAAAGTACGCTCTTGATGGTTCATCTTCATTGAAGTTGGGTGTTGGTTGGGGCGGGTTTCGGGGGGAGTGGTGGGGTGTTTGATAACGTTCTTGATAGTACGCTCTTGATGGTTCATTCATTGAAGTGACATTCGTGTTGATGTGACGCTGTCCACTTTTTGCGGTACATGAGTTGATATGTTTCCTTCTGGTTCATGTACATGAAGTGACATACGTGTTGATACGCTGTGTATGGTTCATGCACATGAGTTGATGTGTTTGCTTATGGTTCATGCACATGAAGTGACATACGTGTTGATACGCTGTGCACTTTTCGTGGCACATGAGTTGATATTTTTCCTTATGGTTCATGTACATGAAGTGACATACGTGTTGATACCCTGTGCACTTTTCGTGGCACATGAGTTGATATGTTTGCTTATGGTTGATGTACATGAAGTGACATTCCTGTTGATACGCTATGCACTTTTCCTGGTACATGGGTTGACATGTTTCCTCATGAGTTGAACAGGTCAAACACTATCGCTCTGAGTTCACTCGCAAAATGCGAGGAAAGAAGAAGCGAGGATAGAGTAGAGTTGCTGGAACGCAGCAAATTGATAAGATGTGGACGTGGTGCAAAGGCTCCATTTGTGGCCTTGTGAAGACACGCATCGATGGCCTGCCCAACCCACAGTTGTTCAGCCAAACATATCAGTATGTATGGGGAAAGAACAATGTCGACAAGGACTTGTTCCAACTGTTGGCCACGGAACTTAAAAGTTGACGATAAAAGCAATTCTTCTCAAAAAAAAGTTTTGAAAATGATGGGGCGCAGAATCCCCTGCAAATACCATTGGAAAGTGTGTTTTGGGCCCCGTCCTCATGGCATTTCGTGGCCATTTTCAAAGTAGCGATGTTCACAAAACACTGCGAGGGTTGAACAATTCATTGCACGCTGCTGACAATGTTGATTTTGTCAGGGGCGTCGAGCCCCCGTGTTGCCAAAAACTGGGGTATCTTGGCATCTTGGGTTTGGTTCTGCCGGTTCAGCCACATTTCTTCACCATCAGCCGTGGATCTCAGCTGTCGTGGCAGGTGGTGGAGTTGAAGGATACCGACCTGGCAACGCAGTGGCAGAAATCTTCGCCGGGCGAGGTGGCCCGACTGGTGTTGGCCAAGGCCGGGGATGGACTCCATGAAGGGAGGGGTGGTTTGGTTTAAGCATCTTCAGTTTAAACATCGTTTAAACAAACAAACCGTTTAAACCAACCTTATAGGCCCAACCCTGCTACGAACCGTGGTTCCCACATGATAGCTTAGAACTTACGATATCTTCTGACTTATCAAGAATTTCAAACTTGTGCTTCAAATAGTTTTTAACTTATTATATAAACCCTTCCCTTTCGGAATCAACAATGATGAAATGGCATGAAATGGCCCTTACAGCTGGGGCTACACTGCGTAGCTACCAAATATACCCTAAATATACCTTAAAATCCTTAAATAGACATAAATATCACATTATACACCAGATTCGGCCACCTGGGTGTTTTGCAAAGTCTTGAACAAAGACAGGTAGAGACTTTCGGTGCCAGAAAAGAAATCGTTGCGTGGCCGGCACGAACCGCGAAAGACCTTAGCTCCAGCAACACGGTCGTGCCAGGAAAACCGCGACGTTGCAGATGCCATCGCCATGTTGGCGAAGCATCTGGAGATCGATCCCCGCGAGGTTCGTTTCAATGGCCTGAAGGATCGCAGGAGCATCAGCTATCAACACGTCACCAGGAAGCGATATGCTGGAGATTTAGGGTGAGGGTACAATGCTGGGTTAGCCCCATAGTGACTATTAGTGACTTACCCTCTGGTAAAGTTACATATCTTACTGCGTAATTCATCTATAAATGGTCCATTTTCCATAGCCATCACATTTTTCATCACTGCGACTTTCGGAAGAAAGTATGGCGCGCTTGTGCACCACATCCCCATCTCACAATCCGTCCCTCAAAAGCTCTAAACGTTTTTTGGAGTCTAGTCGAGTCAAGAATTTGCTATTTCTCTTTATGGTCAATGTCACTGGTTGGTGGCTCAAGTTTCTTCAAACGTGTTCTGGCCTGGGCTGCTCCCCAATCACATCCAATCAGGTATATTTTTATACATTTTCATGTCGGTTGCAACCACCTGATATTATAACATCTTCCAACCACGTAACACATTGACTTTCCATACAATTACACATCCCACTTTGGGATATTCCGGGATGGTAGGCCACTTAAGTTTAATTTTTAGCCTTATACTGTGCCACCACAGCTTCATTTTTTCACAATTATAGTAATTTTCAGATAAAACGGATGGAGTATTGTTCGGCCAAGTCTAAGTAAAACCGTGGTGAGTCCTGCCCCCATCCCAAATCCCAAGACATTAAATCACCATTTTGGCTGGTTCAGACCCATTACGAATCCCAATAAAAGTTTTAAAAAATCCATGAAATGTCCTTTCAAATCTCACTAAATCAATCTAAATCGGATATAATCGGATCATTTTCCTCCCTGTCCTCCCCCATCTTCCGAAAATGTTGAGGTCAGCCTTCCCTGGCACCGCCTCTCCCTTCGTGCACTGCAACGCCTTAGCACCGGCGTCTCCACCTGGGACCCAGCGGTGCAGCTGGGAGATCTGCGACGAGGAGAGCACTGCCGTGGCTTGGTACCAGGTTATAGTCATCACCAAAAGGATAAGTTACCAAGGGATTGATATATGTAATTGTATATCTTATATGTTTATATCTAATATATGTATATATCTAATAAAAGATATGTATACATCTAATACACACACACACATATATATATATATATGTGTGTGTGATGTATGTATGTATATATATATATATATACAGGGAATGTACTTATGTATGTTAAGCCAGAACATGGGATATATTCCCAATGATGGGAAAACAGCGAACAATATTCGGAACACCATTGACGTATAGTAATCCCCAGATAGAAAAACAATGAAAGGAACAATTTCCCCATTGTAGTGATGAATCACTTTTTGGATCTTTTCAGTAGGTAGGTTACCTCCTCTCACAATCAAATGTGGCTGGCCAGAAAATCCCTTAAAAATGGAAGTTTATAGCTGTGAAATTCGGTTTATAGCTGAGAAATTCACCGAAATAAATGGTGGATTGTCCATTGCGACGTTTTATTATCGGAGGGTAATTGATGGGAACGTTAATGGAACTGGATAAGATGGCCTTGAGAAACTTATGAACAAACTTGGCACAATTTGTTCATTTTAGTTCTGGTGATTTCCGCCAGAAAACAATTCGCTTCTAGGCCGGTGTGGCATTGCCACGCATTGATCATTTTGACTTTCTTTACATTCTCTGTTGAAAAACGCACACTGTCCATCATTTTAGGCTGCACGCACATAGAAACCCGCAGTGGTTTCTGTCACGTCTTACCTTTGGAATTCTGATGTCTAGTTGAGTTGAATGTTCCGCAGGCATTTGGATGTTGTTTTTTCATGGTGTTTCCCAATGTTTTTGACATCTAGGATATTTTAGTTGAATCATGGAACGAAACATTGATAATTTGAACTCTTGGAAGAGGCTTTTTGAGAGACCGCAAAACTAACAATCTAGATTTCATGTTGAACAGACTTTTGACTGTTTGCATGAATATAATATTGACAAAGTTGAAGATCGAATGCCTCGCACATGTCTCGGATGCGGCCAAGTGGGACATCACTTGGAAACCTGCGGTTCCAAGGCCGCCGTGGAGATTAGAAGATTGAGATCGAAGTTATAGAAGACCAGATACAAAGCCGGTGCAAGAAACAATCCCGGTCGGAAGAGCAGAAAGTCTGGATATACGAAAGAGAAGGCTCTAAAAGCCTATGCCGAAAAAATGTGAGGAAGACGTACTGTCAAAAACGTACAAAGGATGAACACACTTTATATGCATATACATGGATGTAGCATATGTTGCGTAAAAACATCTACGTACATAGTTCGTAGAACGTTAACATGCCCCACCCCACCCCATCCCCCACCCCCCAAACACAAATATGAATTTTGTAGTGCGGGTTTCTACATGCGTGAATGGTTTTAGTGATAGCTGGCGGAAGTCATAGTACATGCCATGTTTCTTTCCTCCCAGCATGAACCTATCCCAGCTTCCCCCAACTCAGCCTGCCAAGGCCTGGGTGATCTGCGTGGCAACCACTTCACCATCGTCCTCCGCGACGTCTCGTTGCGCCATGGCACGGTCGCTGCGCTCCTGGAGCAGACGCAGCGGGCGGCGGAGCAGCTGCGAGGCGATGGCTTTGTGAACTACTTCGGGGAGCAACGTTCCGGGGGCTGAAGGATGGTTCCATGTGGGGGTTTCCTCAATTTGGGGGTACCCCAATATCTGGATGGGTTATCAGTGAAAATCTTATAAACGTGGATGATATTAGGGGTACCCTTATTTCAGGAAACCTCCATGTGGTTCCATGTGGTTACCCCAGTTTTTGGTGGGATAGGCACCTCAAAACGGCAGAAAACGGCATTCGGAAAGCAAAACTATTTGCGGATAGTTTTTGACACTGATTCAGGAAGAGGCTTGGCCTGGTTCTTTTCCGGACTCCTACACTCTAGCCGAGTCTTTATCACCCGAAGCCACCATCAAATGGTAGACATATGGATAGACATGGTGGGTGTATGTAGGTGTCATACATGTACCTAACAAAATATGCAGAAATGTTTGAGTCCATTGCTACCTCATCCCCGGTCGCCCACTGCGCCTTTGAGGCTTTGGGGGTGCCATGCGCCCGAGCCCAGCTGTGGGAGCAGCGCTCCTGCAGAAGGATTTCCGGCGGGCCTGCGAAGTCATGGTCTGTCAGATGCATGAGGTGCGCTGAAGGGTTCCTGGCGGTTCCTGGTGGTTCCTGGTGGAGGGTTGGTGGGATGTGAGACGTGAGATTCATCGGGGGATGTTTGGAATCATTCTTGATGACGCTTGGTGGAAGGAAATGAGGGAGTTGGGGGGTCCAAGCAGGATTTTTGGAACATTCATTGTCTTTATTGGTTGACTCTTCATGTTCATTTTATTATAGATTTTGTAATCATTGCTTGTATCCCCAAAGTTTACACCCCCTGCTTTATACATAGGGCACCCCCACACACCTTTGTTGGCCATGCTGATTGCTTCAACACTGAATACACCTCCATCAGGTTGGTAGTGCACATGTCATATCATGTCATGTGCACAATGTACTATACACTCACTAGCTGTTCATATTCATGGGATTTCATAGGCATGCATTCTTGGTCCAGTTCCGTGGTTTGCATCTATGTAAAAGAGATGACTCAAATCTCTGATGGTTTCCCATGCCGCTTGAACATGGGCTCAAACCTGATTGCCATCCGCATTCTTTTGTTCTTCAAATTCCATCTCCGCTCGTAGAATGGAATGTCCCAATTGTTCATCAAGAACTATTCCAGAACCTACCTTTACACTGTTTATATCAATCCCCCTCTGTTATACTGCTGGTGAACATCCCATTCCCACTGTCAAAAAGTGAAAACTCCAATCGTTTTCCCATTTCATAGATGAATTCACGCAACAAAATCCGAGATGTCATCGGTAAAACAACTATTTTTTGACCTTTCCTAAGTCTTAAGTCATAACATGTCCTGGGTATATCCTCAGATGTCCTCAAGTATCCTAACATCTCCATACATCTCCCAGGTATTTCAATTTTCACCAATTTTCCCTTGGATTTTGCGACATTTTTGGTCTTTTTGGTCCATTTGTTGCGCACTCGAACCCCCCAAGGCCACCGCCTCCAACGCCCAGCTCCCGGCACTCTTCGCCGCGGCGAAGTTCGCCGCGCTGCGCGCGGCGCTGCCGCGGCGCTGCGCTGCTGAGCGGCGGCTGCTGCGGCGCCTGGAGCGGGGCGAGGGCTTCGAGGCTGCGCTGGAAGAGCAGAAGATGCTTGGCAGGTGAAGGATTTCATGGGGAAACAACAATAAACCAACCATGACTGGGAATGGTTGAAATCCCACCTAAAATGGGGTTTTGGAGGACGCATGGTGATTTATGAAAGATCCATGAAATATCTATGGTAATGAAGGGATAAACAATAATAAACAATCATGTAGTGAAGGATTGGGGATATAAATGGATATAAATGGATATAAATGGATATAAATGGATATAAACGGATATAAACGGATATAAATGGATATTATATATGGATATAAACGGATATAAATGGATATAAATGGATATAAATGGATATAAATGGATATAAATGGATATAAATGGATATAATCAATGGCTGTGTTCCTTTCTTTCTACAGTAATGTATCCGATTCTATCAATGGATTATATTTATATAATTGGGATTAATGTGGGTAAAACAAAGATACACCAGCCCCAATTTCACCATAGGTGGGATGTCAACCATTCTCAAATGGATGGTTTATTGTTGTTTTACCTACATCAATGAGGATATAATATAAATGGTTATAAGAAATAATGGGATAACCACACACATATATATATATATATGTTATACGTATGTATATAATTGTATATATATATGGGAGAAATCATATAGCACTAAACCTGGCAAAACATGGTGATTTAATGGATATAACCTGATATAACCATCAAACATCATGAAACTGTGGGACCCGGTTGCTTGATGATTAGCTCGGGGATTCTACTAACCAATATCGTGAGGAACAGCAGAATCCATTAGGGGAATTCGGCCAAAAAAACCGACCTATACTGGGCTCGGACGACACAGGATTTTGAACGCTGATCATGGGGTTTCAACATCAAACATGGTGTTTTTTTTCATGGATATTACCCTCTGGTAATTTGTGACATAGCTATGGAAAATCGCCATTTATAGTGAATTTTCCAATGAAACATGGTGATTTTCCATAGTTATGTTAGTTTACCAGAGGGTATGATGTGGATCAATTTTGAAGGTGGGTGATTTTATTTTGGGATTGGCTTTGCGGGGGTCGGGCTTGGTTGGGATTCACTCTCCGCCTCTGGGGGATGGAGGGTGGGAAACTATAATTCAACAAAGCAAAGAATTGATTGAAACAATGAGAATTAAGAGGAGGGGGAACAGGGGAGGCCACATAGAATTGGAATCTTGATGAAAGCTGATGAAAGCTGGTGAAACTTGATCGAAACTTGTATACATGTGCATTTGGTATGTTGTGCTGCTGCACGCTTGAGTCTGGGAACACACTACTGCTGGCAAAAATCAGACCAACAGCGATGTTTATGATGCAACTTGATAATACTTGACATGCAAGATGTATCAGACATGGTCCAGTGCAAATTATATATAATATAAGTATTTGCGTATCAATTTCCCCACGTTTTTTCCGACCGCGCCAAGGTTGTTCTTCTTGAGATCCTTCACGTCACATGTATGGAACCAGGCAGCTAGTGAACCCCTGCTGTCACTGTGGATGATCAACATCTAACAGCACTGGAGGTTTCCCAGGCGTCATGGGGGTACCCCTGGCCATCATCAATTCGAAGTCTGGATTTTCGATTCAACCATCCAGCTCTTGGGGTACCCCCATTTATGAAATCAAACATAAGTGATTCGGAACCTTACGTATGATCCATGATTTCAATGATAAGCATGATCCTGATCAAGCAACTTTGAGCCGCTCGAATCCTTGGTCTTTGTGGTCCACTTGAAGAGTTATTTCCCCAAATCATATATCAGTATTATCAGTTGGAGTCACACACACGAATAAAATACATATTGCACTCTGGTAAACTAAGACAGCTATGGAAAATCACCATGTTGAATGGGTAAATCAACTATTTCTATGCCCGTTTTCAATAGCTACGTTAAATTACCAGAGGCTAATTGTTATAATTATTGTGTTTGTGTCCCACAAACTCCTCCCATTGAACAGCCATGAAACCCCTTAGATTTGCTGAAGGCAATGTTTTGGGGAATCTACTGGGGGTTGGCTGCCGGTTGGCTCTTAAGCAAATCCAAGACACCATGAAACCCCAATGAATCACTGTTAAATCAGCATTCATCATACTTAACGATAGTTTATCATAGTGAATTCTCATGAATTCCCCCTAAATCCCAATTTTTTCCCATTCAATGACCATCTGCAGCTGCCATTTCTTTGTGAATATCAGGTGGTCACCCGGCGCTTGCAGCGCTTCGGCTCTCGCGTCTTCCCGGAAGATCGGGTGATCGATGGCCTCGATGGGCTCCGTGGCTGAGATCAGCTTTCTGGCCGTGGCCAAGATCGGGTTATACCACTCTGCACACAGAGATCTAATGATATACCCTCTGGTAAATAGACCCTGAAAATAGCCAATTTTCATGGAAACTAGTCTTCCAACCCCTATCTGCCAGGGTCTATGTTAATTTACCAGAGGGTAATATATAGTCACTGAATATTGTATAGCATAGTATATCTATGTGCATATCAACATCTATATTATATAATTTTATATGCTAACACATGATATATTTTATGTAGTTACTGATATTACTGTATATGCTCTGGGGTCAACTAACAGAGATCCTATGGAAAATGAGTTTTCCACATCTTTTTGGGAAGTTTACCCGAACGGGTACCCTTGCTTTCCTACCGGCTTTGGCTTCAACTCCATGAGAGGCATCCGCATTCCTGAACGCTGCACTTGGTTTCTCCACTTTTCCCTGGATTTCTCCACTTATCCCGACTGAATGTGGCTTCTATCATTTTGATCCGTTTTCGGGCCCACTACGATGTATAAGCTATACCATATATATATATACATACTATATATACACATATTTAGCAACCCCGAAATAGATAGACACGTGGGAAACCCTGGAAATAAGCACATATTTTCTGGAATAGCCTGGAAACACTTTTCTATCTTTGGGTGTGCTATACACATATATGATCATATATGAGAATGTATGTTATTTATAATGCACTCTATACATCTTTGTAGGTGATATATATATATAT
>Ga0126342_10003493_pt1 | contig 26004 bp, 15 predicted proteins | sample Cyp1metagenome_FD_92528 | JGI IMG/M metagenome (GOLD analysis project Ga0126342, IMG submission 92528) | Coral microbial communities from Lord Howe Island, Old Settlement Bay, Australia - Cyphastrea 1 metagenome | ecosystem: Host-associated > Invertebrates > Cnidaria > Coral ... | reverse complement strand
AGGCCGTTAATTGAAACTATGGCAGCCAATCTAATGACAAGTGATCCCTGTCAGTTGAAATTGACGATTGAGGGGTCTGAACGTAGCAGCAGGGATGACCTCGGCACAATTGACACTGACCTTAAGCCCATGCAACAATAGACACCGGCAACAGAAATGCCAAGTAATGACAACTTTCGCACCTGCATATGCAAGCACATCACCCCTTTAAACACTTGTTGACCCATGTTGAAACATTTTGAGACATTTTGACGCATTTTGAGCAATTTTGAGCAAATTTGAGCAATTTTGAGCAAGTTTGAGCAATTTTGAGCAGGTTTGAGCAAGTTTGAGCAGTTTTGAGCAATTTTGAGCAAACTTTTGAGCAATTTCAGCAGTTTTTTCGGGCCAGCTTGGAGCATTTTTGTCGGGCAAGTTTGGGTAATGCCGAGCAATTTTGAGCAGTTTTTGGAAACACGATATGGCATCGTCGACCTTGGACAGTGTTCAAAATGTCTCAATTGAGGCTGCTTTGAGACATCTTACTTTGGCTGAAAAAGGTGCTTGATGTAAACCCCACGGATCTAGACCCTAAAACGAGATCAGTGATTAATATTTAGTTGGCCCTCATCTTCCAGTCACCTTTCAGATAAGATAGATAAGTAACCTGTTACTTTATGTTCTTGATGATGCTTATCTATATCTGACAGCTAACTGGAAGATCTGGAAGATGAGGTTTTTTTCTGCGGTTTACCCCATAGCTCCTCAACATCTGGGGAATCAGGTGACATCTTAGCTGCGATCGAAGTGGCTGAGATGGCCGACGTGGCCAATGAAGCACCCTCCGAGGCACCCGAGATGCCGTCGCCCTCTGCGCCAGAGGCGGAACTGCCCAAGGAACGCGCAAAGGGCACGTGGCAAAACCAAAGTTTTTCAATGGGATTTTCATGGGATTTAAGGGGATTGAGTGGGGTTGAATGGGAATTTTACTGTGGTTTAATGAGGTTTAAGGGGACTCAGAAGAATTTAAGGAGATCTAATGGGATTTGACCAACAAGAATAATAGGTTCTACCTGGAGGATCACCCCATTTAATGGGAAAAAATGATGATATATAAATATACATGGGAAAAATAGGAAAATGATGGGACTACTTGGAGGATCACCCCACTTAATAAGTGCTTAATAAGCCTAGTGGCTGTCCCCATTTCCTGGGGTTATCCCATTTAAACAAATTTTATAACTATGGCTACGAACCACTACGATTTAGTAGGTGATTTACATGTATTTGCGACCGTAGAATGGGGGTGTTGAATGTTAGGGGGAAGGGCTTCTTCAGCAATGTGTGATAGTAAAATGCGTTCGATGGAGGCATGTTGTTTCTCATTTAGGGATATTTAGGATTAGCAAAAACGCCGTTGTTTTTATGGGGATTTATCATTTTAGGTACAAACCACAACGAACCCCAAACTCATGGTAAGAACGAGTCGTAAGAATTAGCCCAAGTCTGATCTGTCTGAGAGATAGCTGTATAAGGTTAGGGATGACGTATATGGTAACTTCCAAAACGATGCCAAAAAAACATGTTTCCAGGATGTCATAAGTGGTGTTTCCTCAGTTTCCTCCATAATTTCCATATTCCAAAATCTGATCTAGCTGAGAGATGGAAAATTAGGGATGATGTTATGTTTCCAGGATGTTGTAAGTGATGTTTCCATATGTTTTTCTCAATGTCTCCAACTTTTCACCTCGCCTCAGGACATCCTTGACCTGGTGCGGGATGTGGCACAGGCGGCACCCAGCGTGAGCATCGCACCGGCCAAGGCCGCGCCGGCCGCGCCGGAGGCCGCGCCACTGCCAGTGGTGGAAGAAGTCAAGGTGGAGGAAAAGACAACACCTGACGTTTGGGCAGCACTTAGATGCCATGGGATTAGTGAACTATATTTATATCTGATGGGTGGTTTCAAACATGAATTTTATTGTCCATTTCATATATGGGTTGTCATCCTTCCCAATGACGAACTCATATTTTTCAGATGGGTGGCTCAACCACCAACCAGATATGGTTAGTAGCTGGGTATTCTTCATGGAAAAAAAACAGTGATGATCCAGACACGGAAAATCCCATGGCCCACTAAGCAGGGTTGCTCGAAGCCATTTTGTCGGCAGTAGCCACAAGGAACGCTATATTGGTAATATGTTACCTCTTCAAACAAGTTCCCCCCGAGTGTCTGGTGAATGTTGGATTTGGGCGGACTTTATCTGGTTGGTGGTTTCAAACGTTTTTTATTGTTCCATATATTGGGAATAATCCTTCCCAACTGACGAACTCATATTTTTCAGAGGGGTGGCTCAACCACCAACCAGTTATACTCAACTTGTTGGTTTTCTATGAAGGTACTGTACCATCTAAGGCCGCATTTTGTTGGGATATTCCCTTACATAGCCCTTATATAGGCCTTATACATGGTAGTTACTTCCAAGAAATCGGTTCCTGAGATGGTCAGTGATATCTTCATTTTGGGTGGTTGAAACATGTTCATGTTCATCACCTCACGGAACGAATCTACTAGTTTGGGATACCCAAAAATGGATGGTTTACAATGGATAATGTTCAACAAATGGGAGGATGGGGGGGTTACCTCCACTTTAGGAAACCAAAAAATAAATGGACTGTGTTTCGGGCACCGTGCCCTTCCCTTGTTGCTTCGTCCACCTGTGAATTGGTGAATTGGCCCATTTCCGCACGTTCTGAATGGCAACGGGTTGCCATGGAGTGGCCCCACAAGGATTGGCTGCCGATGTTGAAGTCGCAGCCTAGTACAAAGCTGCTTGGCTGGATGTTGACTGCGTGACTCAGTGGGTAACCGCGGTGGAACTGCTGGGCACTTTGCTAGCTGGAGAATCAAATGGACATGTAAATGGTAAAATCATTTATACAACTGAACGCGGAATTTTCGACCAAGCCATGCTTGATTAATTACTAGAGAGTACTACTCTGAGAGTACCTTAATTTATGCCAATGCTACTGGGGAGCATGATGTTGTGCCATGTTCGAATATGGGCTACACTATTTTCGGAGAATCCCAGTCAAACCTCTCTATGAGTATTTGCCCATATGTGAATTATGTGAATTTGTGGTCAACATGTTTGATTCGGCACAGAACATGAGTTTTTTTTTACTAAGCCAAGACCACCAACGTTAACGGGTCCCTGGGTCCCGGATGGTACCCCAATAGCTTGACCCATTCTGGCGGAACTTGTTTAGGCGTGGCTTCTATGAGAAGCAAACGGATCGATTGAAGGCGATTTTTGAGCGGTGGGAGGGCCACCATTCCAGGGTGAAGTTTGAAGATCTGGAATCTTTCGTGCACTGAATAGACTAGAAACTAAGATTCATTGAAATCCTAGGGTTGGATCATCATTAATGTTTCAATGAATCTTTTGTTTCTAGGCTTGGATCCTAGGGTTGGATCATCAGTGTTTCAATGAATGGTCAATGAATCTTCAACCCAATGTTCTTGGTTATAGACTCAAAACCCCATTTTGCTATGAGAGTCAAACCATCAGCCCCCCTTCAGAAGCAGTCCCATTGCATGACCCCATCTAAGGATATCTATAAGGTGTTTTGCGCAATGGTTAAAGATCAAGTCTCGTTCGTTCAAGATCCGATTTGTTTTTGTGAATCTTCCATGGGTCACCATCCCCAACCGCTCGAAGTCTCTAGGCCGCGCTGGGCCCCGCTCCAAAGACACCGGCGGTGCAGTCCGCACATGACCTCGACGTTCGAGGCGGAGATTGGGCAGCTGGGTAGGTTTTTAGGATCTGAGACCGCCCACTTCTGGGGTGGTGGAGAATTTTGAGCCATACCCATGGAGATGGTCCGAAATACCAGTGTTTTTTTAATGGTTATAACATGTTATAAATGGAGTTGTCATTCCATTAATAAATGTTCGGGCCATAACTGCATACATAGAGTACCTCCCGACAAGGTACTCTTACTTATAAGTTTCAAATATGTTTTTAACTTTAATCTCAATATGGGTGATATCTCATGAAGCAAACGTATGAATGAAAGTGTCGACGCGCCAATACGGTCGTAAATATGATGGATAACCTTCGAAAAATCGATGGGTGAATATTGTTCTTTCCGCAGACATCTCCCAACTTTCGGGTGGCAAGAAACAATGATGAGCCCTCCAACTGGTGAGGGCCTGAGGTAGGTTCAGAAGCCCTAGGCAAAATGCGACAAGGGGGCGGCTGATCCTCAAGGAAGCCTCAGGGCGTTGGCTGACGCTAGCTGGAGCAGGCAAGGAGAGGAGGGATGCCAGATATCTAAGTCAGGGACCCCATGAGATTAAGTATTGTAGAAGTGATGATTGGAAAGCTATGTGTGTAACATGTGTTTCAATTTGTTGACTTGTCTCTTGACAAAAAGATAGAACAAGTGCATGTATCAATCGAAGCTACTCTGTTAACATAGAAAGTAATTTTGAGCAATTATTGAAGGGCATGAAAAACTCAGGTTTCCTAGTTTCCTACCTGGCGCATAGGCCCTAGCCCTAGCCTCCCACCCGTCACGAGATCCAGGTGACAGAATCAAGCTGCTTTCAATGGACCATTTCGATTGCTAAAGGGCCCCCAAAAGGATAGTTAATTATGGTTTGGCATGTTTTGGATTGTTTTGGCATGTTTTGGCTATATATATATATAATCAACTTTTAGCTAGGGCTGGGCACGTTGTAGAATATCCAATGGAGCTGCCGTGCCTTAGAAGGCAAAATATGAAGGCGTGTATATACATATATATATAGAGTCATATAGTAATATCTAGTTACATGATTATATAGAGATGTAGGACAGAACTTACCCAGGCCGTATGTACACCTTACATATGTTAGATACTGGTACCTCCAATTTGAGTAGCTGAGGGTCGTCTTCCTCGCTGCTGGTTCAACCCGATCTGTGTTTTTTGTGTAATCATATCTCCATTTGTAGAGCTTACAGCACCCCGTAGATCCATTCCCACTTGTGCTGCTTCTATTGTTGTATCCAGTCAGACTAAGATAAATTACATCAGTTAGGTAGCTACTCTAGTTTCCATTTGTTTGTTCTATTGGGTCACAAGCAAGATAAAAAAGGAACAAGTTGAACAAACACAACACAGATGTAACCTTTTCACACATTTAATGTGCTATTGTTAGCCAGTTAAAGTTAGCTACCTTTGACCACTGTTCGTTGTCCTGAAGTACTCAATCCATCCCCTTCACCGTGCTGTCAGACTCAATGGATTGCTTTGTTGTGGAAAATTTTAACCGGAAAACCCCATGTTGAATGGAAACAACCATGGTTAAACAAATGTTTAATGGAACATGTCTGTACATTTTCCCCACTTAAACCAATCCATGGTTATTTTTTTCGCATCTTTCAGGACTCGCTGAGGCACGAGCTGTGGCTCTTCCTGATCCATAGATCCCGAGAGCAATGGACACAGAGGATGTTTTTTGGGGATATCATTTGCCTGGATATATATGGCCATATCATAGCTAAGAATGATGGGATCATATCATTTTTTTTGGATTTCGGGGTATATCATGGCGGGGCTTTTTTTTTAATGCAAAAACCAATTGCGTCGTCTATGGGCCGTGGCCTCATGAATGATGATGGATGTTGGAACGGCCATCGAAGGCCGACGGCCTCAAACCAGGTTTGGGGATATCAATAGATCCATATTTGAAAACAACATCAGTCAAAACCATCATAGTTGGCTTTCCCTACAGATTCTGAGACCAGTGCAGTTCTGAGATCTTTAGATGCGGATGAGCTTATCCTTTGATCATTGATCAAAGAACTGTCAACTTGAAATAATGCCGATGTGCCGCAAAATTGCGGCCGCCTTCGGTGCGTAAGACATTGGTGATTGTCACGGCTGCATCGTTCGCCGTTGGACATGAGTTTGTCGAGCCATGCCGAAGGTCAACATCTGCAGTTGCCTATCAGCTCACAGGAGGAAACATGCTGCTCTCTAAAAAACACGCATGGACCCCCAATAAATGGAGCCATTTTTTTAGGTTCATGAAGATTTTATGATTGATGAACGCCCATTTTGGATTGATGAATGATTAATTGGATGCACAGCTTCATAGAGGATATAGGTAGAGGTGAAGTTGGAATTGGATGTTGGCCCAGGGTCAGAAATGTGCCTTGGTCGGAAATGTTTGATGAGAGTTTATAGCAACCCCATAAAGATACAACAAGTTAGTGCATGAGTTTGTTTCATGTCTATCTTGTTCGGGGCCATTACACAGTATAATATAATATATATATATATATACATACATACATACGTATATTATAATATTAATATATTAGTTAATTAGATAATTGATATTTTTTATATCCGGCAATATTTCTTGCATGCATAGTTGATGCTAGTTAGTTGTTTGTGCTTTGCAAAGGGCGGAAAGGGCAAGAATGACCATGGCACACACGGGGAAGGCTCCCTTTTCTGGCACCTTGGAAACTAGTGTGTGCCACCAGATGTACAGATGTACAGCTCAGGAGTCATGTAGGAGAGCTCAACAAGCAAATGCGAAAAGGGATTACTTGGTGGTTAACCATCGTGAGATATCGTGAATATGATCAGTTATTAACATATTAGCCCAGTGATAACTGGGTGACTCACCCATGGAACCAACAAGTTACCCTCTGTTAATTTAACATAGCTATTGAAAATCACCGTGTTTAATGGGAAAATCCACTATTTCTATGGCCATTTTCAATAGCTTTTTGTATGTTTACCAGGCCGGGTACCCTACCAGCATAACTATCAGGATATATCCTGGGGTGAACCACCGCCGCTTGCGCCTGGAGATCCATGTCCCTTACGCAGATTTCTCGGGAGTGAAACGCCTCGGGTAAACCTACAAAAAACCTATGGAAAATCACCATCTTTGACAGGTCAATCCACTATAAATCACCATTTTCAATATAGCTATGTTAAATTACCAGAGGGTAATGATCGGGGTTAATGATTCTTCATAGTGGTTAATAGTGATTAATAGTGATGAATAGTGGTTAAAGATAGTCCCTATCTTGATATATCTTGCATGTTGTGTTTTTTTCCAAGACACGAACAGGGCATGTTTACATGCACATGGATGTCTGTCATTTTTGTTCGCTCCACCTCTCCTGTTTGATCTTCCATTTGGGCTACCAGCTTCCAGCACTTGCAGCAGCATCGCACAGTTGAAGCCAGCTGACAAAATCCTCCAACACCAACGCCAGGACACGGAAAAGATCGGAATCAAAGCACGTAACAACTCCAAACACCAGCTTTTTTTCACCTTTCCGAAAGCCCAGATTTGATTTTGAACTTCCAAGCTGCCCGCACGGCGCCAGGCTTGACAGTTGCTGCATCACCAGTGATCCAGTGGTTTGTAGATTAATCCTTTTCACAGTTATAAGTGGCTTAGACGATCTCATTCAAGTGATATGATTTTAAAGCTCAGTTGCAGGAGCTACAGTCCTATAGCTGTTAAGGGCCTTAGATGATCCTCTGACATATTCGCACTATTCTTGGAATCGAGTAAATGCCTACAATGTGGTGCCCCATAGTTACACGTTGGGTCTATAACCCCCTTAAACCCTATAGTTAACGTGATGTTTTTTGGTTTATGCAGCCCTTGAAAAATAGAGTTATAAGTATCATAAACCAAAATTAAAACTATAGTTATATAAGTATCATGAACCATAGACATTATGTTATTGGAGTTGTGTCGACCAACTTAGCGATTTCGTGTGCAGGCCCCATATTGTAGCCTTCATTACCTTGATGTTCACCCAGCTGTGGATGTATTCGCGTGTATTTGCCTTAAATCCTTGGTAGTCAAACCAACTAACTTACCCAATATCAATATATATATACATACATACATACATACATACATACCCAATTGCTCCATGTATGGAATATGCATCAACATTTGCCTCTAATTTATCACCCAAATGTAGGCTATATTCAAATTATTTCAAATTAATTATTCCATATCCCAGTTGCATGTAATTATGAAGACCCAATTGTGTATCATCACAAACTAGTTGCTTCAATTAGTTGAATTCCAGTGTTTGATGGTTGATTTCCACTGCTGATGAAACCCTCATTTCTTGTCAAAGATCTGTCTAGGCTGTCTAGCGGAATGCGACGTCTCTTTGGCATGGCCAAGGAGCACGGGATGGTACAAGTGGGTAAGCCCAAAAGAAATAGTTTCGATTTGTCACCTGAAACATCCTGAGCCAACTTCGGCATGTCGTCGGTGGTCGGTGGTCGGAAAGTGAACTCGGTTTTTCGGTTCCAGCTCCAGGGTGATCTCCCGTGGAACATCTTCAATCTCTTGTGAAAGAGCACAACTATATGATATATACAATATATACACGACATCAATCGTATTTAAAAGTATATTAAGATATACCAAAGTCCCAAGGTTGAATATTTCCGTGCTTACTTGAGGCATTTTCCAAATATTTGACCCAGTACTTAACATGGATTCTTATTTGTTTTTCATGGGCCAGTGATAAGTTGCTTTATGTTCATCCTTCCTTTTGTATAGCCTAGTTATGTTCAGCAAATTCATCCATATTTCGAGGAAACCTGCCGTGAACGATGTTTATATCCGACTGTAGATCTCCATCATATATTCACCATCATCACCTGTACTCAATGGTTTACGACTCCTCTTACTATGGAACTATATGGAACTCGTGTATACGAATATATATATATTATTTATATATATATGTATTGTATATATATACGTATATATATATATATATATATTAAAATTATATATATATGTATTGTATACATATATATATATATATATATATATACGTATATATATATATTAAAATTATATATATGTGCGTTTTTTGATAGAAAAAGCACACGACACTACATGGTTTCCGTTTGTTTTTCTCGCTTAAATCACCGTGTTAGCTGGTTGACTTTCCTGTTGGGCCAGGAAGAGCCTGCGGCCAAGGAAGCACCAAGTCTCTCAGAGGTGAAGTCTAGGGCGCGGCTCGGGTTGATGTTTCATGACCTTCCAAGAGTTTTCTGTGGTTGAATTGTTGTGCCCAGATGCTCCATGTATATATCTATACATACATTTGGGATCATTTGGGTTCGGGGCAAATGCTGATCAATATTCCATGGAGCATATGGGTTGTTGGAAGAGACTAGAACAACAACATACAAAAGCTATCCGCCCCTTTGCGGATAGAGACCAAAGAACCTTCAATGGAATGCCGGAGATGCGCCGTGGCGATGTCAGGATCCTCACGCTTGACGTTGGGGTTTAGCCCCATCGACAGGGCACTGAGACGGTCGAAGTCGGAGCAGCAAACAGCATCGCTAACATACAAACAGCATCATATTGGTTGAGATTGTTATACATAATATTGCAGGTATTGAATTTTTACTGTATGTTTTTATTCTATGAAGTTGATGAACTAGGGAGAAACATGGGATATAATAAACATGAATCATGATATAAACATGTGGTTCAATCTTTGGCACGGCACATTATCTTCCTGCAGCCTTGCGCTGCCGACCAAGCCCCACAAACAAAATGGTTGACAGGTTGACATGGGAGTCATCCTAAAGTTGGTTCTACAATCTCGCCCCCCCCGTAAACTAAATCGCGAAGTTGGTGAACAAAACTCCAATAAATGTGGTTTATGTATACAACTCTCTCTCTCTATATATATATATTATATATGTACAGTATATAACTATAAACATAGTTTTCATGGGTGTTATACGCCAATAACAGACAAAACTGGTCGGCCCGGCCTTGTACAGTAGCTTTGTGCAAGCCTGATTTTGGACGCCACATAGCTGCTGAGTCCAACGTTGAATTTCATGCTGTAGCGTTTTAGCCTTTAACAGTTGAAGCTGGCTTTGAACACCTCATGTAAGTGACGTAAGTGATGCATATGATATAAATATGTGTGTTACATATGCTGGTTGGTGGTTTGGAACATGAAATTTATTTTTCCATATATTGGGAATGTCATCATCCCAACTCACGAACTCCATCACTTTTCAGAGGAGTGGCGAAAAACCACCAAGCAGTTAACCATTATCAACCACTATAAACCACTTATAAACCACTATTAACCACTATTAATCACTATTAAACACCATTAACCACCATTAATCACTATTATTAACCAAGCAGCATATGTCTTACCAGACAGGTGCAGCCGTTGGATCCGGCCCAGTCACGTCACTGGCGCCAGGCATCTGCTCGCATTGAGGAACAGGCGCCCTGAAGCATCCCGGAGCATCCGGAAGGGGATCATCATCGGTACGCCCTGGGTGACCCTCTGGTAAACCAACGAACTTTCATTCTATGGAAAATAATAGGTAAATCAACCATTAAAAATGGAACATCACCATTAGATAATAGGTAAACCAAGAAAAAACCATGGAAAATCACCATTGAAATATAATAGGTCAATTCTAAACGAACTTTCTATGGCTCATTTTCCATAGCTATGTTAATTTAGAGGTTATCTCATCCACATGTTATAACTATGGTCATCAACCACTTGAGGTGAGACCGCAGGGGCGCCCTTGCATTTCTGCGTGAAAAAATAGGTCACCAATTAAGTTAGCTAATGATCCTTGTTACAGTTATGGCCATTTTCTAGTTATAACTGGTTACAAATGGGATTATACATTCTATAAATGGGGTTACAAGTACTTATAACTGGTAAAGGACCATAACTGTACTGTGTTTAAGAATGTTTAAGAAACAAACAAACAGCAATATACCACAGTAAGATTCTGGAATTTGGGTATGGTATGATATGGTATGTATGGTTTTGCTACGGTTGCCAGTTGGCAGACTTTATCTTTTTTCTTGGTTGTTTCAATCCCCCTAAATTAAACATGGCACCCCTATTTTTCTCTTGGAACATGTTTTTTTCTTATTGGGTCCCAGCATTCATGCCCATGTTTTAACGTTTTCTCGACGGTGCAGCAGGTTGCGAACTTGGAAACCAAGATCCAAAAGACCGACGAAGAGATCAAAAGCCTTGTGGCCAAGGGGACCGTCCCCGACGTCAAGTCGAGGTTTGTTGATATGGAAAGCCAAAGCTATCATGAATGTAGATTAGGTATCGGAAAATGCAACTCAAAGGTATTTCCATACCTAAAATATCTACTATCTACAGTCTATGTTATTTGAAGTCAGGGCAGATGAAACCCTCCAATCGCCACAGGTTTCAGGTTCCCAGTTGAAACTCAACTTCACGGTATAAGCCAATGGCCAAGTCCAGGAGCAGCAATCCAACCGCCAAAGCGAGAGCCTTGCAGGCGGAATGTGAACGGCTGGATTCAGGGTTAGCCGTATTAGCCATGAGGGTTTTGGAGTGTTCTTTTTTGAGAACAGCCTTGAGATATAATTTTGGATGTTGAGCAAATTCTGAGTTCAATGATGTTGTCTTTATTGATATGTGTTGATTCGACATTTAGATACATGGTGAATCCTCTATTGGCATGTTTGTACTTTCATGGTTCTTTCATGTATCAATCTGCAAGTCCTGGCTGGTTAATGGCAATGCTTTACTCTTGGCTTAGGGAATTCAATGGCTCCACCAAGGCTCTACCATATATAGGACCAACATCATAAAACGGCCATTGTTTGGCTCATCATAGTCCCTTTCTCCCTACCCTCATACGAAACCTTTGGACCTTTGGTGTAGTATTCGCCCTACTGTTATGGCCATTTATTAGTTATAACTGGTTATAAATGGGATTATACATTCTATAAATGGGGTTTTCTTAGTACTTATAACTGGTATTTCGGGCCATAACTGTAGTAATTTTTGGATCCCGAACATGGGGGGTATTTCGCTCATGATCGGGGGAAGGGGTTCTCATAAAATCCTGTTGGTTAACGTTCATTCCTCGAGTTTTTGTGGTGAATTCCCATTAACATCTGAGTACCCGGCCTGGTAAACAGCCACATAGCTGTGGAAAATCACAATTATCATGGGATTATCTATGAATATCATGGGAATTATGGGGATTATCATGGGGTAAACAGCCACCGTAACTGTGGAAAGATCCACCATTTTTTAATGGGAAAACTCACTATTTCGACTGGGCCATTTTCAATAGCTATTTTGTCAAATTACCAGAGGGTAATCCCATGACATATCTCCACAATTTGGTCGATTCGTCGATCTCTAGGCGATGAAGAAGAAGAAAATGTATGAACAGCAGAGAGTGACTCGGCATGTTGGCTGGTGGGTCCTCCAAGATTGGATGCTGGTGTACTTTGATGACTCAAATTCTTGTAGACTTGGACAATCTGACAATCATTATCACATATCACAAGAATAGACACAGCATGACACAGCACAACAGAATTGTAATCCCAAGATGGTTATCTCTGGTAGTCCAACTTGGCAATGGCACATGTTTTATATTGGATTGCAAACCAGCAGTCGGATTGTTCTTTAAAAATCTATAGACTTACATATATATATATACATACATACATAAATGCCTAACTTCCTTTCATGAGTAGAATTTACATGTTTGCTGATAAGATCCTGACGTCTCAATGTGGCTTCAGCAAGCCGGCATTTCTGAGCTCCGCAGTTCCTGTGGAGACTGAAATCAAAGTCATTTTGGGATTGGTAAAAAAAAAAAGCACACACTGTTGATTCACCCGGCAAGTACGGTAGCCTCAGAATGAGTTTCATACCTGAATGACCTTTGTTTGAACTTTGAACAGGTAATTATTTATCCATTTAGATATACATATATAATCAGATCTCTATTTAGAAGCGAGCACTGGTAGCGTTTTTTGTTTGTCAGATTTTCTGCTTAGGACCAGCTCTTGGGCACTCAGCCGCTTGGGATCCGCCGGATGTTGGCGAAGCCAGTGGAAATTGTGGATGGATTGCGATCCCCGATGGACAAACTATCACCAATCATAGGGTTGTTCCAACCCATTGTATCTAGGATTATCAATGGGCAATACCAATCTGGTTGGTGGTTTGGAACATGAATTTTATGACTTTCCATATATTGGGAATGTCATAATCCCAAGTGACTAAAATTGATATGGGACCAGCCTTCCCATTGACGAAGTCATTTTTTGGTTCAAGATGGTTAAAACCACCAACCAGGTATGTATTTAATATGTAACTTGACTGCCAGAATGGTGGAAGCTGATGGTTTTAACTGCTGGTTTTACCTCTATACTTTGCCAGTTTCCCCAAGTTTTTTTATATTGGGGTCTTGGGAGCCTTAAACATCTTGGGAGCAACCCTTATGCATACAATTTATGATGACAAACATGAGCTGAGGAGGCTGAGGAAGAGGGAATTACTAGCAGGCATCTACCAGCAATTGAACTGTGCTACCATTGGAACAGTACCATACTTATTTTGGGACTCTAGGCGTGACATGAACATATTGGGTGCATTGGACCAATGGGTAATGTACTCCACTGAACATATTTGCCTTTTTTATGGTTTGGTGGTTTGGAACATTTTTCATTTTCCCCAATAGTTGGGATGATGATCTAATCTGACTAATTATTTTTCAGGGGGGTTGAAACCACCACTTGTTTTTCGATGATAGGAGGCCCATTTTTTTGACAAAACACAGTGGCTAAAATGTGCAGTCCCAACCACCAGTTTCGACCCTGAGAAGCCCTACTTTTAGATGTAGTCTTCCAGCGTCTAGGGTAAACTGACACTTCGATGCGGAAAACCCACCATGTATACAGCATTTTCCTAGGGAAACCATAGGTTTTCCATGGTTTTCCACATCTTTTTGTTAGTTTTTCACCTGGGGTACAAAATAAACCATTCACTTCTGCGGCTGCCTTTAGGTTTAATGTGGAAAACTTGGCCTTCCAGCAAGAGCAAGCGGAAATTACGGCCATGACCGTGAAAGCCATGGCGGATGGACACAAGACTTTGCAGGCAAACATTGCCAGGTACAGGGTAGCAGGGTGAAATGTTGGTCTTTGTTGCTCCATCTAACTATAGTATCTATAGTTATTGTACGAAAACATCTAACTATAGTACCGATAGTATTGTACTTACATAATCTTATGTTTGTCAGGTACTTATATGTAATGCAATTCTATAATGCCAGGTGGTGCCCAATCTAACTATAGCTTTTTCATCACCATAAACCCTAGTTATCCCAAAGGTTAATCTAGTCATAAACCAACTTAGCGATTCAGCTCACTTGGGCACAACTCCTGTTGTGGGGAATCATCATCAAGGGATGCGGTCCATTTCCCACTAGCTGATTTAAAATTAGCCTGGTCCCTCCATTCAACAACCAGTTGTAGTTGTTTTGTTCCTCCCCAAACAGGACAATCTATTGGTCATGGGGCGTTTTAATGTAAGAACTGGAGCCAGTATTATGTTGGATTTCCCATCATAGGGCTTGTCCATTGCCATCTTTGAGTACGGGAAGGTAAATCATCACTAGATCCCGATTATCTATCTATATATCTACCTATCTATCTATCTATCTATCTATCTAAATAATATCTATATCATATCTATATCCTTATCTCTCTACATTATTATATTTCACAATAAACCATATATTTAACCTAGTGAACTAAACCAACTTTGCTATCTTAAACCGGGTCGCCACCTTTTATTTCACCAGTTCTTTGACGATTTCTTCGTTGTCCGCCAGGACAAGATCAAGGAAACCGACATCGGTTCAGTGGACAAGTTGATGGACGACATGGCCGACTTGCAAGACGAGTCACTGGTCAGTCTCCCGGGGGGGCCCTTAACTGAATGGCTAAGTTGCCTTATAAGTTGGCATATTACTCATAATATATACAAATAATATAATATAATGTAATATAATATAATATAATATGATGTAATATGATATAATATACTATAATATACTATGTTATACTACAATTTACTATAATATACTATGATATAATATAATTTAATATGAGATAATATAATATACTATAATATAATATAATACAATATAATTTAATTTATGTTAATATAATATAATACAATATAATATAATATAATATAATATAATTATTTTAATATAATATAATACAATATAATACAATATAATATAATATAATATAATAAAACTATAATAGTACTATAATATAATATAATATAATATAATATAATAATACTATCATAAACTATCGTATGCTAATATATCTGTCTAAGTAGGATTACATAAGTAGGCTTTTATGGTCGATATATGTGAATATCCTATTGTGAGTGGGAATGATAAACATAATTTCCAATGGAGGGGCAGCACCTTGTAGAAAAAATATGTACTGGTACTTATGACCTATGTAGAAAGCAAGGTGGTTCCACACCAAACTGTACTTAACCATACTTGACCTAGGTATAAACCAACCTGTGGTGTAACATTGGATCATAGCTGTGACTTACCAAAATGGACGGCTTAATACAGGGTTCAACACAGTTGCCCTTGTTTGGTATCCAATGCAAGTAATATACAATCTGCATTGAATATATATATACAGGTAAATATAGATAATATACGTATATACATACACATAGTTCTCCCAATTTGCCTGTTGGCTTATAATTTGAGGAATGCTTTAGACCGCCAAGCAGATGTTTGTTTTTACTGATTGATCCATGACAGATGACACTAGGAACACATGATATTGATCCTGCTAAAGAAAAATCTTCCAGTTCTGGGGCAAATGATGTTGCAACCTCAATCAACCATCAACCAAACCCCATAAACAATGTGTTGCTCTTCAAAGGTTGGATGCTTTAGTTCTCTTAAATTTGCCTTATGTTGCGCGTCCTTTGTCATTTAGTTCTTTGGTACCCCAAGCTTGGAACCATACCCAGTTGCTTCCCTTTTTGAAGCATGCCAAAAATCGCCGAACACATTGTCGCAAGAATTTGAACTTATGTTTCAAATACACAAGTCATGTTTCACTGGTTCAATATTTTTTATCGCATGTTATAGTTGTGAGTGCTATTCTTAGAAACCACCCAAGAAGATCCAACAAGGTGGTTCTAAACTCAACTCCATCAATGAAGAAACCCATGAATTCCCTTTGAAATCCTACAGTTATGGTCCTTTATCCTTTACCAGTTATAAGTACTTGTAACCCCATTTATAGAATGTATAATCCCATAGAAATAACCAGTTATAACTAATAGCCATGGCCATAACTGTATGAAACATCAGCATTTTACATGGCTTTTCATTGTGGGTTTTTCGGCTCGCCCAGGATGAAGGCCATGAACGAAGCCTTGGCTGCTGGAACAGAGGTGGATGGCGCAACCGAAGATGAGTTGGCCGCGGAGCGATGGGGAAATCATGTGATTTCATGGAAAATCTGGATGGAAAAGCGGGGATGGAGATGGGGCAGTGCATCAAAACATCAAGAGTTGGTGTATAAACCATGGGCAAATGGGGAGTTAACCATGAAACATATCATCGAACATCAGGACAGTAACTGGTTTACAATGTGGTGCCCCCAAGTTCGTTGCGTTTGTTGGTTTATGTCATCCCATTTAACTATACTATATAGTTATTTGATCAGAAAACCTATTGATGTTTCGGTTATATCATCAACTGAGGTAACTATGGGTCACCACCTTGTAGGAATTGTTGGTTTGATCATCTTTGCATGTGTTTGTTGAACATATTATTTTTGCTGATTAGAATACGATGTTTCTTATGTGTATATATATATCATGGAACGCTTGGGTCAGATATACCATGATGCTCCCAATGTATCATAATAATTTACTAATCACATACCAACTGGGATACATATCCAAGTAGTGTACCAGCCTATACCAGCTCCTCTTGGGAGTGTAAGATGGTGTGACGAAGCAACCGTTGGCAATATCAATCGAGGATATAAACTACTAAGTTCCCCCCATAAAATGGAAACGTAATTTTCTATTGTTTTGTGAAGGTTGCTATACCAGACATTTGGAGATTTCATCCCTCATCTTCCTGGCAAAAGTCATGGGAGTTCATGGAGACATGTATCAATCATGCTTTACTCCTTAGCCGGTTAACACTCCTAGTAATGAGTAGGATACATCGCCAATTCAAAATCTGTGCCGGAGCGCTATTTTTATGACCGTTTTATGGAGGGGATAAATATATGTGTTTGATAGGTCATGTGGAGGTTTGCTAAGTCATGGGGGTACCCCCAAATCATCCAAGTCATGAAACCACTTTAGTATTGAAACCTATGGTATTTGGGGATCCGGTATGGTAGGAAACCCCCATGTATCAAGTGGTATCCCACTTTGTGCTGGTGTTTTTTCTCTCTTTTTTTGCTGGTTTGATCCTTATGTTTGTCTCTTTCTGTTGGTTGGGATACTAAGCTAAATTATAACTCATTTATTGGGAAGATAACCAATCTCATTTAGCATAATCTATACATATGGATCTAAGTTATAAGCAATATAAGTATAAGATAGTATAAGATTGATTACAACCCATGTTCTGTCTATTTTGAGTGTGATTATAATCAATCTTATTTCGTGAGGCTGTCCGAACCATTTCAAACCCACAGGACGGCCTCCTCCCGCAAGCCATGGCTTAGTTTCACCCATCCCACCGCAGATTTTTGCCATGACAGATCTGCAATAATTCCACCACTTAGCCTATGCCACAGCCATATACACCGTTTGTTTTGTTTGCATTTCATATCATACTATACATTGATATCTATCCTCATGACAATCAGCATGAATAGTTGGGTTATAACCATCAATCATCCCATTTTCTCGGCTTAACTCACCAGCTTTATCATTTTTTGTTGGTTAAAAGTCATCATTCAGAGATGGTAAAAACACCGCTTTACAACGGTTGGTTTACAACCCCACTTAGCATAACCGTTACTTACAGCACCAATAGGTAGCATTCATTGGTTTTTCTACATCCCCCATGACGAATCTCGCAGGAGTTTGCCAAGTTGGAAGAGGCGGGTGTGAAAACCCAAGAAAGATAGGGGCAGGTTTGTTGGTAAAGTAGATCATGTATATATTTATATGGATCCAGGTTTGAAAACCATATATATATATGTGTATATATATATGTATATATATATAATCATCTATATCTTTGGGGAATACTTAAAATATATTGAAATCAGGGGAACTAAAGAGTTAGACACTGGAATTGATAGAACACATATATTTCCCAAAAATGGATCAACAGATGGGACACCTGGAAAAAAATGAGGTAAATATACCCTGAAAATAGCAAATGTTTAATGGAAACTAGTCTTCCAACCCCGATGACTGCCACGGTCTATGTTAATTTACCAGAGGATAATATATATATATATATACATATTATATACATATTATATACATATTATATATATATATATATATGTAAATAACATATTCTTTATATATACCATCCTGGAAACACAGTTCCATCGTTTTGGGGTCCAATAAATATATAGTAACATAGTATGCCCAGATGTTCAATGAATGGACAAGTTACCAACATTTGGGCCCAATGGTAGGTTGATGATTGGGTTTACATGGGTTTACCACATTACATGACATGAACAAGAGAGAAAGCAACAAGAATCCAACCAACCCTTTCAAGTATACATGATATGATAAACCAACAATAATAATCAATTATCCATGTTAGTTGAGTTGTATTCAATGTATTATATATATATATGTGACTATCACTGTTTTGAGACTATCCCTACAAGGCCACACGCATGGGCAATAAACCCAGAATTGGATTTTAGGTCTAAATTGGATGAGGACCCCATTTTGCTGTATTTTCCCACAAAAGCCATGGTTTTCTTTTTAAATGTAACAAAACAACATACATTGAAGCAACCCACATGGAGATGTGATCACATTGCAGGAAAACATATACCTATCATTTACCACGTGAAGACATCAACTCCACTTGCAGTGCATCCCGATTATATCCCCATATTCGTTGGTTTATTCCGATATTTGTTGGTTAATAATGGTTGATATATGGTTATATCATGTTATATCCCCCATTATGGTGGGCCGTTAGGAAGCCGCTGCCATGACCTTGGCTGGCGGACTTCCATCGGTGGAAAAGCCCGTCACTTGCCGCGGTTCGTCACGGCTGGGCGCAGGGTGGGTGATGAAAGATGGGAAGAACTCGGATTTGACCTACAGAATTCATCCAAAATTCAGAGGGAAACTGAAAATACACAGGGATTTCAGAGACTTTCCCTTGACGTTTAAAAACATGAATGAGCAATCGATGAGGGGTATTGACCGAAACTTGGTGAAAGGTCTGCGAATGGAAACAGCTAGCCAGGTAACTTGTTTGCAGGGTATCCAACAACAGACATGTGACGGCAAGTGGCTTAGAACGCTTCACTTGCTGTTGGAAGCAATCAGTCTTGTCAGATTCATGTTGAAACACCAGATGGGTGAAGTCCCAACTTTGTAGGTTGAATCCCAATTTATGTAGATAAAATATGATAAAATCACCTGGCTCCTATACTCGGCTATACTCTACTTGGGTTCTTCAGCATTGAAGGTATTTCAGTTCCTTTCAAGTTGGGGCCCAAATAAGTCCAATGGAACATTCAGAAGCCAAACATCTCCCTAAACGGTCACGAGGCAGATCCCTAATCAGCAGATCCCTAAGCCCAAAATACCAGTTATAAGTACTAAGAAAACCCCATTTATAGAATGTGTTTTATCCCATAGAAATAACCAGTTGTAAGTAGTAAATGGCCATAACTGTAAACATCATTCAGTCAAAACAAATGATGACTGGTTGGTGGTTTCAAACATGGCTTTTATTTTCCATTTCATATATTGGATGTCATCATTCCCATTGACGAACTCATATTTTTCAAGATGGTTATTGCACCACCAACCAGATGAACATCTTTGAAAAGCACCAGATATCTCGAGGATCGACACTTTTCACGACGTTTTCCACCCATGTTTTTTCCACGCCTTCCACGTTTCTCCAAGGCCGCCGAGCCGGCTGCCTCCACCGCCGGCTACGCAGCGCCGGCGCACCCGGAGGCGGCGGTCCCCAGTGCCCCGCCCTGACTTTTGCCGCCGACAGTGACGAAATTTGGCCCATGAAAGGCTGAACTTTAAACAGCCCTGTTGGGGGCTGTCCGAAAATTGTTTCTGACAGAGTTTCACAGCCTGGTTGGTGGTACCGTCTTTTCGGTTTCTTTGAATTCAAGGGCCCAAACGTCAAGATTGCACAATATTGCACAGTACAGCCACAGTATGCTGACCAACCAGGAGCAAGAGCTTTGTGTGCCAAATATCGCTTGAACAGGGATAAAGAATTGGGTGCTCGTAGCTATTCAGCATGAACAGAAGGTTTAGCCATGATTTTGGTGGTGCTAGGTATCTGATATTCCCTGAGGCCGCAAGTCCCTTAGGGTAGAAGCTGACAGAATCATCCACTTTCAACATATTGCAGTGAAGCTTTGAAGCTCTGCTTATGGGGGGCCTCCACGATTGCATGGCGTAAAGCAAACTCATGGCGCAAATCAATGTGTACAAAACCTTACAGAGTTACAACCAAGACTTCAAACTCTTGGCCCAATGTTCCTTTTGTTTCTGCGTTGATCATTGATGCATGCATAGATCTCAGTTTGTTAATGAAAAAAACAACATGTTTCGATAATATGATTTTGCTTGCGGGTCGATCAGTGGATCAACAAGTTTTTCTTAGGTGTACGGTGTACTGTATAAATGATTTTCCTTGCAATCTCCCATAGTTCATCGTCAGATTCCTATGTTTCCATGTTCAAAAAGACTCCTATAGCTGCTAAATTCCTTAACCATTAGTTATAATTATCCAGTCATATCCCATGATTTTGATGGTTAAATTATGATTGGTCGTTATTGATGGTTATGATTGGTGATTAAAAACCTATCAAAGCACACAACGTCCTCAACGAACATGTCGCGAAATCGGCACCCAGAGCCTCCACATATCGCTGCTAGAGTCTGTACAGAGGCCAGCGACCTGCGAAAGATGTTGCTGCATTGAACGGTGCTGCAATATGCCTAATATACCCCAGTTTTCACGACCGAAACCAGCACCAAATTCACGACTGTACTGTGAGTGCAAGGTTGTGGCCCGAAGTTATAGTTGGGTTTATGTTTTTATCATAGCTAATTATATTCACAATCACCGCGAACCCTAGCCTGGATATATGAATTATCAAGCAACTTATCCAAGTACGGGGCAGCACCTTATAGTTTCCTATCATAAACGGGGGCCGTTCTTGTGGCTTCAGCATGCTTCAGCCGATTGTCCTCAAATCATGAGTATTTTTTTAGACCAGTGAAATAGACATTTCTATCCGCTGAAGATGAAGTCATTTGGGCCTTGCAGGGTAATTACCGTCTGGTAAACATACAAAAAGCCATTGAAAATGGCCATAGACATAGTGGATTTATGTGGGTTAACCCATTAAAAATAGTGATTTTCCATAGCTAGTAAACGTTTACCAGAGGGTATCCTAAAAATGTTTTTTCCAACGAGGGGATGGGAGAATTTTCCCGACATGGGATCCCAAAGAATGTTGAATGGGGAGTTTTGTTCAGAAGGATTTCCAAGAAACCAGAACCAGTATCCAGACTGTGCCAGAAGAGAAAAAAATATCTGAGTACTCCATGTAATGACCTGTCCACTGCTGCTTTCGCTTGAACCTTGGCTCAAATTTTCATTGGAAGATGATGGAAGATGGACATAGAAGTGGAACATGGAGTGCCTATGGCAGCTGATTTGCGGCGCTTGAGATTTGTGGAACCGCGGTTGGTGGAAGCATTTCTTGTCCCAGAAGTTGTGGTCCGATACATTGCTATGCCATAACATGGTAAGTATATAATAGAATATGGTCGCCCATATGGCAGTGTGTCAAAACCAATAGTACCCCTTCTGTTCACATCAAAATAGCTGGTAAATGATGGTAAATGGATGTTCATAACCCACTAAAAATGGTATTTTCATAGGTATTGATCCATAGCCATTTTGTAACAGGTACCAATGCATACACCAAACAATGATCTCGGTTTAGCTGCGCTGATGCGATGAGCCCTGGAGCAGTGGGGTCCTAAGGGCGCGATGTGTGGACATTGACTGTGTACGCGGTAACTCAGTAGTCGCAGTATGTAACAAACATGTCAATGTGATCTACCAATTAAATCCAGCTATAACTATAGTTGGTGGTTTGGAACATGGTTTTTATGACTTTCCATAATATATTGGCAATATATTGGAAATGTCATCATCCCAACTGACGAACTCATATTTTTCAGAGGGGTTGAAACCACCAACCAGATAAATAAATGTGGTGAATTAATACGTGGATCTCTTGCTATGATCGGGGTATTAGACAATTCAAAACCTGGGGCAACTTGGGTTGAAGGGCTGCAGGTTCCGGGCCACACCAACTGTACCGGGGGGAATAACGGAATGAGTTCCAGGATATGTTCGTAGTGTCATTGAAAATAAACAACACCGACCAATTTGATTTCCCTAATCTACAATATCCCAGATACTCCATGTATGGAATATTTATCAACATTTGCCCCTAATTTATCACCCAGTTTTGTAGGTTTTTATATACCAGCACCATGGTTCGCATCTGGGATATATATATATATATAGATTATTATAATATATATATATATATATTAATGCAGCTATAGATATATCCCATTCTATATTCCCATTCTATATCCCATTCATATCCACCATATATCCCATAGAAGTCCTTCAATCAGCTGCTGTGACCCAGGCATCAGATGTCGGGATGCCAAAGTGATGGGCGGATTGAATGGATGGGCCAGTGTTTTGGGACGTGACGTGACAAGGGATCCGGGACGTTGAAGTTGTTAGCCCCCAGTTGCTATGGAAAATGGATGACCATGGACCATTTATGACCATTTATAGATGATCTACCTATCAAAATGAGTGATCAAATCACTGTTTGAACCAAGAGGTGCAAAACCCAGAAACAAAACATGTCACAATGACATACGGCATGTCTACCCAAACCGAATGTGGCTTATCATTGGGGTATACACATGGCCCAGTTTGGCAATTGCTGCCCCGTGGATTGTCCCAGAGCTTAATATCTACAGATCATGTTCTTAAATCATTGAGTATATATATATGTATATCAATATATATATATCAAATTTTGAATATGAATCATGTTTCATGTTCATACCTTTAGATCAGCCGGTTGGCTTTGCAGCCCTCTTTTTGTTTCTTTTTGTGGGTCGGGTCGTTCGCTTCCTCGTTCGCTTCCCAAGGCCGCGGCCAAGTGGGGGCTCCAAGCTGCAACTGAGAAGTAGTAAATTTGGGCCAATGGAATTCTGGACCATTTCAATGTTTTATACATGATAGATTCTGACCAACACATTGTTTATTTTTTTTTACGTGGAAAAACACAGGAATTGATCATTTGTGTTTACTCAAAGGGAATGGAATTATGGACCATTTCAAAAAAATGCAAGCTATTCACATGCCACCTGGGCACCTAGCCAAAGGCTTGTGCATCTTTTGCCATCAAACCTGTAATGTTTCCCGTCAAGCCGGAAACTGCTGGAATGTGGTGCCCCAGTTCGTCAACTAAGCTAATGTTTCACACGGGTTTAGGGTAGGGGTTTGTAAACCAAATGATACAAGTGGGAGTCAGCGGCTTGTACATTAGTTGATCGCACACACTCCTTAATAGTCGTAATGTACACATGATTGGCCATTTGCATATTTTGCATGATCATCTTAAAGGAATATCGAGGTACTATCGAGTACTTTTCACCCAGCATCGGTTGGGTTGTTGATGTCGTACCTGGATATTTCCATATTTGTTCGCATATACTCCATGAAAGTGGTGTGTTTGCTATGCAAGAATGTCACCTAGTCGTGTCGGTCAATATACCATCAGGGATGGTACCCTCTGGTAATTTAACATAGCTATTGAAAATGGCCATTGATAGTTGATTCATCCACTAAACCTGGTGATTTTCCATTGCAAAATGTTTGTTTACCAGGGTATTGGCTATAGTAGCTATAGTTTTTGTTCAATGCCAATGGTGAAAACAAAAGATGCGATCCAGACAACTATCAGCTTGAACTAACTGTCCGTTTGACATGTACGACAGGAAAGCCGAAACCAGAATCTTCAAGCAAGCTGGGGCAAGTTCAGTAATGGTTCATGTAGATGTTTCCTTTTGCAGCAATCCATTGAAACTAGTTGGAATCGTCTTGTCCCAACTAAAAGGTGGATTATACAGTTATGAGTTTGGCCCAACTAACAGTTATGGCCATGGGATGAAATATCTCCTGCAACTAAGGTGACCAAATCTCACTTAAATGAGTTTTTTTCCTGCAAGTGCAAGTTATGTGAAAGGGGCTATAACTGTAAGCTACTTAAAATTCAACTAGGTGTTTCTTGAAGCCTGGGGATCCCCAAGTCACCATGCTTGTTTCAAATTTCATAAAATTTCTAAGTCATGGTCATCCATGATTTTTCAAGGCGGGGGCCCCTTTCTACAGCCTTAGCAACTTAGCACGGCTCAAGTGCCGGCGCGCCGAACTTCGGCGCCTCCAATGGCCGTGGCATTTGTCGCGGTACCAGGGTTTGAAGCTTGGTGATGGGCCCTGAAACGACGGAATCAACGTCCATAAATCCCTCTTGAGCATGACGGTTTAATGGGACCCCTTAGATTTCCACGTAAAATAGGCATATTGTTTGATAGTTTATTGTTGTTTATGTTGATAGTCTTTCATGTTTTTTCAATGTTCTTTTGTATTTCATGTTATTTGCTTTGTTTCTGCTACAGTACTCTTCAATTATTTGCTGCTATTTAGTTCTTATTGCATTTGGTTCTATAAATTGTATATAGAACAAGATAGTAGAGGCGGAGTTATGACCCCAACCCTCCATACAGATGTTGATTCTGTAAAGCGCATATAGAAGAGTGCAGTAGACTTACGGATCCAAGTCCTCCATATAGATTTTGATTATAAGTAAAGCGATGTATATATGTATATATACACACCATCTGGTTATTTAACATAGCCATGGAAAATGGCCCATTTGTAGATGATTTTCCCATTAAAACCTCCATTTATGAGGGATTTTCCATGGCTATGTTAAATAACCAGATGGTATTTTGTTTCTTTCTGGGGATCTGGGGATTCTTTCTTTTCGATGAGGCCATTTTTTTTTTACCTGGAGAGATATCAAGGTTGAGTTCAGATGGACAAACACGTGTTTAACATTTTTTTTTAACTAACTTGGACTTTTGTTTTTGTTTTAAGCAACTTCCGTATGTCTGTAAGATGTATTTTTTATTGCTGAGGGTTTTTGTTGAAGAGTATTTGAGCCTCGGAAGAACTTCAATGAATATATTGCTGAGGAAGGCCATGGATGTCTCCAGATGGGTCCAGACGGCTCCGCACGGCTTCGCATATATCTGGATAGCTTCGAATGGCTTAGAAAGGCTTTGAGTAGACTAGAGATCCCAAAAAAAACAACATTTCTAGTATAAATAGCTTTCAGAGGGGGTCCCATTTTTTTTTTCCGGCCCCCTTCCCTCTCCAGGCTATGTACTACATTTAGTCCCTAGGGGATCGTTGGGGATGTGGGATCCCCTAGGGGATATATCCTACCTGGGAATCCTTGGGAATCTCCAAATCTCGGCCGAGGATAGACAGTTTAAATCATATAGTTATGACTAACTGGTTTGTAGTGCATCTGTATTTATACATATATATATATATACATATATATATATATATACATATATATATATATATATATATACATATATATATATATATATGTATGTTAGTATGTGTGTATTTGTAGTGTGTATACACATGATACGAAGGAACGTATTCAAGGTCTATAAAATAGATGATCGAATATGATATACAAGAAACACTGCATTT
>Ga0126342_10003492_pt1 | contig 26010 bp, 14 predicted proteins | sample Cyp1metagenome_FD_92528 | JGI IMG/M metagenome (GOLD analysis project Ga0126342, IMG submission 92528) | Coral microbial communities from Lord Howe Island, Old Settlement Bay, Australia - Cyphastrea 1 metagenome | ecosystem: Host-associated > Invertebrates > Cnidaria > Coral ... | reverse complement strand
CCATTAAATCACTATAAAATCCCATTAAATCACTATAAAATCCCATTAAATCACTATAAAATCCCATTAAATCACTATAAAATCCCATTAAATCACTATAAAATCCCATTAAATCACTATAAACCAGAGGCTAAAGTTTCCCTTTTAAACCAATCCCAGCTGAACCCCAGCTGCAGGCGGCAGCAGCTCCATGTCACTGGGCAAAGAGGATGGCACCGGCAGCATGGGAATGGCGAGTGCCTCCATGAGCGTGGCATTGGAACCTTGGCGCCGTAGCCAACCTGGCACCGTATTTTGAACGCTTCCCAAAAAGGGACATGCCTGGTTTCTATGGGAAATCCCTGGTTTCTGTAAATGGCCAGATTAGAAATGGGAAAATCATCACTGGGTGATGACTAACATTGATATGGAAGTCATCACTGTTTTTCCAGAGGTAAATCAGTAAATCCCATCATTTTATAGCATGTTTATCATAAAACTAGATGGGTCATGGCTTCCAGAGCAAACTGTTAAACAACGTGGCTGCCTTATGTGTACTTTTTGTTGGGGGTATAGGAATAGCTTCTCAATTTACTTAATAATGTGTTTCCCTTTTTCTGGCTTGTTCCTTCTCTCTCGCGCGGCATAATCCAAGTTTAGGATGGCGGATGGCTACAGATGTGGGGCACTGGTACCTTTCCAATTCTGGATACGAAGTTTTTTGAAACCAACCCCTGGTGGTGATGGATTCGTGACCAACTGGAGTTTCCGGAGAGTCGACCCATGATAGTCTCTGGAATAAAAAAAGCCACACGGCAAGTCCATGTATATCACTGTAGATGTCCAATTTATCCGTATTGCACATCCTAATGTTGTTGGTGAACTGTATTTACTGCTGTTTGGCTGGAGACTCATTTGGAATAATGTGATAGGGCCCAATCATAAACCTCTAGTTTTACCATTTGGGAGTTCTTGCAAACGTTCAAGACTTTAACAATTGATGGATAGTAAACCGATCATTGTTGATTATGGGATAATAATATTATAGGGTAATAAGTTTTTATAAGGCAATAAGGTCGGATAATAAACCTCCATTTATAGATGATTATTGATGCTTATAGTTGTTTTTCCCATCCAAAAAGATAATAGACAATATTTTTTTAAAAAAAAAGCACTGTAGATGATTTCCCGCTATTGAAAGATGATGTTCCCCCATTTTTCATTGCAATGTTTTTTACATTTTTTGTATGTGGAAAATTCATCTATAAGTTTAGATGATAATGATTTCATATGATTTCCCACTATGAAAAGTAAATACTGTAGATGATTTCCCCTTTTGATCCCTTTTGATGTTCCCATTTCAAAACAGCTATGAGCGTCGCGCCTCAAGGGGCGACGTCCCAGCAACGCCTCTGACCCCGTGGGAAACCTCAGGGATCACGGGTCGGTGTCCTGGTGACTTCACCATGGAATACAATGACTGTAGACTGTAGAATGGAATGTAATTGGGATATGGGATATATATATATATATATATACATACGTATTTATGTATATATTATATATATGTGTGTGTATGATTTACATATATATATATATATAGCCAACTTAATTTGTTCTTGGATTTGTCTGAAAGATCCGTTACCAGACCCTATATGGTTTATGTTCGTTTTCCTTATTAAAAGGCCATATCAGGAATTTGCTACCACATTTTGGCTTAGGGATTCAGCGAGCTAGGATCGTTTTGGATGATTTTGGTCAGGATTTGTGAAGGTTTTGTGGGATTGTTTTGATGGTGATTTGTCATTTCGTGAGGCTCATCCAGAACTGGGAACTGGATTGTTTTGACAGGAAGAACGTTTTAGGATGATGTTGATAAATGTTGATAACAGTTTTAGTCGCCCTTGGCTAAACTCTCAGAGATGGCGATGGAGAGGGAGAGAGAGAGAGAGAGAGAGTGAGTTTTAGTATGTTTTAGTATTACAGTATTAATCATGTGAAAAATCAGTGCCGATCATCAGTTGGTGTGGTACTTACGCATGTTTGCTGCACGACGTGTGCAGCGTCAGACCTTTGGAGTGCAAGTTGCCGTTGCAACCCGTGGCGGGTTTCATCCCTCTGCCGGAAAGCATGGTTGCCCAATACTGATTTCATATAGAACGTCGTTTCAACTATTTAGGTGTTGCCAGATTCCTGCTTCCATATCCGTTGGAATCCATGATCACCCAATATATCCAGTCTCGATGTTCACCAAGTCAATCGCCATTTGCTTCCCGACCTAGTGAAACCATTGCCCCTTCTTATACCTTTGCGTTTTTTGTCTGTTTTTTTCCGATATCTTCCGGTTTGTTGGTAAATCCCCGATTTATATCGATTTATGATGACACAGTAGCACCAATTCTTCTTTGCCCACTGAGACCGGATGATTCTCCCCTCCTGAGGTACCTCCTGTCATTCCTGAAAGCCCAGAGGAGGTGAAGTTTGATCCCCTGGCGCCTTGGTTGGGAAACATTGAGATCTTCCCACCCACCATGGCCCCGAAGAAGTTAGGGCAGACGACCTGCCAACTTTGATCCCAATCCATGCATCAGGGATGGCGAAATGTCTCAACCGTTGGTGATTTTTAGTTTCGCCACCATTAGAATCAAAGCTGTATCGGTCATAAAATGATGGTCGCCATGCAGCCTCATGTCGCTATGTTGCGGTCACCTCCTTATCATTACCAATAATTGATGTTCTATGTTTTTGTATATGCTTATATGCTTGTCTTTGAGAGATTTAATTTATAATACTATATTGTTTTGATACTCATGTCACTCATGTCAACATTTTCCCACCCCACACTTTGCACAGAACTTTGCACACACTTTGCGCTGAGATTTGGCTGTCGGAACGCTTCAAGAAGAATGCCCCTTGTCCAGGAGGATTGGACCAGATCCCGGGCAGAAGACTCACCCGAAAACACCAACAGTACCCTCCGGTGTCATCGAACATGCCTGGGAAATCAGAAACTAGCCGTGGAGGTTTGTTTTCTGGATGGGAAACCCATCGAACTAAAAGGATCTAAAAGGTTATTTTCCAGCCACGTTTGATAACACCGGGTAATCAGATGCAGTGCTAAGTCCTGGAAACCACTTCGATGACTGAGGCAACACAGGACCAAAGTCAGTTCCGCGCCAAGATCAAGGAACGAGTGCTGCTTCAGATCAAGGCTTTGGAGGTGGCTTGGATAGGATGGGAGGATGGGACGTCCCGATCATTTTGCCGGACAGGCCCAGCATCTGTGTAGCTATAGTTCACCCTGTGTTTTTTTGGATTGGCTATACGGCAACGTATGCCATGTATTGCCATGTTGGGTAGTCATATTTGACCCCGGGATAGTAGTAGATGTAGTAGAGATCATTGGTTAACTTGGTTCATGTTTGCTAAGATTACTGTTGGTTGGTGGTTTGTCCAAGTTGCATGTCTCCGCTTTGGTCCGTGGTTCCCCGACGGACCTCCAAAGGATTGGATGCAATACACAGCGCAGCCTTTAAACAATATTTAAACACATCAGAACAAATACTACAAACACATACGTGAATGGATTGATTGCGGGTAGAGCGTAGAAGCTTTTAGAAGTAAGAAACCCTATTGACCTATTACCCCCCATCTGTTGTTCTGCAATTGTTCCTTTCAAGCAGATCCAATTGGGGTATGCTTGGCTTGATGCCCCCAAGCGGATGTTGTTCATATCCCATATGAACATAACCCTTTATTATTGCAACATATTGCAACTATATCCGCTAAGAAGGTTGGTTGTATAATCCCTTCCTAATATTTAACGCCTTAGTGGGATTTCCCAATGATAACGGTTTACATCTCGGGCTTATTGACCACCACCAACGGCGAAAAGGTGTTCGGTTAATTTCGGTTTTATACAAGCATTTTTGGCAGCAAAGCCTATTTTATTGAGGGTTACTTAAGATACCAATATTCCTTAAATCCCGGCTCTATCCCATTCTTGGTCTCAACCTCCCTGAAACTTGAGACTTCACCAACAAAAATGATGAGTAAATGAAGCAGAATGTCTAATGAATCCCTACATCGTGGGGTCTCCTAGATAGTATATTATATACCTCCATCTAACTTTTGAAACATCCTCTCCTCCTAATCAACCCAACAGTTATTGTAGTTATAAACCAACTTAGATATCATAAATCAGCTAGAAATTCCATTCAACCCCCATTTCTTCTTGGTTTCATCACCATTTTCCTATGGTTTTCCTATGGCTTAACCGGCTGAAGCCCCATTTTCCCATGGGATTTTCCCATTTTCCCAGGCAGCGGAGGAAGCCGAGCGCGCGCGCCTGGCTGAGGCAGAAGCAGCTGCGCGAGTGGCCTGGCAGCATGGAAAACTCATGGATGACCCATGGAAAACCTTGGTACAGGATGGGGCCCCCTCAGTTTTTTTTTTAATAAACCATGAAATAATCCCCATGAATACTATAGTTATATCTACCATAAACCATTGAATTCAGCCTCTTATAAACCAACTGAACGCTATCGAACGGGGGTCCCACCCTGGTAGAAACATGGGAAAATATGGAAAATGGGGAATGAACTGAATGAACCACCCCATTTTGGAGGGTTTATACACGTTAAGACTGATTTTGAGGATGGTGCATGATTGTTTTAACCACATTATACATGGTGTTTTAATGGAAACATCATCGAACTACTGGGGATTCACTCCCCAAGTTCAAGTGGTTGACAGTAATAAAGCATGGTTTGCTTGACAATTCTGCATTGAGTTAGATGATTTCTCAGCTATAAGCTTCCATTTTGGTGCGATTTTCCATTGCCACGTTTGATCACCAGAGGGTGAACTTGGCAAAACCCTCTACAAAACATGGTTAGCAATATTGAAATATATTGAAATATATTGAAATCATGGAAGATCATCTGTTAAATCTGTTAAGATGACTATGTTTGATTCTAAACAATCATCCCAATCCCATGGCCCGTTTGGGAAAACCCGGAGCCGAGGCCGACGACGGGGAGATCACTTCCATCGCAGAAGCGCCTGAAGATGGTGGAAGCTGATTTTGGCAGTGAAAACCCATGGCCATCAAAAAACCATGGGGACCTTATTGAAACATGGGGGTTTAAGGTTTCTTAGATCTTTTATTTATAGATGGTGGTTTGAAATGTGTTGAAACACTGGGTTTAGGCTTCAAGACCAAACATCTATTTGGTGAAAACAGTTCCTTATCCTTCCAAAAACATTGGAAAAGATGACTGTTGATGGCAACATGTCTGCGTTTCACTCTTGCCACTCAGAATATTTGGAGTGGCTTAGTGCAAGAAGCACTGACCAGCCAGATGAAAAACTTCGCTGATAGGCCTTCCAGTGACGCCAAGTTACCCACAAATGACTTTCAGGTTGTTTCAAAAGCCAGAAGTTGAGTATAAAAGCAAGTCATTCAGACCTTATTGATCCTTATTGGTGATTTAAATCATTGTATGTTCTGCATCCTACCGACGATGATCACAAGCAACATTTTTCTTTAATGAGGATGGTTTGAAAGTACCATTCAGCGGATGGCACTTGTCAAAAGCTTTTCTCTGCAAGATCTCAGCTATTGAGCTCAACGCAACTGACAAGCCAACTGCATAGGAAGATTGGGATTCGAGTCAACAAGTGAAGCCCGGCTCAGCCGCAGATTCTTGTGATGTGTGCTGATGGACATCTATTTAATTATTTGTTTTTTAAGAGGAACTGATCCTTCTCTTTGGGGCGGGGATTCTCCCAGTGTGACCCAAAAAACAAACAAAAAAAAACAGGTTTGAAACATCCTAATTTTTTCCGCTGGTGTGCAGTAGGATCCCAACCTTCCATGGCTGACTTTGAGTTGGACCTTTATGGTGGGCCATCGCTGGGACTTGGGCTGGGCCTTGTGGTTGTCAGTCATGGGCCACAGACTCATTGTCATTATTGGTACCCACCATAGAAAAGATTGGGTAGACATGGTTAGACCCCAAACTTGCGGGGAAAGCACTTCGCAACACACATGTTCGGGATTGTTTAGGTGTGTTTTGCCCAAAAATGTTTGCTGATTCCAACATGGATTTGGGTCAAAAAAATCGAATTACTCTACTTCGAGTGATCCCCGCCGTGGCATTCTATTTGATATTATTTCTGGCATTCTATCTGATATTCTTTCCGGCATTCTTTGTGGCATTCTATCTGACATTCTTTCCGGCATTCTATCTGACATCTATTCTGACATACTTTCTGACATTCTATTGTGAAATTCTTTTTGACATTCTTTCCGGCATTCTATCTGGCATCTATTCTGACATACTTTCTGACATTCTATTGTGAAATTCTTTTTGACATTCTTTCTGGCATTCTATCTGGCATCTATTCTGACATACTTTCTGACATTCTATTGTGAAATTATTTTTGACATTCTTTCTGGCATTCTATCTGGCATCTATTCTGACATTCCGTCTGGCATTCTTTCTGGCATTCAAGTCCAGGCGTGCCCCACAGCATCCGGAGCTGGCAATATGGTGTCCGGCGCGCACTCCACAGTGCAGAAAGAAGACCGGAGCGATGGCAGCAAGTGAAGGAAGGAAGGAAGGAGGAGTTGCACATTTGTTAAAATCTAGAGGCCGTCACCTGGCAGGTAGAGAAATACTTGGGAAATATAAATGCTCAACCCCCACATTTTGGACAACTTGGTGACCATTTCGCGCATAGCTTGTTTTTGTTGGCGCCGAGATGTGCCGAATATCCGTGCCGATTCACCGTGCTTGGTGTTTAAGCCAACAAAGAAATAATGTTGACCCACAAAATACAACCAGGAATCACATGGTTAGTAAGCCCCCGGATTTCCTTAAAATTCACCACCCAACTAACATAGACTTAGACCAACATTTGGAGTTGAAAGACTTCAAACGGAGTCAAAGTGCTAAAAGAAATCTCATGGCAGGCAACCTGGGTGGCGAGGTCGAGTTGGAACCGGTGCTCGAGAGGGTGGCACCACCGTTTGGGATGCCCAGCGTGAGCTGCTGCTGCAGATGGGGGTGGTCCCCTACATGCTGAATTGAAAAACCCGCTGGAACTTGAGAGATAATGGCGATACACTTATATATAAATATGAAAATAAAAAAACAAGAAGAATAATCATCGTCATTACAATCATGATAATAAGAGGACCAATGACAGCAAAAAATAATTGTGATATATAGTGATTAACAAATAGTGATACAATAGAATATGTGATAAGCATGCAACCAACAATGTATGATATGTGGTCCGTCTCGGCCGAATAGGTACTCATGGCAATTTCAATGAAAAAAATGGTCAACCATGTGACTTTGGGCTTCCAAAAATTGAGAAAACTCCATGTCTTCAAATCAAACATGTGTATTGCTGGAGATGTCACTTTGAAGGTTTCCATGCTTCATCTGTTGAATGATTGCCATGAGGAATTGAGAGGATACAGGCTCTATGCAAAGATTAGACTCTTAACACGTGGTTGAAAACAGGGATATTGATATACCGCATGACTCGAATTCATTGGAAGCTTCCCATCATGATGAAAGCTCCTGCACTACCAAAGCATCCCAGACGAAGAAGGCATCATTTCTCCACTGTTATGCGTTACCCTTTGGTCATTTATCATAGCTATGGAGAATCATCACTTGTCACAGGCAGTCATCAAATTTCCATGGCTACTCTCCACTCATCAAACAAACACAGTAATAGACAATTTCCATTCATAGATCATTTTCCCATTAAAACTTACATTTTGTAGGAGATTTCCAATTGCCACGTTTGACGCCGGAGGGCCGGAGGGTATGCTGTCCTTAGGACTCCTCCCTGGCGAAAGCCGAAACCCACGTCTGCCACGGTCGGGGAGGGCCAAGGGCAGGTGAGAGAGGTCTAATTGTGAATATGAACTTCATATGAACCATTTATATAAAATGATAGGGAAATAATGGGGACATAATGCTCAAATGGGGAAATGATGTGTATATGGAAACACTTATAGTTTTATGCATTGTTTGATATTTATATGCTTATGATGACAGGTATTTTGAACTATTTCGATTAACTCATTACAATCATAGTGGCGTACATATTTAATAAGAGAAGCCGTGTAGGTAGTGTTTGTGGTCACGTCTACTTCCATGATATGATGAGGGTACTGTAACCATATTTAGCAAGGAATTGGTGATATGTACACCTACCTTCTATTTGTTTACTTGGTCTTGTTCATTTGTATATAATCCATCATTGATATGTTTTGAAGTCGTTTGACATTATTGAAATAGCATGCTCATGGAGGGCGTGATGTCCAGTTGCAGTTGCATAATATGATGTAATTATAATAATTATACCTCATATGAATATGCATTTGAAGTTTGTACACATGTGTGTTTGGAAAATTGCAACTATGATTAGATGTACACATAAACATATACACAGCGTTTTCTACATTTTTTTTTTTTAAATACCACCCTAAAAGATAGAAAGATAATTTGCCACTATTTTAATCGGATTCGACTTTTGTATCTTTTCAGGCCTTGAGATTATATATATATGTGTGTGTGTGTGTATTTATATTCATTCTGGTAAACTACCATGGCTATGGAAGAAGGACTATGAAAAAATAGTTTGATGGACCCTCCACAGGGAGAGGCTGACCGAGGTGCGGAGCTTGGCCCGGAAGAAGTGGGGGATTGATGATTTGTTGCCCAGAAATAATGGGGAATGATATGGAATTATGATGTTTTATGGAGATTTACATATGAAGCGATTTGATTGGATTTATGAATCGTCAAGTTGGGTTTTTAGGGCTGATTGGAAACAAAACAAATGGAAGTCCAACCATGAAAAACTGGCTGAACTGGTGATGATTTCCTCATTTTGGGGAAATTCAACATCTCTTGCAATGGAAAATGGGGTGTTTGGACCTCCAATTGATGGCCATGAAATGATGGCAAACGTGAGGCTTCAAACCATTGGATTTTGGGGAAGGGGTGGCTCCATTTTCGTCATCAATTCGGTGGATCAGTGCACGTTCACATCAAAAGATCGGACATGCATTTATCAAGGCTAGGTGGCCCATTTCGCCAATCATGGAGGGACAATGTGTTTGCAAATGTAGCCAAAACGAAAACACCAACCATATAGATCCATATAGAGGGACTTCCTAGAACTCCAACTGGAGGTCGACGGTTTTGGGTTTGCCAAGTCATGAAGTGTGATTTATCATAGAATATAATAACTCATTAAGATTCATTAGGCATGATCTATCACTTCTCTATCGTATCAGTGATATATATCTGGTTGGTGGTTTGGAACATTTTTTATTTTTCCCATATATTGAGAATAATGATCCCAACTGACTAATATTGTTCAGAGGAGTAGGTATACCACCAACCAGTATACTTATATATATATATATATTCATAAATCCATAGCATGTTTTCTTCATCGCCAGAGATGGCCCCATTTGCCGAGGTCCACCGAGCACCTCGGGGGTTCAGGCGCTTTTAGAGCCTGGGGCCCTAAAAATTGGCAGTGATCCTACAGGATGGTCCCCCCGAGTTATGTGAATGTTGGTTTAAAGGGCCCCATAAAAGCTATAGTTATATCTACCATAAACTGCCACAAACCCCAGTGAATTAAATCACTTGTAAGGCAACTGAACGCTATCTTGGGGGCCCCATCTTTGTAACACCCAGTTTTTCATCTTAAAATCTGGGGTGAAATTGAAGATAGACAAGAGTTTAGAGGAAATCTAATTTGTCTGATGCCATTTCAGGGTGGAAGGAGGAGGACAGTGATGGTGGTGATGGTGATGATGACGATGGTGATGATGATGGTTTTCTCGGGCAATCTGGATGATGTTTCGGTACAACTCCAGTATTCTTGTGGACGTAGCTGGCAGACATGTGGATTGCTGGATGAAGACATCCACTGCGGGAACAGTGCCTGAAGTCAAGATCTGGGAACCATTGATGTTGGATGTCGGACCTCAGCAGTTCAAATCAGATTGACTTTATATATATATATATAATAACTGGTTGGTGGTTTGGAACATGTTTTGTTTTCCATATATTGGGAATAATAATCCCAACTGGCTAATGTTTTTCAGAGGGGTTGAAACCACCAACCAAATATATATATATGTATATATATATATATCTAATAACGAAGGCATTATATCAGAAGCATGCGACCTCTTTGCGCAACCGACTCAGGTTGCTGCGTCGGGGGTCTCAGCCAGCTATTTACTGGTGGATCGAAGACATCTACCAGCTATATAGATATATAGACTATCTAATCTTACCAGTTAAGATAGCTATATAGATCTATAGATATAGATGGGGATTTTATGCTAAATAAAAATCTAAATTCAAAGTAACTTCGTAAGCCAGACTTGCTGGTATTTTCATGTCGTCTTCCGGTGGGTCTTGAAGCCAGGAAAATACATGAAAATACAGATGACTGCAGATTACACTATATAAATCTATATCAGACAAAAATAAGATCAAGATAAAAGATTACGAGAACATCAATGTCATATAATGTCATTATATGTCATTATGTTATTGAGTAAAGTAGGTGTTTTCACTTCATCCCAACATAATATTGTCTGGTTGGTGGTTTGGAACATTTTTTATTATCCCATTTACTGGGAATAATCATCCCAATTGACTTTTATATTCTTCAGAGGGGTAAGTATACCACCAACCAGTATACATACATATTCATATCTATCATCCATAGCATAATGATTGCTGTTAATGGGTATTCTGTTGTTCATCAATGTTGTTCATAACATAATGTTAATAGCAATTAACAACAATAATAACCATTAACAACAATGTTGTGTTAATAACTTAATGGATATTATGTTGTTAATAACCGTTTGATACCCATTTCATCAATGATCCCAGGATAACTCTTTGTTTGATACCAATATTATGTTGTTAATAACTGTTGTTAATAGCTGTTTGATACTTACCCTCTGGTTATTTAACATAGCCATGGAAAATGGCCCATAGAAATAGATGGTTTACCTATTAAAAATGGTGATTTTCCATGGCTATGTTAAATAACCAGGTGGTAATTTGATATCGTTCTCTTGTTCCAATGATCCCATCAACAGCTCAACGTCCCGAGGCGCAGGTGCCCAGGATTTCTTGGACGACGACGAAGCGGATGAAGCCTTCGGCGACGCGGTCGGACGGGGTTTTTAGGACATAAAATGATGGAACAAAATGCTTGGCGTATGGTGATTTATAGGGATTTATGGGGATTTTATTTATAGAGATTTTATTGTGATTTATAGGGATTTATCGTGATTTATAGAGATTTATGGTGTTTCATCGGCTTGATCTTGTGGCTCCAATCATAATCCATCTCGGGCTTATGATTCGGTATACCGCATAGCCCTAGAAATGGAATGATTTAAAATCACACCCAGATGCTTGGTTAATGAAATAGTGTGTGTATGTGATGATAAAGATCTTGGAGAATGTAATAACGAACTCAATATGACTTGCGTATGTCTGAAAAACGGTGGTTTAATCATCAGCCATGGGGGGTGAATGGGACTTAATGTTATATGTCAAAACATCTAGAACCAACGCATGACCATTGAGGCAGTGGCCACTGAGGCATTGAAAAGCCACAAGAAGCACCTGAGGAGGCGGATAACGTGGGTGGCCAAATGGGAAGATGGGGCCAAACTATAAGATCTAAAGATGATTCTACATGAGTAAGTGGTGTTTATAGTGGTTTAGTAGGGATATAATATGATAGCATAGTATAATCTGAGAATTATTTGGATTTGGTGGGATACCCAGTTAAACCAACCATTTTATGGGTGCTATCATGGGAATTCTGACGGGGAATGATGGGAGTCGGAGTCATGTCACCACCCGGCCAATTGATTGAATTGATTGGGAAGAGCCTAAGTCTTGGCACAATTGGTTGAGCAGAAGCCAACTCTGGCCAATTTTTAAAATTGGGTTCAAAGATAAGCAAATCATCTCCTCAAGGCCCCATAGGAACTCATTTGTGCTGGTGTTGTCTTGATGATCCCTGGGTCTACTCTACGTCAAACGTGGCACTTGAAAATTCATGATGTCATGTACCGTTTTTTTTCTGGCACCCCAACAGGTAGGGGGGAAAAAAAAACGCCATTTATAGGTTGATGTTTCATGATTTTACCATGTTTTCTAGGGGATTTCCCACGTTTCATGACCGCCATGGGGACCCGTAGGTGGATGACTTGAGCTTGAGCGGTCCACTCCGCAAGCGGCGACGCTCAGAGGCCATCAAACTGATCTGGCCATCAACATGTGCAAACTTCCGTAGATGATTAACAAATGATCAGTATATGAGAATTATCTGGTTGGTGGTTTTCAACATGAATATTATTTTCCATCATATATGGGATGTCATCCTTCCCATTGACTCATATTTTTCAGAGGGGTTGAAGCCACCAACAAGTTATGTATTTATATATATATGGGAATTTGATGGAAATTTAGACCTCAATTCTTTTCACTTCCGGTGATCTATGACCCACCATGCCAGGCCGAGTCTGCAGGCGCTGCTCCGCACGCAGTTCCCGTGCGCCCAGCGATTTATGACCACCCAATGGATGGCCGGTCTGGCCGGGGACCACCCAAAATATGGTCCTGATCCATCCCCATACACTTCAATCGTCATGGGCTAATTCTTACCCGGTGATTTTTTTGGTGATCTGGCAATGGAGAACCAGATTTGTAGTATCCAAAAAAAATTGCCATAAGTGCTTTCTTTGTTTCGTTCTCATTGCCAGCCATAAACCTGAACAAACAACAGCCTACACAGCTAGGTTTTTTGCAGTAGCATTTGCCTTGTTGATGCCTTTGGTCTTTACATCTGCGATTGGATGTCCCCAATTTAGGACTTGTCATTGCAATGTTTGATGACCAGAGTCACTAGAGGGTAGAGAAAATGAGAAGCTCACCGAATGGGTCATGCTGGGTGCTTCTGGAGTTTTTTGAACTTTAATTGAAGATCATGCAAATGTTTCGGCCATTAGCAGGTTGGCCGCAGCGGGAAACCGTTCTTTGACATGTATCACAGTGCATCCCATAGAGGACCTGGTGAGCCAGTTTGGTCCCGAAGAGATTGAAAAGAACCTGAAGTGAATGGTTCAATCTCCTTTGTGGCATGGGAAAAAGCAAAGACAAACATATCATGGCCCTCGGGTTCTACCACCCCTCCAAGGTTTCCGTCTAGCTTTAGCTGACTCAGAAGTAGTGAATTTCCCAATGCCAAGGCGGAAGATGAAGCTTTTGACTTCGAATTTGAAGCTGATCTTCAGAAGGTTTCCGAGTGGCCCAGCTGTTCTGTTTTTTGGGGGAAGGATGGACACAGACCTTTAAAAAAAGAAGGCATACCTTTGGACATGTTGGTTGCACAAGAGCATTTTTGCATATACATCGTTAGTTTATGTTAATTTCATACGTATATAAATGTTATATGATGGTATATGCGCGTGGATGCAAACACAATTCATACCTACATCTACCTAGACTACGAACGTGGGATCAGCAGGGAACCAAACACATTCCAGCGCCAAAGAGTCCTGTGATTTGAGGTCCAAAGTGCCAAGGAACAGTTTGGAGCCCCGGTCTGACCAGGTTGCTCCTCAAAGCTTGTAGCGCAGCAAACCTGAAGCGATTGCCCCGGAGATATCCTTCACTCTTAAACATAGGCCTTCTATATATGGATAATTACTATTTATATTGAACTGCAAGCCCAAAAAAGAGAAGGAACAAAGAATAAATGAAGATCTTGACCAAGTCAGTGCAAAACGAATCAAAACAACCCATTTTTGTCGTATGCTAACTGAGGTACAGGTGGGATGCTGAGCGAAGATGGGCTGAGTTCGACGCAAATCGTTGTGCCGGAGGTGGGTCAAGCCCCATGGGCGAACCTGTGGGCTGTTGATTGGGGGATACCATTCTAGTAGCATCATATGGCAGTGTGTCAAAACCTTGTACCCCTGGTGAACATCAAAATAGCTGGTAAATGGATGTTCATCCCCCTAAAAATGGCATTAATAGGTATTGATCCATACCCATATCCCAAAATGGGGACAACCCCCACTTAATCAACCAGGCTTTTTAGGACTGAGGTGGGGTTGGAGATTAGAAAGCGATCAATGGAGACAAAAAAACAGCACAAGTCGTTATTTTTGCTGACAAATAACTTGGACACTCTTGCTGGAGATATGCGCTAACAAAACTCTATGAGCAATGAATTCATGTTTTACCTACCAACATCGGGAATGTCACCACAAGACAGAGTTATTTGGCTGGTTTCCGATGTGACGGTTCCCATCCCAACAAGTGGGATGATTACCCCCGGATACCTAAGGGTTTCCTGTTCTTCATGGGGGCTCAAACCTAGTGACATGTGTGATTTTCAATGGGCCCCAGGCGATTCTTGTTCCCAAAATTGGGAAGCCTGTACAATACCACAATTCGTGCAACGACATGCAACGACCATGGGATTGTCTGTCAAAATTTCAACAAGTCCCTCAAGCATTTGAGACGTTTTTGAAAGAGAAAATCATCGGAAAAAAAAACGAATGAGCCGAAATTGATTTGCGATGTTAATTCACCCATGGTTTCAGATCGTTTTTCCATGTTTTTCCCTTCCTCCCAGGATTTCACCCTGCCATGGCCGCCAAGGCACCAAAGGAAACAGCCCTTCAACCCGCGTATGTCGCGGTCGAAGCCCTTCCGACCACGACATCAAAGTAGGGAATCCTGATCCCTGCCAAGGATCATGGTCCTGCTTTATATGGCGCCAACGGGCTTTTTGCTAATTTGGTAGATATATATATATATATGATATATCATGACACACACAGATATATATATATAATGATATACATATATATATATACATAACATCCTCCAAAGACTTTTCCATTTTTTGGGGGGGCGTTGCTGTAGGGGAATTTTCCGGCGTTTGGGACTTTTGAGCCAACACCGAGGCTGCACTCTTGCTTTTTTATGTTGGGCTGAGGTATGTCTACAATGGCCGGATGAAGTGCTGACCTGAGAAAGTCGCCCCCGTTCTCCACAATCGAAAGCAGTTTCGGAATGATAGCAAACAGAAACTTCATGAAACATCCTATGTATCTATGTCAGCTCATATGCATTCGATTCAAATTCTACCACCATGTTTGCTTTATATATATATATATATCTTGATATCACCATATATTTATACCATTGTGGTTGAAATAATATATATATACATATTATTATATATGCTTTATGCATTCATACATTGCATTCAACCATCCCCCCACCAACTTAGACCCTGAGAATAGCTGATTTTAAGAGGAGTCTTCCAACTCCCAACTCAGGTTAAATCAACATTGGCGGGGCCTGTGTCAGAGAGAAAATACTATCTATTAATATCCCCATTCGATGGTTAATCAGTTCATTTAACATCCATTTCAATTTCGAATTTACGGCTTTGATTTGTTTCAACTGATTCATTTGATTCACATACAAAAATAAGATACAGGTGGGATACAGGTGGGGTTAACAACAGCATTAAGATCTCCACTTACCCAGAGAGATCCATCTGAGACGCTGGGAGATGCGAACCTTGAAAGCCAGCTACGTTCGACCTCCCCAGGCGTGCCGTTGGTCACATATTTGTTCCGGGTGACATATGGGGATTTGGTAGGAATCAAACCATCCGTAATTTTCTATACGGATTTTACAGGGATACAATGGAATATAGATGAATTATGATGAATTAATATATATATATATATATAGGTATGTAATGGATTTGAATGGGATGTTCTAACTTGCATTTTTTGGGGAGTGAACTATTGGAAAATCACATATGTGTTCATATGTAATATCGATATGTTCGAATGAAGGTGGGATCAAGGAAAGATTGGTCCTGACCCAAGAAGCGCATGATGATATTTCGCAAGATTATTATTCTGAGTGTGACAATCATCCCGAATGCTGCCTGCCAGTTTTTAGGGTTTCCTGCAGCAAACGTTGAAAACTGTGGCGATGATGGAATCGGTTCTGGACATCACATTTGGCATTGGGCACATGACATCACGAGCGTCGAAAACATCTCATGTGGGAAGTTTTGGATGTGGTTTACATATGCAAGGTGTAATAGAATTCTTCAGAGAAAACAGTTGACGTATGTTAAAGCCACATCCATAATTTGTTAGCTGGAACTTACAACGCAATGTCTTGGGCCCAAGCTGGAGATATCTCATGATATCCCAAGTGCAGTTGATATTCCGGATTTCCTGGGCTATATAGGGCTATATAGGGCTATATACAATTCTGTTCGCCTCCGATCAATCCAACATGAGCCGAGGAAAAGCGGCCAGGCAGGACCGGGCGGAAATGATTTCCATCCCCCGTTCATATGACATACTCCCCCTTTCTATGGTCCCTTAAACAATTGCAACTCCCCCAGTCAACCATGTTTGTTTTAGATGTTTTTTTGGTCTGGTGTTACCCTCTGGTAAACAACCATAGCTATTGAAAATGGTCATTTAGTTCGTTGATTTACCCATTAAACATGGTGATTTTCTATAGTTTGTTGTATGTTTAGCAGAGGGTATATGGATTGTAGAAGCAAGGGATTCATATGGTTGATGTTAAAAACCATCTCATAGCGGTTTTGGACCAAGAAATATATGGAGGTTCAACATGGCACCAGGAAAAGTAAGGGTTGAAACATGTTGAAACATCACATAAGACATGGTGATGTAGTGGTGATTGCCCGAATTGGATGATATTGATGTTGGAGATATGAGGAACCCTGTTGTAGCTATGGGAATTGCTTGGAAAAATCTAAGCCGGCAAAAAAAAAAACATCTCCACCTGCGCATCCTCAATATAGAGCGTGTGATCTCGGAGTGGCAGCGGTGCAGCGAGCTGTGAAGACAAAAAGTTAAACGACGTTAAACGGCAACCAGTGAGTGGGACAGGCAAGCATATGGTTTCTGGACACTTAACAGATCTTAACAGCAACGAGATCTAGAGGTGAGATCCGCAATAACAACATATAACAACTATATAGCTGATCTATAGCTGTTTGTGTCATTTTGGAGTATCAAACATGTCCTGACCCATGTGGCGGCAAGCCGCCCAGCAGTGAGCCCAAGCAGAAGCCATCCCTGACAGGTGGACCACCGCCCAAGCAAAAGGCGCAGCTTTTGGGGGGGCGTTTAGATATGTTATGATATGTTATATTATCTTACAACCTTGGCTGACTGAGGTGATTTAAGGTGGATATATCTGACTATAGAGTTTGATGGATTCATACACCAAAATTATAAACATGGGGCCACGTACTGGCCAAATCCTCTTTGGGTTGCTTCCAAAATTCAACTCCTTTTGTTTGATTGAACCATGAGTGTACTTTGCAAATCCAGTGTTGGTACAGTCTTGATCGGAGCCAGCGCGAGAGGTGAAGTTGTGCCGATTCTTTGCCATCTATGGAAACTGCAAATTTGCAGACCGTCGCCACCTTGGCCATTCTGGCAGATCAGAAGTGGCGATAAACTGCAGTGAAGAGATATACCCTCTGGTAATTTAACACAGCTATTGAAAATGACCATTTATATATTTATATATATAGTGGATTTACCCATTGAAAATTGTGATTTTCCATAGTTATGTTAGTTTATCAGAGGGTAAACAAAGCTCTGAGCTCCCCCAGGTGGAAAGTTTAGAAGGTTGAGATGGGATTAGCGGCCACTGCAGGTTGCTATTACGCGCACAGCGAGGCCGGTGCTGGTCATGACTGGCTAAGGACAATACGTGTGTGGCTGGTCAAGGACATTCAAGGACAATCATGGGATTTAAGTTCGGCAGAGCAATTACATGAGATTTAAGTGCGTCTCATTTTCTAGAAATGCCCTGGAGGTTCCTTTCCGGAGGAAGAATACCGTCAAACTGTATCCCAAATCGTGGAGAAAATGTCAAGATTGATTCATGGATTGGGAATGATTGGGACTTGTAACGGGGGTTTGCCACACTTAAGCTTACACTAGTCACTAGATGTGACTGACCCTTGCCTTCAAACAAAACATTGTTTCGTTTCGTTATTTTCTTGGAAGCATCAAGCTAACACCATGAATCATAAAGTGCTACAATTTTCCAGGGTGTAACCCCCTCGGGTGTGCCAGGTGAAACCCTTTGGTAATTTAACAGTTTGACATGGAAATGTACCCTGTACCGTAGATCATTTACCTGATATCTATTTCCATGGTCATGGCTTCCATGGCCGTGTCACCGTAGGCTGAGTTGGATTTGGGGGACGACGTGGAGGCGCAACAACGGATCATCTCGGAATGTGCCTACAAAGCCTGGGAAGATTCAGAGGCACCAGGCGCGGCCGATGAACCTTGGAGTGAAATCCCATTTGGCTGATGAAACCCATCTGGATGGTGAAACTCAATTCGGGTTTTGAAACTTGAAACCATTTGGATTTGGGTGAAGACAAGTTGCATCATTTTAGACTCCATTGAACTCCATTGTATATTGTGAACTCAGAAAACCCAGGTGCATTTTAGAAATATATATATATATATATAAATCAATCTAGTATATATATATATATGCATACATGTTGTATAAATCATATAGATCCCAATTTGGGCACTGAAAGCCCAAACAGAAACCATCAGTTTGCCTTCCCACGTCTCACCTCCATGCCAGGTGGTTGCAGCTATGCCCAAGCTCTGGCTGTTCGCCTTGCCATCCGTTTCGAGGCCGGGATCACTTTCAGCGTCACCTTTTTTCCGTCAAAAAACGCTGTTTTTTGAAATGCTGTTGGAATCTGTTTGATACCAACATATGGAACTATATATATATATGTGTGTGTGTGTTATGTGTATATATATATATAGATATAAATGGTGTACCTGACATTATGTGACCCACCGGTCGGCCCGAACTCCAAGGCGCAGCCACAAAACCTACTGTGCCTGGCTCAGATATTGATCAGCACGGCTTGGGATCGCAGGGTTCCAGCACTACCCTTTGGTAATTTAACATGTCTATGGAAAATGGTCATTTATAGTGGATTTGCCCATTAAAAATGGTGATTTTCCATAGTTATGGGACAGTTTACCAGAGGGCACCCCAATCATTGGATTCTTAATCTGTTCATACCCCCAGGTCACGCCCGGATTTTGGACCCATTTGGAGCCTTGTAGATCTTGTGTCCTGCCTTTAGGCCACTTTTCATGGAATTTCGATCATTGCATAGCCAGCTGGTGATAGAGCATGTGATGTTTCCCCAATTTAAGGTGCCAAAAGCAATCGTCATCCCCAACCTTTTCGGCTTACTGAAAAGAAATAGCAAACAAGAAAAACGACGCAATCTGTGGTTTTTACACTGAAATGCCACCAACAAAAAGCCGTGTAAAACCCTAGCATGTGATTCCAAACGCCCATAATTTTACCAAAAATGGGTGGTATAATCCCTCCAAAATTGGAAGTTTCTCCCCAACAAACGTCCCACTTCACCTCGACGCGGAAGTTTCGCGCGCGCGCGCTCCGAGGCCCACCATGGAGAAGACCGGTTTGCCAATGCAAGGGGGCTCCCGTGCCACTGCCCGTTGGCTCAGATCTGCCATGTGGGGACGGTCTCTACAACCCATTGATGGTGATTTCGGGGATGGTTTATTGCTAGGTTTACCATTCACTGATTTTAGTCTATGTTCATTGATGCTACTTATGATTTGTTAGCTACTGTTTGTTATCTACTGTTTTCATCTTTTTCCTGAAGATTTATGAACCTTAAGTCTCAAGTAACTGATGGTGTTTTGAATATGCCTTACAAGAATGAATAGTGAATGGGGGCGGAACTTCCCTCCGCGAGGGTGACGAACAGTTGAAAAAACCCATTGACCCCCCGAGGGTCCCCCCGAGGTGAAGATGCTTCTGAGGCTGGCAGGGGAGTGGCTGTTGCCTCAAAAAAAAGTGTGCTACAAAGATGTTTCTATCCAAATAGAATCTAAAGAAAAGTATAATCAGTATAATCTCATACTCTTCACCCAGCTTTTCCACAACTTTCAGAAGAGATGTTTGGAAGATGCTCCGGCTAATCGTGGACAACATCTAAAGTTCTCCACGATTTCATGGTTGTGGCCAGTGGCCGGGCCCGGCTGTTGGGCTAAGATGGAGCATCTAAAAATGGCATAGCCTGATACACTACATCAATGATAACATTGTAATATAGGAGGAGTATGCAAAAAAAGTGTCTAGGCTTGTCTGAAAATTGGGCACCCGTAAAATCTCATCATTGCATATCATTGCCATGCATACCTTATTTTAAGATATTTTCAGACACACCTTTTTCGGGAGTGACAAGTGTGACTATGTTTGAGACCTAGGATATGTGATGATGTTATATAATGTTGCCATGACTGCAAAAGCAAGGCATGTGTGTGTTTGAACCATCGCCAAATCGGGACCTTGAAAGACGCCAAAATTCCCATTGGAAATTGGCCAAATTCTGTGCTTCCGCTTGGCCAGGTTGTGCCACCCAGACAAGTGCAGCCATCCAGAGGTAGTGGGGGGAACTGGGCAACGTATTCATTGCGAGGCCTAAATCAATCCTTGCAAATTGCATTGAAATTCAGACTCAACTTCCAAACCGTTTCCAACCTTGTTTTTGGGCTTCAAGCAGGCCAGATGTAGGATCGCAAGAAACCCTTCATATTGCATATTCACGCGAAACAGTGCTGGAACCTGAAGGTGTAACCCCTAGAAGGTACATAACCCCATGGTGCTTTCTTGGTGCCTCCTACGCTGACTGTTAAATCTTTGGAGTGATTATGGGGAGTGGGGACTCATTCCAAAATCTCCTTGGATCATCTTCATCTTCAATCAGGTTCCAGAACCATTGGAAGCTGAGAATCTTTGATCCAGAATGGCCCAGATATCATCACTGGTTGGTGCTGACTGGAACATGGCTGGATTGTGATTTTCCATTCACTTGGGAAACATACTCCCAACATCTCCCAACTGACTTTCACTCCATGATTTTTTCAGATGGCTAGGTCAACCACCAACCCCGCAATGCCAGGCCAAACGTGCGGTGCAAATCCTGGGACCGGTCCTAGCCAGCTGCACCTCGTGAAGGCCTGCGATATGCCAACGAAATGTTGGGACGATTTCATACGATTTCAGTGTTTGAAAGGATGTGTTCAAAAGTTCGAAAAGAAGGATATGACGGATATGAAAGATAAAGGATAGTGTTCATGTGATTTGGGCGATGATCATTCCAAGTAGCCTTTAAATGTCAGAAAGGCACGGGCATTTGGGGGTCACTATTCGCTATCATGAGCAGATGCGGCCAGTGCATTCTCTTGGATGTCATTTTGTTTAGTAGGTTGCTGCCTGCCTGCGGCGATCCCTCTTGTTCCTCTTCACAGATTTTTTTTGCAAATATGCACACACCGTGGAACACCACCTTACTTGAGCATATCTAGCTGGGGAGCATCATCAGCTTTTGCAGTATCCGGCAATTTGAAGAATTGGATGTGAGGGATGAGTTCTTCAAACAATAGGTCAGGATGGGCCAGCTGCTTGGGTGTGATATGTCTCAATCTTGCAGGCTCTCCATTGGTTGGTCTACATGCACTGAAACCAAGTTGGTATTCATCCCTTGGTTGGTTTTCACATGGGAAAACTAGGATGCATCCCACTTCCAGGGGAAGGTTTTTATTGTTTTTCCGCCCAGGTGCGGCAATGGTCACATCGAGAGCATCATCAATATGGTGCTGGCCACACTGCAGATGAAAGAGCCCGAACTTATGGGTCGAAGCGCTGCATATTTGGAGTCGGTCGAAGCATGGGTCAACTTGGGGAGAACTGACGGGTGGTAGGCTGATGGGCTTTGGCCAGAAATGAGATCAGCATACTGGTACATCTTGGGACCCTGCTAAAAATGAAGCACATTGAAGCACTAAATAACATGTTTTTGTTGGCAAAATTATCTCATGCCTCGTGTTTTAGGGGAGGATCAATGCCAACTTCCTGTGTAGGTTCAGGGAACGGATGGAGATATCACAGTTGTTTTGTGGTGCTACCAATGACCCAAGAGCTTGTTATGTTTTGTTGCACAGTGACAGTGATGCTCAAAACCTATTTTGAGACAAGTGACGTTTGAGATTTGTGTTTGTTATTTTGTTTGTGTGTGTGTGGGTTAGGATTCTTTGGTGCATCAATGTGGTGGTGTGTCTACACACAGAGTGCGCAGAACCGAGACTTACTGGATCGAAAGTCAAGCAAACATGATGGCCCCATGGTTCCATGATAAGAGTTCCCCTTGGAAGATGCAATAGAGTTTGAAAACGTGTAAATTGGTTTTTGCTTCACTACGTGGGGCATGTCTGGCTCACAAGTACTTGTACTTTATATTGAATGTCACGCTTATGGATATTGCGCCTATTTCGTTGCGTGAATCGCCGCGGAGCTCGGCCACGACGTGAACTCACAGGTATATCGGACCCGTAGAGATGAGCGAAGACTTGAGGCTTCCCATGGCTTCCAGGGATCTCCGGGGCACCCGAAATCCAAATCTTCAACGCTTTGCTCCGCGACCTCTGGGGGATTGTTGCTGGAGGTGACCGGAGGTGACGAACGAGGCCTGGATCTTGCGGAGAGGTACAATGAGGAGGAACTCGTCCACAATTTGACCCCCTGAAGATGATAAACACGTAGAGAACCACTTGAAATTTGAATAATTAGTCACAGCATTTGAACATCTAATTATAGAGTTGGAATTCCAATTGGAATGATCAGGGCGTGTTGGGCAGCCTCCCTATCAATCGGGGATTCATCAATCCTGACAGCCTGACACGCAAGCAGAGTGCATCTCTATGGGTGGCGCATGAATGGCACATGGCTTCTTGGAGAAGGTGAGGATGCGGCAATCTCTGGATGCTGCGTTCACCATCAATTGTTGTCTGTTGCGGATGTTAAAACGTAGTAATAATACAAGACAAACCTGACATACATCTAATCTATAAAGCGGATATATGAAAGATTTTTATGCTTGTGTTTATATATGTTAATGAATATAAATTGATATGGTAAATTAAAATGGAAATACATATGCATATAATTACCAGTAGTACCGCGCAAGGCGGCGGCGGAAGTTTCAAAAATAGGAATTAGGAAACCTACAGGAGAGGTTGGTTGTTGTGAATCACAGATGGCAGAGCGAATCCACTGATGTACCGACAGGTGGTTGGAGTTGTGTTTTTTGGAATGGTTGCAGTGTTTGCAGTGGTCACCTTACCACAACTGATGGATGTAGTGTGGTGTAGTGCAGTTGTAGTTGTACTTGCAGTTGTAGCTGTAGTTGCAGTGTAGCGTAGTGGAGCTGTAGTTGTAATGTAGTGTAATTAGTTTAGTGTATGTAATGTAGTGTTAGTTGTAGTTGCAGTTGCAGCTGCAGTTGTAGTTGTAGTGCAATGCAATGTAATCAGTGTAGTGTAGTGTTGTGGGATGTAGTGTGGCTGTAGTTGCGGTTGTATTTGTAGTTGTAGTGTGCTGCAGTGTAAATAGCGTAGTGTAGCGTAGTTGCATTTGTGGTAGCAGTTGTAGTTGTAGTTGTTAGTGTAATTGGTGTAGTGTAGTGTAATTAGATGTAATTAGTGTAGTGTAATTAGTGTAGTGTAATGTAGCGTAGTATCTTTGTATTTGTAGTTGTAGCAGTAGTGTACTGTAGTGTAGTGGTACTCGTAGTTGCAGTTGTAGTTGTAATTGTAGTTGTAATTGTCTATCTATCTATCTACCTATCTATCTGTTTGTCTGCCTGCCTGTCTGTCTCCTCCGGAGCCACAAATCATTGGAAAAACACATAGTTTCGCGACTTTCCTACCTTTTCGCGCACCTGGATCTTCTTTCTTCGGAGACTTTATCTTTTTTGATCTGTTTTCTTCTTCTCTTCTCTTCTCTGACCCTTCCCATCTCTGCATTTCATCTGTCCATATTATTGGAAATTTTACTTCTAAACTTCCTTCGATGATTCACAATATATAATCATAGAGCTTAAACCCCAAATATCAAGCGAAATGATCAAAACAATGATAATTTTGTATCTAAACAATCATTAAGAGTAACGACCTGATACAATTCACGAAACCGAGAATAAATGCCGCTTCAAACTTCCTCACAAAGGGAAATAGCGATTGAAAACCAATACATCTTTTTGGATTATATCTTTACTAATATTGTTGCGAAATCTGTTATGAAACATTCTGGTAGGACACTCTTGGGAGGATCTCCTTGGAAATATTTTTTTGATATCTTGAATCATTTTCTTGACATATTTGTACAAAACATATATTTATAAAATATATTTGTGGAAAATTATATATATAATATATATATAATATTTTTAAAAATAAATTGGGAAACATATTTTTATAAAATAATTTTAAAATTATTTTTTATAAATATAAAAATAATATATATATTGATAAATTTCTTTATGATAATATATTTTTATTATATTAATATTTTTATAAAAAAAATAAATAATATTTTTAATTTTAAATAATTATTTTGATTCGATTTAATTTAATATTAATTTTTATATTATTAATTATTAAATATATATTTTATATATTAAATAAATAATATATATTTTTGTTATTTAATAAATAAATTATAGCCAAAATTTACGGTAATGGAAAATAATATTCGAGGTATTTTTATTTTTTGGAAATTAAATTGAGGCTTGGAAAACGATAATATATTCTTTAAAAATGATAATGTGTGTTTATGTTGATTTTGGTTATTAGTTATCTTGTGTTTTACGGTGTAAATTATTTAATGTATTTTGTATGAGAGAAGCATATGGAAAAACCTTTTTTTATTAATAGATGTGTGGTTATGGTTTGTATTTGGCAGCCATTTTGGCTCTGACATTTATTGATCTTCTATGTATTTAGTAGCAATGTATTAAATTTTCCTTAAGATAACACTACGGGTTTCCAAACAAAAGGGTTTCCCATAGATTTCTCCAGAATTATTGCTTTATTTGTGCCTTTTTTTCTGGATCCAACCAGATATTCCAAACGATAACCCAAACGATAACGAAACGATAACCAAAAAATCATAAAACACCTATCGGCCAGACATTGGCCCATTTGCTCGCTGAAATCCTGTTTTTTTTGTCGCGTATTGCTCATTAAAAATGAGCAAGCAAGCGCAAGATATGGCAGGACTCAGATGTTTCCTTAATGAGTTGTTGCAACATGAGACAGAAGGGGAATAATTAATTGCAGAGGTATAAGAGGCTGTACCAGGGAAAACACAGCCCGACAAGAAGAAATGGAATGACCAGACGCAGCAGGCGATTACTGTGCCACAGCGAATGCAGAAGTACGAAGTACTATTGCCTGAAGGTACTGATATATGCTTTGGAAGTATCGATCTACAAACAGAACTTTGCAAAATGTTAGTGAAAGTGGCAGCACTAGCGGTACCACGGACAGCAGCAGCGACACTTCGGACTCCAGCGACTGAAAAAAAAAATTGCGCTCTACGTGAAAATGGGAGGAAATATTTGATTCGTTGCTTTTCACCATCAGAATACCATGGAATATGCAAGGAATACGAACATGTTGGCCCAAAACCTGAAAAACAATAATACACTCTTTAAAAATTAATGACATTCAGCTAGATAATAAATATTGACCGTGACCCAAATATAAAATATTTTTTTTAAATTTAATTAAAATATATTTTAAATATTAAATTAAACATATTATTTTAAATATAATAATTATATTTAATATTAATTTATTTAAATTATAATTTATATTTAAATTATTTAAAATAAAATTATTTAAAAAATAAATTAAAATATTTTTAATTATATATTAATAATAATTATTTATTGTTTAAAATAATATTTATATATAAT
>Ga0126342_10003491_pt1:22500-26015 | contig 26015 bp, 23 predicted proteins | sample Cyp1metagenome_FD_92528 | JGI IMG/M metagenome (GOLD analysis project Ga0126342, IMG submission 92528) | Coral microbial communities from Lord Howe Island, Old Settlement Bay, Australia - Cyphastrea 1 metagenome | ecosystem: Host-associated > Invertebrates > Cnidaria > Coral ... | reverse complement strand
CTATTGAGAAGCCATCCCCATGAGTTTCTATCTCAAAAAGAATATGTCTCAAAAACATGTGTGTCCCTGTAAAGTGTTAGAAAAATCAATGCCACAAACAATTGATTCATCCAGCAAGAATGAGATGTATATCATGGACTTCCCAACGGCACACCGTTTGCGGCACAAGAAGATGACCGCGGCATAAGTTACCACTTTGACCCAGTAGTTTTTCCGATTTCAAAATCAATAAATTTTCCCTTTATAACGCAATCAAAATATTTTCAAAAATTGGATTTCGAAGCGGACCCTATTAATAAATTTAAAGCTTTAAGGATAAACACTCTTATTCTCGGATTTCAAAATCAATTAGATTTCCTTTTATAACGCAATTAAACTATTGCCAAAAATTGGATTTCGAAGCGGACCCTAATAATAAAAGCCATAATATAGAAAATTAAAAATTTTCGGACGGACCCTAATAATAAACACACCGGGGTTGACTAGTTTATATTATTAGGGGGCGAACCCCACAAATGGTGGCTTTATTTTTAAATTGTTTTCTAAAGGGGATCAATAAAAAGTCAAATTGGCCAACCTGAAATTTTCCAAACTGGGAGATGGACCCTAATTTTTAGTATTTGGGGTTAGTAATAGGGGGAAAGGATTATCTACCCGTCAATATCATACATACATGCATGCATGCATGCATCAATTACATACATACATACAGACAGACAAACATACATACAATTCATTACAAGTCCATACCATTCCATACCATTCCATACCTTCCATACCATTCACTACCATTCCATACCATTCCACTTCGTTGCATTACATACCATTCCACTTCGTTGCATTACATACCATTACATACCATTTCATTACGTACCATTACAGTACGTACCGTTACATTACAGTACATTCCATTGTAATGCATTGCATTGCGTTGCATACCATACCATACCGCAATGTATGTATGTACACGTGTAGAATACATTATACGACAAAGCTATGTATACATACATACCATACATCTGTACATCTAAAGTATCTAAGCATCTACAATGGACACATCTATATAATTCTATATTTCTCTCTTCTCCATTTGTCGACTCTGTTGCGGTGGCAAATCATGCTGAAGTGCAGCCTGGCAACCCCTCGTCTTCTTGAGTCTCGCGGTAGTGACGGACCTTAGCCCAGTTGGGATCATCCCCCCCAGTGCTGAAAGACCCGCTGAGTTCCTGACAAAGTCACGCCAAAAGATCCAATTCAGCACCTTGGCTACGCGTTTCGCTTTCAGAAGGGTGACCAATCATGACCAACCATTCCATTCCACGCAGGATTTGGAGAATGCATCTGAAACATCTTGTCAGAGATCAGGGCTCATCCCCCTTTCCAATCCGCTAAACCTATTTATCAATATGTGTGTGTGCATACAAATGAAAAACCCATAAAAATCATATAATACATCTAAATGGACCCAAGGAATATCTTCCGAGACAACAACAATCCGGAGTCAAGCTGCCACAAAGAGCCCCGAAGAGCCCATCAAGCAGCGCACTGCAAAAACCTCCCAAGGACTGCGCGCTGCTCTCCGCATCCGGCTGAAGCCATGATTAGTCAACATTGGGGGCCCAATGGTCGACCCAACCAGAGCCTGTTCGGGGGTGTAGTCATAGCCTCACTAACAGCATTGATTTGATGCTGTCACAAGTGTGTGGCTGCCTCATATTGGGGACCCGCCTTTCTGTGTTGATAACATGGTTTAACCCCATTACTTTCGCCTGCGATCTACTATCATCTATTCTACTTATATATTCTATTCCAGTCTGTGCCTCAAAATGCCACTGTTATCGGCAATCCTGGTGTGCGGGAAATTGGCAGATGGTTCGCTGAGCTCGCAACAAAACATGAGCAACAGCACGATGGCATGCCAGACCATCAGCAAGCAGCTAAAGCAGGTAAACATGGCCTTGGTCAGGCTACACGAACAATGTACCAACGAAGCAAGCAAAGCATCAATCGGCTCAAAACTCTCTTCCCTCATTCTCATTTCTTTTCACTCCGTTGTGGCTATGCAAACGCCTACTCTGTCAGTCCATGCCAAAAGCAAACTTGGCCCACCGCCACAGAACAAGACCAGTGGCTGCGAGTGTGCAAACACCTCAATTTACAGTCCGTATTTTCCTTCTTGAACGGTCTGCGATCTGATCCCATGAAACACATGTCAAAGTTGCAAAAGGATAGGCGATAGGCTATTAGGTACTTACTTGTAGTTCGCCACATTCAAGAGTTTCTCATTTATCCTTCAGACTCCTGCTGTGTCCATATATGCTTGTGGGATTTCATCTTCTCACCAAACCTATCACGCTCGTGGCCAAGAAAGCCTGCCAGTCAGATCAAATTCCAACCCAATCTCTGAGGCTTCCATTTTAACATTCCAAAAACAAGGGCTGCTACTTGGTAGCATAGTTTCGGGACTATCTTTGGATCCAGTTTGGTCAACAAAATATCTCAAACATTCTTAAACCCTTTCCAAACACATATATATACACACACCAAGGAAAGTAACCCGCAAGTTGCGCTGACTCCCATCTTTGCACTTTGATCTGGGGCCCCGAACCCCATCCGTCGCAGCATGGTGGAAGCATCTGCGCTCTTCATCCTCAGGTAGCCTGCGATGCAAGTGGAAATATGGTTGAAGTTGTGCCATTCATCCATGTCGTGACCCTTTCCTAATGTTTTGGCCCTGGTACCCTGATGAGCATCAACACACCCACATTTATATATAATAACAATTATGTATACATGTCATATACGAATGTTTGTACATAAGCATTTACACACCCAGTATAGCCGAGAGATGGATGTCCATCCCTCCAGTCAGGAAACCCCGGTTCAACATGTCTACCACATCCCCGCGCTCTTACAGGCTGTCGCTCGGATCCCAACTCCACGTCAGCTGCAATGACCAAAACAATTTCAATGATGCCACCTGCCATGGCGCTGCTGGGCTGAGCTGGGAATTGCATTGGGTTTGCTGGGGCGCCCACGGCCATTGGCAAGCACAACCTCAGAAGCACGTCATGCTGCTGGCAACTCAACGGGGAAAGAACCTTCTGTCAGAGTGAGTACTTGATCAAATCAAGGGTTTTGAATGACAATGAGCAATCACTTGTGTGCCTCTAACTGTCAACACTGCATGCCTTCAATGAAATCTAAACCCTAGATGTCCACAAATGGCCTTCATCGACGTGACTGCTGTGTCTGAGGCCCCCAGCAGTCGAATAAACAGTCCCTTGGGCTGCAGCGACTTGTCAGAGAGGTACATGCAAACCTGCCAGGGCAGTGGGATGCGAAGGCCCTGAAAGCTGCTGGACTCCCAGGGGCTCGCACAGGGACCCTTCAAACTCAGCTGATGTGTGGAACTTGCACTGCCCATTTTCTGGAGCTAGAAGTCACCGCAAAAGCTCTTTCGAGCATTTGAAAGAAGATGAAAGAAGGGTATGATGGAATGGAACATGATGTGT
>Ga0126342_10003491_pt1:0-17500 | contig 26015 bp, 23 predicted proteins | sample Cyp1metagenome_FD_92528 | JGI IMG/M metagenome (GOLD analysis project Ga0126342, IMG submission 92528) | Coral microbial communities from Lord Howe Island, Old Settlement Bay, Australia - Cyphastrea 1 metagenome | ecosystem: Host-associated > Invertebrates > Cnidaria > Coral ... | reverse complement strand
TAGCCTCCTTGGACTTTCCTTGATTGGTTTGTCTTTTCCTTGGGTTTCCTAATCCTTCGTTTCCCTTTGAAACCAAAGGAAACCAAAGGAAAACCATAGAATCCACCCAGCCCCAAACCAAAGGAAACCAAAGGAAACAAAGGAGGAAAAATGAGATCATCTAAGAAGAACTGATTGTAGCTAGTTCCTTTGTGTCTCTTGTTGTTTCTGGTTTCCTCCCACAATTATAACACCATATTTTGGTGCAATCCATGCGTTGGAAAGGTTGACACTGCTAGCTTTCAGCCATACATGGGTGGAAATGTGGAACACCTGTTACAGAAAACGCACTTGCACTGGTACTGACAAGGGGTTTTCAAAGGAAAGGGTAGGGTGAGCAGAGGAGAACATTGAATCATCTAAAGAAGCCCTGCTGTGAAGAATGCATGTTCCAGTGATGTTGCTAAAGGGTTCCTATGAATATCAGCATGAGCCGCAATATCCCCTCTTCCAGCAAGACTTGGGAAAATCAGGCAATTATGACCTACATGCGAATCAGTTTGGCACCACTTAGCTCAATGAAATCATGTCCGAGGCTGTCACCAGCATGCTACGCAGATCCCCGGGCCACCCAACGTTTGTGAGTCTGCCAGTAAGAACTCGCCAAAGCTCCTGGAATGGGTCCGAGAAGGCTCCCCGTGAAGGACACTGAAACGCACGCCATCATTGCATGCTCGCTTCAAGATCGTCAAATGTTTTTTTGTTGTTATCATGCGTTCAGAACCTGCAAAAAACATAGCTACCCTATACTGGCAATATCTTGAAACCACAAGACGCCCGCAGATGCCTGCAATCACTTCAGACACACAGGGGTAAGGGATTTCTTGTCACTAAGGCTGGTGAACTAGATTTGGCCACTTTAGGCTCAGCACAGTCCTTCTGCCAAGAACCAATGCACCTTCTACTGGCTCCTGCCACAATATGGGCCATGGCATCCAGGAGCCCAAACTGGCCAAAATTTCGGCTGAAACATTGAGGGGTGCCGGACCCCAGTCGCACCTGCAAGACATCCACACCATCATCCGCAACCACCTGGATCAGGGTCTGGTTGGACTGAGCTGTGATAATCGCACCACCAAGCCCATGCAGCCATACAGTAGCACTCTGCTTTGTGTCTTCTTAAGCATTTCTGAGTGAACTTCTAGAGCTGCTCGAGCCCGCCTCCAACATCTGCCGACCAGGGGTCTTTGCCAAGGTTGGCACGGCCATTGCCTGGGAGCTGCAAACCCATAGGGCTTCCAAGGTTTGAAATTTCTAAAGGTAGCAGGCAGGAATGGCCATAGAGTCTAAGAAGGGGCCCACTCTGCTAATGGCCAAGTTTGCAACCTGCGACTACCTTATTTCCTTCATGGGGCAGCCTTTCAAAGACGATGCCAAAAAAGATGCAGTGCAAGTTTGCAGAGCTGGGAGCTGCGCTCTTGGTTTTTCCAAGGCCTGCCCATGCTAGGCTCATGCTGGAAAGGAACCGACAAAGCGAAACAAAAACTGTAAACACAAATGTCACACTCAGCTGAAGACTCTGGTTCGCGTGGGCCTAGGAAACGTCCTAAACTGTCAGAAACCCAATGATCCCCCTGACAACAATATGACCCAGCGATGTGGGCATGGGTCAAAATAGCCCACCCCATCCCACCCCTGAAAAGTTGGATGCTTAGTTATAGCAGTTTAATCCTGAGGATGAGGATGATGGTTGGGCTGGTGGCTGCGATGTCTTGACACTGCCTATAGCATGAGCACAGCTAACACTGCTCAGAACTCAATGCCTCCAAGCACTTCTTACTGAAGGGGGCTTCTTCGGCTCCCTGACATGCCATGACATGCTCGCAACCGCACTGTAGCTCCAATGCATTCCAATACTGCCTACAGGGCCTAAATCTTTTGATGAACAAATCGCAAGCACTCCCTAAGCTCGACAAAACCCAAGCTCGACCTGGCACATCCATCCTTCATCGCCAGCCAGCTTCACCCAACCTCATGTTGGATGGGCCTTCTGAGAGCCCACCGCTTGCCACTTGCTGCTGTTGTTGGGAATCATTGCTCTTTGAACTGGACAAACTGTTGTCTCAGCAGAGCTTTGGTTTCGCAGGAAACCATGGATGCCTCCATCAAACTTCTGTGGCAAATGCTTTGATTATCATTGAGCTGAGTTGGCAACCGTCAAATGTCTCCTGTTTTGCAGCATGGGCGAGAACCACACCCACAACTTCCGAGTACTACAGTGGAGGCGGGAGGACTGTCGTAACAGGTCTGCAAGACACAGACCCGCGAAAATCTAATATATATATATATATACACATTTTTTTCCCTCTCTCTCTCTCTCTGTGCACGTTGGTGTGCATTACACGTTGTACTATTTTCATCTATTTCTTATATATAGAACCGATAATAACTACCTACAAAATAGTTTTTTTTTAATATTTTGAGGTTATGGTCATCACGTCATGCACTCCTCCACCGCCCGGACGGTCTCGTGCTGCTTCCGGCCGCCGCAGACCAGGGCTCCAGCACAAGGCCTTGGAGGCCCAACGTGGAGGTTTCGGCAGTGGATGGATTGATGGGTTGATGATGGTTGATGATGGTTGCCTTTACCCTCTGGTAAACTAACATAGCTATTGAACATGGTCATTTATAGCGAGTTTTCCAATTAAAAAATGTGATTTTCCATAGCTATGTTAGTTTACCAGAGGGTAAGATGATTCAAGATGATTCAAGCAGGTGATGATATATGTGATGATATAAGTGATGATATATGTGATCATGTCGACGTCAGTGTCGCGTCATCCAAGATCTTTCATGTTGGTGGTGGAGATTGTGGGGCACATCCCCAAGTCCGGTGGCAGTGCAGAAAATGAACCATCATGCAATCATCTCTACCACCTAAATTTGTTCTCAGCTTTGGTGCCACATGGTACCGTTCTCCAAATGCCTTGAGATTTTCCACAGTGCGCCAGCATGATGCGTCTCACTGCTTTGATCGACGAGCAGCACTGGCTCTCCGGATGCCGTTCTATCTGCCAGTTTCTCTGGCCATTCATTGTATGGATTTCGGGAACATTAACGTGCAAAAAGATTGACATAGATCTTCTGGATATTGTGGATATTGTGGGATCATGGTTTTCGAATACCATCTTTTTCTAGGGCAGCGCTATTGAATCTTCCTCAGGCTTGTCACGCATTCCGGTTTTGTGAATAGATGCTGCTCGGACGGGCAACTGGTGCCTCCTTGAGACTTCCAGTTTTGGCATCTGCATGAAGTGCTATTTCTGTTTCCAGATGCTGCAAGCATGTCCGCCATTAACCAGAAAGGCATTGACTATAGTTCGCTATAAATGACGCTGGCTCTGGTCCATTTGCTGCAGAACTGTCTATCTTATCTTATCTATTTTCCACATCACAGCACGCAAACAGAAGGTGGTGTAAAAACGATGAAACTAGCAGCTTGAGATCATTGGAATCTTCTTGATGAATCTTGCAGCGTTCCAGCAACAGCTTGGGCGAAGCGCATCTCTCCGAGATTGCTGGGCCATCCGAAGCTTAAACTTGAAAATCTCTCAATTGCCCCACTGTTGATGTGCACCTGTGACTCTGCTGAAAGGTAAGTTCCGCGGATGTCTTGTCAACAAGACGAAGCAATTGGCTTTGCAATCCGCAGCGATGCACAGCCATACCACAGCAATCCAAAGTACGGTATTTAGATGTGTTTAGTCAATGAGTTTCAAGATGTTTCAATCACATGCCATCAACAGTGAAGACTCTGAATGCTGCTGATGTCGAATCGGCTCCACGAAGCGGTGAAACATGGCCACTGAGCCATGAAGAAGTCACAGTACACCTATATAGTGGTATCCTATCCCTTTCTGCTGGTTGATTAATGGGTGTCCCATTGTGGGATGTCATAATCCTCAACAAACCAGGTAGAATAGTTGCCTGGCACAAATATGAACCATTCAACAGGGGTATTTTCAATGGTTCAAGACGCATGAGGCGGCCTTCAAATTGAGCCAATGGGCGGCTTACCATGCTCCCTGATCACAGCGCTGCTATCTATTCCTTGGGCGCAGCATGGGCCCAACAAAGAAAAAACAATTCTTCCCTTCAAAGCTTCTGCTGTAATGGCCCTTCTAAGTCCTCAGCTCTCCTCCCAACTTCATAGTAGTTGAACAGTTTACCTTTGTGACCGATCATTCTGATCGTGCTGAACCTAGGCTGATTTCAAGCCAAGCAACAAGCGCTCCTTGGTTTATCACCGGTGGGTGCGAGACAACCCCACCAACAGTTGCAAGAATCTAGGACAATATGCATCTCCAACTGAGGATGTGATTGGATCTCTCTGAGCCCTGCCAGGGTAACAGCAAAGTTGTTCAACAACCTCATTTTGGCACCTCATGGACAAGATTCCTCCATTCTCTGCTGCTTGATCACAAGATCCTGCAAGGAAAGACACGGAAAGGGCATGAAAGGGGATTCTCCAGCATCTGCTGGAAAACTTGCTACTGTAAATGCCAAAAAGACGGACCATTGCACGAACAGTTGTTCAGATACAATACGTTGAGAATTGTCCCAATGGCCTGAATACATTTAGTGTAATCTGACAGGATGATGATCGGGGTGATTGCGACAGCCCTATATGGAATTCTTCGCCGTGTCTGACAGCTTCATACCATGGTTACCATGGTGCAGTTCAACCATCTCCCCGTTCTCACAGGTCAACGTCACAGGCCAATCCTGCAGTGTATATGCAATGCTGGTGAGGTCTGAATCGGGATCAGTTGCTCGTCCCCAGTTGCCTCAGTGGCATAGCATCAAGCAACATCTTCCGTGGTGGATGTGTCGTAACAAATGGAAGTAACAGCTGCCAGTCAGTCCCAAGCCGAAGTAATATATGATGATATGCGATTAAAAAAAACTACAGTACTGACAGTGTCGAGCAAAGAATTTGCAGAAACTAAGCAGTCTGGAACCAAATTCCTATGCTTTCCTCTACTTTCTATGGAACTTTTTTCGATGTCATTGAAATTAGCTCCACTCCGCCCAGGCGCCGCCGGTCATTTCTATGCGGCATCTCCTTGGCTTAGAACGTTGCACGCCAGCATTCTTTGAACTCAACTTGGAAGCTGCGGGCAAAAGAGTATCATCAAAATTGTCTGGATTTTCCAAGTATCTGCATAGACTATAGCAATATATATATATATAATTACATATGTCATGCAATAATCTCAATCATTATTTTAATTACGCATTAATCCACCGACCTGCATCAAGGCCATTTCGGAACTAACCATCATTCCAAGTATGCATATTTTTTTCTCCCCCTGAGAATGAAAGCAGGAAAGCTGCAAAGCGCAAAGGGGGCTGGGCACACCAGCAAACTGACAAAATTACTCCATGAACAATAGTTTCCCTCTTCAATCATTCCAAGTATGCATTGGCATCATTGTACTCTATTTCTTTGACGGTGCTTTGGGCCCCGGATTGCCCAGTTGGCTTCCAAGGTTCCCCTGGCGAAACTTCAGCTGACACCGCGAGATGCATGTCACGAAGACGAAGCGGTTCCGCACGGCTGAGATGAACTCGCCCATGTCGGACAGATCCACGGGCACCAACTGGACCCACAAAGAAGGGCTCAACATGAGTTGGGCTAAGCAATGTGTACAAGTAGTAACGGGTAGTACCGTAGGTGTCAAGGCAGCACCGCCAATTCTTCAACAGAAGGCAGTGTTGCACCAATTCTTCTTGGAAGGAGGTTGATGGTTTTGAGGTGGACAAGAGCATGCTATGTGTGAAATTCTCTTGATCATATCCTGCCATTTCAATCCATTTCACACTTATGCCCGCACTATCCCATGCGGCGCTTTTGGAGCGACAATCACACAGACCACCAAACCACAGCACCTCGCCTTTGGCAGGTTGGGGTTCATCGCCACCTCATCAGAGGGCGGCATTCTTGAGAAGGTAAATCGTACCATCAGGGGCCTTCATTTAAATCTGCGGAGTTTCAAATTTCAATCTGCTGAGCTGGGTTGCAAAATTTCAGCAGGTTGGCTCCAGCCCCTTGAAAGTCTTACCTTAAAGGGGGGCCTACTTGCTGATGTGGCCTTCTTGTGTTGAACACGGCTGTGACATCAGCGCCTTGGTGCGCAGGCATGCCAGGAGGTCTGTCAGAACATCAAGAAGGCAGGTCAAGCCGATCAAGGGGTTGGCCTGCAGCATCTGCAGCTGGCTGAAGAAAAGAAGAAATCTGTAAGAATGGGACTAGTTTGCTCACATTCTCACCTCCGCACTATGTCATACTATGTTAACGATTTACCAGTCATCTTTCAAAGCTTCCAGCTTGGCAATACCATCAAGTGCAATTACTGACAGAAACTCAGAGGGACAGCCATGCGAGAATGAAGGTCAATCCACGGCCCACTTCTTGGGGCTTATCACCCCCAGGTCTGGCCTTTGCATTTGCCACGCAATTTGGCAAAAACTCCAAGTTGAAGGCTTGCTCCTCGTGTGAGCGATGCATACTGACCAAAACCGCACCCACAATCGCTGCTGTGCTTTCTTACTGCTGTTGCAGTGCTGGTGCTCTGGACCGCGCCAGCTAGTGTGGCCCTCATGTCAACACGCAGCACAAAAAGAACAGTCAGCATAAATCAACTTCCTTGATGCCGTCGGCAAGAAAATGATCTGTCAAGGACGATCGTTCTCTCTCCCCCAAGGCCAGCCAAGCCAGCCGCAGCGATTCATAGCCCTTCTGATCCTGCGATGGAAGGCATAATGTTTCTCAAATCCACATGCTGCATGCCTGCTGATACAACGCAAAGAAAGGACATACTTACCGAAAAGAAGAGATACATAATATGAGATAATAGTAGAATGCTGCCCGCATTCCAATACAGAAAGATACCTACACTCTGCACAGCTGCGGGCTTTTCATAATCCCACCCTTTCATGGCCAAAGCTTAGCTGCAACCATCCCCGGCCCACCTGCACGCGTCCCAAGCAAGCCAAACGTACTAGCACTAGGTCCTGCAAGGTGGAAAATGTGAAACAACCATCTCCCAGAGTGGCAACGCAGAAATGACATGAAATGACATGGTGCATTCGTAGAACTCCGAAGGCAGTCGGCATCCCCATGTCCGGATTCTATACCAACGTTAATGAAGGGTTCGTCAGAAAAATGGATACTATGCCTATGCCTCTCTCAATCGCTTGAATGGTCACCTGCGTCAAATATTCATTGATGTTCAAAATTACCAAGCCAGGGACTTTCCCTCAATGCCTCGGGACTGTTGAATGGCAAGCACAACTTCTCGGCCCGAAGGTTGAGGTAGCCCCAGTAGATAGCCTGGGGTCGCCAGTGATAGCAAAACAACTGACGGGATTGGCTTGCGCCAATCTCGACAACTGAGACACGAATCAAATTCAAAGGACGCTCCATGCAAGGACAACGAATGCAAGCGCTATGCCCATCCCCTGATTCCAATCCTGTGTGCTAGTAGGTCGAAAACTAGACTGCTTCATGCAACCACTTGGTTAATTAGTGTTACTTGAGCAAGTAAATGGCAAATTTACGAACAATAGGTTGATTCATGTTGATTCTATATAAGCCAAATGGTGGCCTACCAACTATTCTGCTGAAGCCTTGTTCACCTTCGCTGCGTCCAAGGTGCTGTTTCACTGACATTCATCAACTTTTGAAGCACGCGGACGCCACCGATGGTGGCATCAGCATTCTTGGCGTTCATGAAGCGTGAGCCCTGACCACCGGCCAGCCCACTCATGAAGCCCAAGAGGAACAAAATGTAGACCCGGAAGAGCGCATCACCTGCCAAGCAGCTGCAGCTGGTGTTTCCTCCAGAAGGCTTATCATAGCTGATGGTGATGGTATTGCTTCACCGTCCGAAGGACTGTTCTTAGGGGAAACGGTTCTGTCACTGTTTCGTTTCGATGTATGTCAGCTTTCTGCTGGTGTGAAGGCGTGCATTTTTTTCCACCATGAATGTCATGATTGCCATGCCATGGTTACAGCCAGCAACCACAACCGCAACACCCCAAAAACCACCCAAAGAATCGATGGCCCCAGACCTTTCTCTGCAATGTGAGAGTGCAGCTCTTTGACATTGCCTGGGCAGTTCTCTCCTTGCAGCATCTGGGCCAAATTGAAGAGCTCGTGGGTCAACAACGCTCCTTCAAATAGCTCTGTCCCCTTCTCCGTCAACCAGCGGGTCGATGGCACTACGTTCTTGTGATCTTGGCAAGGGAAGGCGGAGGTGTTGTGCTTGGAAAGGGAACAGGGTTTAGGGATGGCAATGCTAGACCCTGTTCAGAAGTTAGAAAAGGGTCGAACAGATACATATCTGACAACTACTGGTCGCTGTCGAGTTTCTACTTCCAGATCTCTTGCATTTCATCCAAGCGCGTCTTGAAATGTCATGAGCACCCTTTGGGTGGTCTAGGTGCCTATGCATGACCCGAATCGTCATTTCTTTTGTTGTGCCTGTGCGCAGTTGGCTAGCTTGGATATTCCAGGATGGCCCACAAGGCGGAGGATTGAATAAATGTTGAAGTCTAACCCCCGTAATGCGCAAATCCAAAAACACTGGCACCATCCCAAACATGTTCTACTTTCTTAAGAAGGGACATGCAGGGACACTATTTTCTCCTCTCCAAGAGTGTTGCAAATTTTGCCCAGTGGCATTGACTGAGGTAAATCACTGCACGCTCTGGTCGCCGATGATCATGAGAGACCTGTTGTATCACTGCTTTGGACTTCCCCAGGCCACGGATCGCGAGCAGCACCTGGGCTCGCCTCCCCGGAGGGTGCCGATTCAAAGGGAAATCATCGCAAAAACTATCCATTTCAATTTAGCGGTCCAATGACTTGGGCCAACATGTGTGACTGAAGATGTGTAGCTACTTTTCAAGCTTCCAGGATATTCCAGGTCTGTTCCCCCGGCGTCTTCTATAGCTGTGCCAAGCCGTCAGGTGACGAGAACTGCATGAACTTCCTCAGGCTCAGGCTCCTCAGCAGGTTGAGCATCAAACATAGTTGAAACATGTTGAAACCAGCAAGCAGAGTTTGTTGGTCATGAACTCTTTCGGCCATCCTGTGATTCTTAAATCAGTGCGCATGACTTGAATTGATTTAACAAACATCGCACTGTGCTGTGCATTCCCGTGGCTCCATGGTTCAGGATGGCAGCATTCAGCTCACTGATTGCTGGCAAGCATCTATCCAGGACACAATCTGTTGCAGTTCCAGCCATTGCGATTCCAAGAGCTTCACATTGTCAGCTTGTGGCTGGGTGAATATGTCATATCTGTTCCTGCGAGATCAAACACTTACACAACATCGATCGATTACAGTATATATAAAAACACTTGCAATGAATGCATGTGCGTGTGTGTGTGTGCGCGTGTGCACGTATGTATGTCCGTACTATATGTCTGACGGTCTCTCTGAATTTCTCTGAATGTAAATATTTATCCGTACGTGTATGTACATGCATACATTACAAAACTAAACACAGACAAGCACACACACACAAGCGCACACACACAGAGATAATGCCCCCGACGCTAAACACTAATGCTCTTGAAGCGTTCATGGGGCTAACTTCAGCTCTCTGTAGAAGCTGTCGATCTAAGAATTTAACGAACCACTGCTGAATGACAATTTGTGCAATTCAGACTCCTCACCAATGCCAGCACGCTGATGCAAGCTGACTCACCTCGGTCTCTTTCTGGGGCCTGGCTAAAGACCGCGTGTGCGCCATAGGTTTTGTCAAGCTCGGGTATCACTCCAGGAAGCTCACCAGGGAGGTCAAAGTTCACGTCCTCCTGCCAGGCGATCTGAAGGACTGGAGGCATCCGCAGACATCCCCGGACCCATCTGAGCACTGATGGAGGCGCAAATGGATCTGGCTTTTGCGGTGGTGAAACGAAGTGTAGCAAAGAATGCAAGTGATGCATATAGCGCAAGGACAAAGCAGAACCTACCAACTTATTACCCTAAATGTATTTCATTTTTAGAGCATGCGAGCAAGTACGCCCCAGCCTCAATTGGACTAATTACATCTAATTACTCTTGACATCTCTTGACTGTGCGATGGGCGCTCCACCTCACACCAACATGGCAGTCCTGATCGGTGTTCATCCACCTTTGAACAAACTCTCCAAGACCTTGATCCTCCAAGGTCTCGACTGCTGCTTCTCTCTGTATTCGTGCGAACGCGGAAAGCCGAGAGAGAACCTCAGTGCAAGAAGCGCTCAAATGGACTCAGCAGTGGAAACATAATCTTGGTACACGTGGTGCGCCTATTCATGGCTAGAGGTGTGATCACATCCATCGGATCTAGCAACCAAATAGTGGTGAGAGATGGTGAGGGTGTCATACATGTGATGGGTGTGCATGCACGCACTGTCTTTCACAAGAATGCGGATTTCCATGTGTCAAATCTTATCAAATATGGATTTGCCTGAAAATAGGCCACTTCTAATTCCCATGGGTTACTTGAAATTTCACTGTTCAGTGGCCATTTTTCAGGGTGCACCAAATCTTCTTTTCCAAACACGTGGCTGCACATCCCAGGCACAGTACGTTGCGATTGATTCGACTTGCTGCTCGGACGCCCTTTGGAGCTTGGGTCGGCATCCCCATCCTCCACCATTTCCCCGCTAAAGCGCTCGCCACAAACCACGATGTTTGGGAACAAGGTCGTTGGATCAGGGTAAGCCGCCTGGCCGGTCAGAAATGGTCAGAAATGGTCAGAGATTTTGCTGCCCCAGTTCGTCAGCGAAGTTGGTGGAAGAATCATTTCACTTGTTTTGTTCTTAAATGTCTGACAATGATCATGTTTGTTTCATCTTACTGTGGGCCCTGCTAGCTCAAGTGTCCTTAAAGTATTGAACGATCGTCAGCACGGAATTTCTGTCTCCAATTCTTGGAACCATCTCCAATAAGCCATCCACCATCAACAAAAAAAATTGTTCCGCCAAACGCGTCTGACTTGACTCATTCCACACGTTTCTATCTACCTATATATATATATCCATCCAACCATCTACTTCTCGATCTCTTTCTTTCTTTCTGTTATCTTTCCTTTTGTCATTTATCTATCTATTTAGCTGCCTGCCTGTCTATCTATCTGTCTATCTATCTGTCTATCTATCTGTCTATCTACCTAGTATCCATCCATCCGTCCATCCATCCATATCTATCCATATCTATCCATATCTACCCATATCTATCCATATCTATCCATATCTATCCATATCTATCCATATCTATCTATCTGTCTGTCTGTCTATCTATCTATCTGTCTGTCTGTCTGTCTGCCTATCTATCGATCTATCGATCTATCGATCCCATCCTATCCTATCCTATCCTATCTATCTATCTAATCTAATCTATCTATCTATCTATCTATCTATCTTATCTATCTATCCTATCTATCTATATCTATCTATATCTATCTATATCTATCTATATCTATCTATATCTATCTATATCTATCTATATCTATCTACATCTACCTATATCTATCTATGTCTATATCTATCTATATCTATCTATATCTATCTATATCTATCTATATCTATCTATATCTATCTATGTCTATATCTATCTATATCTATCTATATCTATCTATATCTATATCTATCTATATCTATCTATATCTATCTATATCTATCTATATCTATCTATATCTATATACCTGTATCCATCTAATCGATCTAATCGATCCGATCGATCTAATCGATCTACTCGATTCCATTCTAATCTAATCGAATCTAATCTTTTTCTCTCTCTCTCTCTCTAACATGTTACATACGATTTATACACGCACGCAAACCCACATATATTCACCATCCATGCGCATCACAGATGCCTGGAAGTGCTGGTTCTGCTTGCAGCAAACCTCACTCTGCTTCTTTTGATCGTCGTCTCCGAACTTACTCTTTGTCTTCTGCATTCCCGCGAGAAAGTCCTTTGCATACCTTAACGGCAAAGCACAGGGGCACGGGTTCTATCTTGCACAAACCGAACCACACACACACTGTACCTACGTCAAACTCGTGATTGGGAGTTCTTCCTATTCCTCAGCTAGTAACAAAGCCAGGACCGTCCGGCTTGCTGCTAGCAGCACGTTTCCTTAAAAAATCAGCCCCTTCTCCGTGCAGCCTGTGCGGAGACTATACCAAACATAAACACATCAAATATCAGCAGAATACAAAATGAACAAACCTAAACCCTTCAGCGGCCCATCTGCAAAATCCCAAAGCAAATCTTCCACTATACACATGCCAAGATAGCACAGCCTGGATTGTGGCGCAGTTGCTTTAGCTTTGCTGTGGCTGCTTCCAGGGACTTCAATGCCACCAAGCTGCTCGCAAAACATACCGGTGCAACCCCTATTGACTTGGATGCATGCGACCAAATCCTCCCCGCGCAGGCAAAAGGTCTCAGCAAAGCTGGTGGGTGTCAGTGTTGAACTGTGCCACACCGGATCAACGTAGAGACCTAGGCAGAGGAAATGGTGCGGCACGGGGAAACATGTGTTTGTACCGGAATGTAGGCTATACCCCACACTGATTCAAACAGGTAAGTGCATATCTAGTGGAGAAAAAATTTGCTCAACAACCCAATTTTGGGGTCCCATTTTTTAAACAAAACTCACATGTAAGCTGGAGTCTATGAGTCGTCAGGGTTTCTTACTTGAAGGCCTCCAGGACTTTCAGCACTTCCTGTGATGTGCATTTTCATTGATGTTCCATGGCCCGCTTTGGCCTTGATTGTCAAGATTTGACAGGGCTTCCTGAATGACTTAAAGATAATTCAAATGCATTTAGCTTTAGAACAAAATTAGAAAATATGTCTTATCATACTTTCTGAAGGACTGATGAAAATGCGTCTTACTCTGCGTTTGGAAGCTATTGAAGACTGTAGGCCCCGTGTTTTGCCATGGATGCCCGGACGGGCTGTTGGACTGGATCCCAAAACTAGCCGAAGGTCTGAGCTCACCAAACCACCGAATGCCTTCCAACATCACTGGCGCTTGGTCTTCCTGCGGGCAATGTCCGGACATATCCAACATAACCCCATCTGTGTAATTTTCAAACAACCCATTTGGAACCCATAGTTTAGTATTGGATCTGTGCATTTTGGGGGCCCATGGGGGAATATAATTTACATAAATATAAATATATTAATATTTACTAATTTACTATATCTTGATATTGGGGGAAAGGATTGCCATCTGCCATGCTTTTTCGATCCTGAGCGTACTCATACTTGCCCACATAGGTCAAATGCAAGGCTGTGGCATAAGATCCTGCTGTGAACACAGGTTCGCCTGCCAGCCATTGCTCGACAGACTGCGTGGTAATACAACTTACAGTATTGCATGAACAGGAGTTGTCAAAGGAGGAAAGCCGGTGGTCTGAACATTCCAAACCCAATAGCATCAGATGGTGGAGATAAAACTTATCATAAACAAAAAACGTGGGAATTTGTGTCAAACATCCTGTAGAAACCCCAAGTGAGGCTGAACTGCCGTCTGCGGTAAATCTGAGCCGAGATGCAAAATCTTGCGGCGACCTGATTGTAAGGTACCCTTTATATAGACGGCCGTGTTGAGATTGACCGGGAGATCCACGCTCCAAAACACCAGGCTGATCCAGAAGCTGATGGTCACATACGTGCCGCCAAGTGTGGGTGACGACATCGTAACATCCCATGCGAGGCTTGGTGGAATAGTTATGGCGTCGTTCAGCAGCAAACACAGCCCCACAATGTCCCAGCAAAGCTTTAACAAACCTCAGGAGAGACGGATAAGAGACATAACAATTCTTCTGGTGCTTCACCCTACGGGTACTTCATCATACATGCCTCAATTGCTTGTTCCTCAATGCATTCCAATTGTCGAACCAAGTCGGTTGGCAAGGATCTTTATATGACTGCTAAAGCCGTCACTCAAAGGACGCTCGTAGGTAAATCTGCTAATCTTTGCGTCTAGATGTCTAGATGGTTCTTCTTATTTGGGTTTATTTGGGCCCTTCGGCAGGTTCCACTTGATTTCTCGGCACCTTGTGGGTGGAACACCTGAATGCTTCGGCCCTTTCGCAGCAAGGCGTTCAAGTCATCTCTGGTGTTGTTCTCTGAAAAAGTTTTTCGGAGCTTGAGTGAAGCCGTTCTATCCTCGGTGGTCGACTGGGACACGTGGCACCCCTTGCAAAGCCATCGTTCAAGTCATTGGTACAACAGGGTTGCAGGCTGAAATGTTCCCGCGAAATAGCATTTATGATCATTTATGCAACACTGGTGCCATGTTCATGTCTCCCTTTCTTCCTCTTGATCGGTCCGTGTGAAATGGTATGAGAGCATGTCAGCGCTGAACTTTTAAACAAAGCTGGCGACTAGCAGGCTCATGAAACTTTGCCTTTCCGGATGGGTCCAACCAACCACTGACATGTCTGGTATCCCTTTGCTTCAGGGGATCATCCTGACAATTGGCCACCAAGCGTCCTTCACCGCTACCTCTGCCCCAGCCTGGGTCGACAGTTCCATCCATCGCCCATGTAGCCGGAGCTGAAGGTCACCTTGCGCGCCTGGCTGCGATATGAGGGCCACACCACTTTACCCGTTTTTGGTACCTAAAAATCTTGAACAGACTTGAACACGTGTTTTGAGAAGGTGCAGAACAAAGCTGAGAAACGCAATGAAAGCATATAGGCGCTCGCATTTTCATCTTTTTTTTTGGCTCCAACAACTCCATGATTGCAACTTCCCCGCTGGACCGTTTCAGATCGCCTGACCCACTGGCACGGCGGAAGCGTGGTTCTGCAGGATTCTTATGACCTTTCCGATGCTGGTGCAAGGTTAGTGCCGGTGGATCCTGGCAGCTGATTCTGAGGGGTCGTTCGCATTTCCATCGATGGGGACCTGTATCATGTCGGTACATGCATCATGCTGTAGAATGGTCCCCACAAAAGCTACCACGCGCTACCAACATTTCCTTCCCTACCCCTACTCCTGCCCTCCCTCCAACAAAATCAGTCTCCTGCAGGAATGATCCTACTGAACAAGCACTCAGGGTGTTCTGTCCAATCACTGCGTCACGCATTGACTGAAGCTGTTGCCCCACTGACGCCAATCGCTCGGAAGCCCCGCGCAACTCTGAATCAGCGCGATCGAGGCACCTTGGCTCGATGCAGCCGAAAGGATACTGTAGCGCACATGTTTTCAATGGGAATTTCAGGATCCTAAAATTTAGGTTCCGGAAATGGCCATTGATGTTTGTTTTTGAATCTTCTCAAGTGTCTTCTGCCATGCCAGAAGTTGCAGAACTCTACGCACAGATCTGTCAACCCGCGAGTGCCCCTGCGAACATCACCAAAATATGGCAATCATTAAACATATTTATTCACCCAATCTCTCCCACATTTCAAGGTTCAATACCCGGTACCCATCCTCGTGGTCTCTTATGGTCTTTGAGACATTTGCGCCGGGCTGCTGAGTGAGTTCCTCCTTGGACGGCATCCCGGCCTCCTCGGTGACGCCGTTGGTCGGCACCGGCATGGCAGAGGCGCTAGGGTCGCATCACTCGCAGCGGTTGCATCATGGGTGTAGAACTTGAGCCGATCTGGGCATGGGGATGCCGCAAGGTTCCAAAAAGAAACCCCCGGTGACAAGGAGTTTCCGGATGTTCATGCATATCTGACCATTCGCTTCCCTCTCATGTGAAGCACAAATGGTGTATGTAACATACGACATCCTACCACAGTGCATCTGCAAATGTTGGTCCATGCAACTTGTGGAAAGTACTTTGAAAGAGACCGCCGCTGAGATTCCAAACTGCGAGCGAACGGGGTGAACCTGCGCAAGAGCTGCACCAAATTAAAGCTGAGCTGCACTTCAAGATCTTCAAGTGCACAAGTGTGGTGATCTGTCCTAGTAGAAACATCATAAAATGAGTTAGGTTAGAAGTGAACAATTTGCCTCTGCCAAGACTTTGAAACCTCTGCTGGGCAATGGCAACCTGACATGGACAAAAGTCACAGCCTGCCAGTGCTCGGAATCTCCCTATGGAGGGGTCTGACATGGTCTGACAAGTCTCCCAGGTCCCAAGACATGTCGGGTTGAAACGTCGCCCGGTCACCAAGTGAGTGGTCATCCCGATGGATAGGCCTGGGATCCCAGCGCATCAAGGACTGCCCGAACTTGGCAAAAATCATTGAACATCCAGACAGCACCAATTAAAAATAAGAAGAACATCTCAGAATGGTCCTAATTTATGGTCTATGGTATTCTATGGTCTAAACATCTAAATGTTGGCATCTTCACGTACCAAACAGTTTTCCTATATGATGAATTGACATCTTTTAACATATTTTCACCTACCACCTGGGTCACCTGGGCCCCGGCAACCGATCACAGCGTTCCAGGCGGGGCCTGGGAGCCTGGCCATGGCTACATCGATTGGGTGAAGATTGACCGGCCGCGACCGCATTGGTAGGATTTTGTGGGTCACGCACCCGCACACACACACATATATATATACACATGTATGTGTGATTATATATGTATATGAATGCATATTTACCCCACTCCCATATGCATTAACAGAAATGCATCCGAATCGAGATGAGCAAGCAGAACACTCTGTCTTACGATGCTTGGCATCATCAAATGTCTTCACCACAGCAGAAGACAGCACCAGATTGATCATGTGGCAAGCAAATCATAGCCAAGGATTAAACTAGAACCAACCAGGTCTAAAGTCTTCCCACCTGTGTCTGAAGCTTCTTCCACCAATCACTGTTGCGATCGCGTTGCAACGCAGCTTCTGCAGCTGCCTAGAGTTTGATGAACAGCTGCAGGCGGGTGAAGCTTCTGCAGCTGTGGCTTTCACCAGCAGGCTGCCATATTTGCTGAACTAAGTCACTAGCCCTTTTGAGACATATATGGAAGGATAGATGGCTGAAGGCGGGCCTAGTTTGGAACCATATTATGACTTGACTTGTGAATGCTAATTGTTTCAGTCGCCTCGGAAGCAGACCCCGAGAAACCCAAAATGCCTCTGCGGCTGCCTTGGATGCCGCTTCGTCCTCATCCACAGGTTGCCTCAGAAACCACTCGCTTGTGGCATAAAAATTACTGTAGCTGTCTGGCAACCCATGGCCAACATCATAATCTTGGCTATCTTGGCTGTTTCAGGCCTGGCTGTTTCCCTTTCTCTCCTTTGCCGGTTTGCGAATCGCCTTTTCTGCAACAACTCAACAAAACCTAGGCCCAGTGGCTGGCTAATTTTCCTTGGAGGCTTGGAAGATACCGACATTTCGCTGTGCCTGGCTACGGGCAAAGCAAAGGTCATCTTCGTGTAACCAATGTAATTGATTTGTAATGGCCTCTGACAAGTCCAACAACAATCAAAGACCTGTAGCCAAATGTAGCCAAATGTAGCCAAAT
>Ga0126342_10003490_pt1 | contig 26016 bp, 24 predicted proteins | sample Cyp1metagenome_FD_92528 | JGI IMG/M metagenome (GOLD analysis project Ga0126342, IMG submission 92528) | Coral microbial communities from Lord Howe Island, Old Settlement Bay, Australia - Cyphastrea 1 metagenome | ecosystem: Host-associated > Invertebrates > Cnidaria > Coral ... | reverse complement strand
TTGGACCCCTGGACTGGTGGAAGAGCAAATGACCTTAAATTGCTATCAAATTAAGCTATGATGTGGAAAAAACTCAAATGTGATACGGAAGCATCATTTGGATGCTCTTTAGCCTCAAATCTGACTGAGGGCAAGACCAAGGAAAGCGATGGCTTTGACTATGCAGTGGTGCTGGAACCAAACTGGCTACTTTAAGGACGCTAGCGAGACACTCACACAAACGGAAAAAAATAAAAAAATATGCGAAATGCCAACGTAGTCATTGTCGTATGATTATCATAATATTATCAAAATTATTTAGATTGTGATGATAATTTATTGTAATTATGTTATGATAATAGTATTGTAATAGTAAATGATGTGATAATGATGTAGATAATTGTAACCAACATAATCGTTGATGATATGACAATAATTATGATAACTGATTAGTCATGGTGCATGTATCAAAATTATAACTATGACAATTAATCATTCTGAGTATGATGATTAAATCATTGTTATGATGTTAATCATGCTGTAAATATGATGTTAGTCATTATGATGCAAATATATATGTGGTTTATCATGGATCAATGACTTTATTTTTGATTTCAGCGATTATGATGTTAATCGTGAGATTATATTGTTTCACTGATGTTACAATAATCATTGGTGTAGTTGGTTCTCATTGATGTGAAGCATCATGATGTTCATTGTTATTGATTATGAGTTAATTGTCATTATGATGTCATAATAGGTGATTGTCACATTAGTGATATCACCTTAACTCTGAATCTCAGAATGTGTCAGTTTCATCTCACAATCACATCTACAATCTCATATATGAAAGCCATGCTTCTAAAATTTTCTGAATTCTCAACTGTAGTTGATTATGACGTATTATGAATGTCTCTTATCATTGACTATGATGTGAATCTTGATCATTGATTAGGATTGAGCTCCGTGAAATGGCCATTTGGAGGGTCGCAATCGGATCCACAAAGGGTTCCCCAAACGACCCCTGGTGGCGCCTCCATTCCGAAGGGAGGATCCAAGCGGAAGAAACAGGTGCCATCTGGGAACCTGAGGCCGCTGGAGTTTCATCGTGGAAACCATGGGATAGGATATATACATATGGTATACATGGATGATACTATTAATTATATACTACTATAATAAATATAATATATATATATATATATATATATAATAGATATAGATAGATAGATAGATAGATAGATATATATATTAATATGTATATATATATATATCTATATCTATATCTATATGCAACCCTATGTTGTTGGTTCTTTTCAGAGGTACGGCTACAAGTTAACCCACAAGAACCCTATCATTTCACATTCACAGGGCCATCTGCACACTTGGATGGTCAAGTTTGGTGGGTTCAATCCTCATTCCGACTTGGTTTCACGCACCATCTGGGCAAAATTAGATTCATCTCCAACTCAAACATCAACAGATTCCGGGATGGATGACTCCCCCTCCATTCGCCATCATGTTGTGAGGACGGCGCCACTCCCAGGTCATTCTCCCCCTCTTCAAATCACCAAGGTTTCATCATCATTTTCCGGCCGTCTGACCGTCACTGACCCCAGGATAACCCCGGCCACCACCACTTTGCCAGCACCAGCATCATCACATTAACCTTGTAACCCCTAACAATAAACTTCATCATTCCCTGGCTGTAGCCATGATGATTGTGTTACGTTGTTCTTACCATTGGATCAATATAATTGGTAATCATTGACTATAAATCTAACAAATGAAGTTATGGTTTAATATGCTGGTATAAAAACCTCTCAAAAAAGATAGAAGTTGGTAACATCCACATAAAATTCTCAAACAGTGATGATCTATACTTTTCTATAGATGAACATAAAGTAACCTCAACCAATGCCAGACATCTCGCACTGCTGATGAACTTTAGCAGGTACTAAATGCCTGCTACCACAATTACAGTAGTTATAAATTTAGTTATACATTCCCCATAAACTATTTTAAATAGTTAGATTTAGTACGATTTAGTTATAGATTACAAATTTAGTTATACAGTTATACATTTCCCATAAACCAATAGTTAACCAAGTACCCTGCTGAATTTCCAGCTGAATTCCCAGGCACGAGCTGGCGCCACCAATGACACAGCCCTGCTGCAGGTAGTCGTCGTCCATGGGCGTCACCACACAGGTGCCCGGCGTGGCCCAGCCTAGTTTTCTTTGGGGGGAAAACGGTGGAAAAATGTGGAAAACAGCCGAAAATCTGTGGAACATTGATGTTTTGCATGGTGAGTGGCTGGGATCCTTCGCAAATTCTTGGGGAAAAAACTGGTAAACCATGGGAAACTTGTGAGTTTAATGACTGTGAGAAACTGCTTCAAGTAGTTTCGTTGCTATGAAAACTGAGGTTATGACATATTATGACATATTGGATGGGAAAATCAAGGAACATGATCACCATTAAAGATCTATGACAGTCGCCATCTGGAACAAGAACATCATCTAGAAAGGATTTGTTTCGAGTACCGGTGGTTTTGTTTGAAGGACAGCACCCCAGGCATTGATGCTTGAGGATTCAAACCTGATCACAAGGACATAAAAGGACCATCAAACCACTGTTCAACAAAGCCCTCCAGAAATCATTAGAAATCCGAGACGCCGATTTCAAAAGAAATAACGAAACCAAGTCCAACAAATCCAAACAACGCAATAATCAGCTCATTAACAAACAATATGCTCATCTCTTTCTCTCTCTCTCTCTCTCGCTCTCTCTCCATCGCCGTATCGGAGAGTTCAGCTGTGCTCGTAGTGATTTATTCTACGATGGCCAAGTGGCTGAGTCCGATATCACGGTCACTGCAGTGACCCGACAAGGTGCACAAATCTTCTGTCTGACAGGTCCTACGAAAAGCGGCGACGACTTTGGGACTGGGACGTCATTTCAGCTATGCGCGAAAAGAATCCAAACGAAAAAGGTATATGGCATATGGCACATGGAGATTAACTATCATAGGAGTGTATAACTGGAATATTATGGGCATATAATGGGCTATGCATCCAACAGTCGCCCTACCATCAGGAATGGGTTTCCTTACGGTGTGACCTTGCAATTAATGTGAATATGAACGTCCAAAAAATTTGGGGACATGACCATCTGGAATTTTTATGGTGTTGTGACCATGGCACATCTTGGAAAAACCCATGCCGTGTCTCCAATCTCACATCTTTTGGTGCAAAAACTCCAGGTCTGATCGCAGCAACCAGCTTCGCCTGACGCTTTGGAAGCAACCCATGACTTGAGCCACGGGGTCTGACTCACCTGAGTTTAGGATCGACATCGGGGTCACGTTGAAGGAAACTCAAACCAGAAAACAGTGATTCTTCCCAAAAAGTCATCCAGGGGTGTCAATTTCCCTGAAACCACCCAGGTGTGAGGTTTCTCGCAAGTATCCCCGTTAAACTAATCCAAAGACAAACAGTTCTGCGGATGCTATGGATCTATGGTTTCTCTCTATTGTTTTTTTTGGCAGATGTGTATTATGATCAGAATGAGCAAACATATAAATGTATGCAACTGATCCAGAGGCAAGTGTTCCTTTCCGGTCAAACATCTTTGGTAACATGATGTTTGTGCATGGAGATCCTCCAACACTGAGCCAAAAAATCACAGATCCTCAGTTTCCCAAGATACCCCAATTTCCCGTTCCGAAAACCCAAGCGGCAGCTGTTTTCATCAAAGTTCTCGCAGCGTTTGATGGAGAAACCAGGCCCCAAACAATACCTCAGATGCTGAAAAATTACCACCTGCAGACCCGTGGAAAAAGCAGCCTCCTCTTGGATCCCCTGATTGTAGAATGTGTTATTAGCATATAGTTGGTGCTCTCAATCTCTCAGAAGTCTGATGGTCTGAGTGTGAGATATAAATGCTGTCATTCAAATCCAAAGACATATACGCAAGCCCATTTAATCTTGGTACGTTTCGAGCATCCTTAGACCCTCCAAATGCCCATGAAATTGGTAAACATTGGTAAACATCCCCAAAAATCATGGGTAATGATGGGTATATGATGTATTACTGTATTACTACCCCTTTTTTTCTAGGATTTTCATGGATTTTCTAGGTCTCTAGGTATCTCCATGTTCCCTCCATCGGTGGATCCGCCCCGGCACATCAAGGGCCGATGGCGCAGCGCACAGATGCGCTGGAAGCGCTTCACGCCCATGGTCTCGTCGAAGATGTCACCCTCCAGGATGAGGCCGCCCAGCCTGGGAACAAGGCTTCTAAATGGATATAACATCTGGATATATAATGGTGGGATATAATATGATATAATTGATATATATATATATAATGGATATTAATAGTAATCATAAAACATGAATAGTTATTTGTTTATCTAACAATATCTAACATGGTCATTAATGATAATAATAGCTTGATGTTCACGATTTTCATTGCTTATTGATGTGGGAAAGCATGGCTGCCAAAAACCTACCATGACTGGGCATTGTTTATGAAATGTGGTATCACAAACTAACTGGGATTATACACACATCATTAGATATAATCTATATGGTTATTCTTATTCTGAGGACATCAATAGAGATAAATGATAAACCTCATGGAATAATATATACCATTGATGTAATGAGGATATCATGAAGATATGCATGGTGGTCATATCTAAATTAATGTGGAACACCCGTCCTCTCATTTGAGCCTCTACTGCGGATGGTTCATTTTTCATTGGGTGCCAGCCACATTGATCAAGATATCATGGCGAAATCATGGAATATAACATGAATAATGATATATATATATATAGATGGATATACATGATATGTTACTACGATAATTTCTACTGGTATAAACGATACACCATAGGAAAACCTGGAATATAATATGATACAGTGCGGATATCATTGAGAAGGATATAAATGGATATAAGTGGGTAAAGGACCAACTGCTGGCGGTGTATAGCAAGGGATTCTGTAGAACCACTGATCGTGATTATAGGAACCCCGTGTGATCCCTCTAGATGGATTAAAAAAAAAAACTGATTATAGTATACCAGTTTCAATATAATACCCCAATCTAATTATAGTATACTTGGGGTATCTGATTTCCATATACTTGGGGTATTTTTCAATGCTCGGCAAACCAGTGTCCAGGTGATGTTTTCGATGCGCATGGCGACCGAGAAAGTCAAGGCATGTATCAAGGTTGATGCAAACACAAAGAAAAACTATGTCTTGACTCTGGTTGGTGGTTTTAACATGTTTTAACATGTTTTAACCATCTTCAAAAATGATGGAGTTCGTCAATGGGAAGGATGACATCCCATATATGAAATGGACAAACAAAAATGTTTGAAACTACCAACCAGTGACTTGTTGCATGTCCACAATACCCATTACCCTTCACAGCAATGTTCCACGGTGTGCGAAGGCAGTTGGCCTTTGCAAGTTTTCCCCAGTTGTGCCATGGATAGATCACCCAACGAATTGCGAACAGCGGATGAAAACCGCAATCAAATGGTATTGAAAATGGCAATTCATAGTGGATTTACCCATTAAAAATGGTGATTTTCCATAATAGTTATGTTAGTTTATTGGAGGGTATCATGGATATTGGACCCTTGCAATGGAACAGCATCGTGTGTCTAGCCTGTCTATCAGTATATCATGGGGACTCATCTCCGAAATGTGAAAAAAAAAAAATGGCAGTGGATGTCCATGGTCAAGCAACGTAGCGCATTGGGCGACATCTGTCGAAATGCACAAGCCGTTGTCTTGTGTGGCAAGGGCCGGGGACGCACAAAAAGTGCAGTCGGCAGTGCAGCCGTAGGTCAAACCTCAGAAACGCGCTGGAAAGGGTGAGGCCCATAGGGGGGTCCTCATTGGCAACACTGACAGGTCAATAGATAGTGAGTAAACCCAATCATAAACCCTGAAATGAATCATAATGTCATATACCCTCTGGTAATTTAACATAGCTATTGAAAATGGCCATTTATAGTGGATTTTCCCATTAATAGCATGGTGATTTTCCATAGTTATGTTAGTTTACCAGAGGGTAAATCCGGTAAATCATCCCAAACAAATCATAACGTCATATAAATCATTAAACCACCATTAACCACCATTAACCACCATAAATCCTCCCAAACATAAAAAAAATTGGACAATGGGACCTTACTTGGGATGGCTTCTGGGAAAGTCTTAACGGATCTCCCTTTCAAGCCACGACATCGGAGATCATCCAGGATCATCTCATCCACGTCGCAGCGGGCCACTTCGCAACTCACCTGAGACAGATAGAAACAACGAAAAACTGCGGTGTTTCAAACGGGGCTGGGACAAAAAAATATCAACACTGGTCTTAAAATCATTAAATATCCATTTTTGGGTGCTGAACTATGGTTGAAATTGAATCAGTATAAAAATTCAAGCCGTTCAAAACTCCCAGCATCCCGACCCAAACAGTTCAAACATCACCCCGGGGGATCCTCGCACCTGATCGTGGAGGATGGAGGGCGACCACTGCGTGGGTTCCGAGAACTTGCTCAGGTCGTCCCTGGGTCCTTTACCTCGGCGGCGAAGGCGGCAACGAGAAGCCGAGGAACCTCTGAGGATGTGAGCTCGATGTATGGTGAGGTTTGGGGAAGCAAGTTCAATGTTGAAATCTCAAAAACTAATACGCAACAAGAATAAGTGACTAAGTGTAAGAATGAGTGATAACAATCATAATCTACAATAAAAATCCATATGGTGATGACGATAAAATAATCATACCCTACCCGATGGACACACAATCGTCACGGCGTGCTCGCCGCCAAGCTGCATTCCACCTGTGCCACCAAGTTCATCCATTGTTGCACCTTGGAATATGATACACTTGTGTTAAGCGCACATTGTGTACTGGCATAAGCAAAATAAAAACTATAAATATACATACATATTATATGTATATATATACATACAATTATACATATATATATACTTTAAAGATCCATCAGGCTGGCATCAGTACAAAATGGCACATTGGAGACCTCCAACTTCACCCAGTCGCTCTTTGTTGGAACTCGCCCTCCGGGACAATGCTGATCCCCTTACCTCTGCCGATGGATTTCGTGGGGACATGTGGGGACTGTGCCGTGAATTCTTGCAGCAACGGAATTCTGGTTGACCTACCCCCATCTATAAGTGGATGATGACTGGATGGTTAATCTGGTGGAAAAAACCATTAAAATATTAGGATGATGACTGGGAAATACTGGTTGGTGGTATACCTACCCCTCTGAAAAATATGAGTTCGATTCGTCAGTTAGTTGGGATGATGACATTCCCAATATATGGAAACATAATCCAAATGTTCCAGTCACCACCAACCAGTAATTTGTGTTGTGGTGTCATTTCTAACCTGGATCCTCCCGTTTCTCTTGGTAGCTTCTCTTGGTAGCCCCCCTTTGTTCATCCCATGTATTCTCCAGTGGTCTCCACAAGAATCCACACCCCCATCCCCACCTATTACCCATCCGTCCCCCTATGTCACCCAAGTCAAAGAAAGTATCGGTTTTCCAAGTTTGTGTTCAATTATTTTGATTGGAACAACTTCTGTCCAACATCATCCAAAATCATCGACTATACGGATGACTATACTATATAGTTAACATCATCCAATATCTTCACCATCCTATAGTTACTGATAATGGTACTACTGACTACTGTATATATATATACATATATATATAAATAAATATCCTAATTATCTATCTATCTATTCTGTTACAATTAAATCTAAGTCATCTAAGTCATTTAATATCTGGCACCATTCCTCCCATGTCTGCCATCTCCCATGGATTATCACTGGCAGGTCACTGGCCAAGAGCCCCCGCAGCACGCTGCTGATGTCCGTGGAGGTGTCCAGGGCTTGGCCCCCGAAGACCTCGCCCACCGCGCGGGCCATGGCCAGTTCCGCGCCGCCCTGCTCGAAGAGCGCCGGGAAGAAGGCCTCTTTAGGCGCAGAAGGGGAAGGGATAGCCGGCCTGGTAATGACTAACATCACGAACTGGAAAGATCCACCATGAATTTCATGGGAAAACTATGGAAACTCACTATAAATTCTATAAATGGTGATTTTCCATAGTTATGTTAGTCATTACCAGAGTGTATGGGGGGTTCCTAAGTCATGGGGACCATGGGGGTGCCATAAATCCCATCCATCTTTTCCATTCTTTTCTCCAACAAAAGGGGTCATCTATTTTGATCAGATTTTCCATGAAATCAACCAACCAGCTATTGGGGTACCACCATTTCAGGAAACATAGATTAGTATGGTTTATAAGACATAAATCAATATAAATCATCCTTGGAGATGATTTTGCCTGAAAAGAAAACTACTTACAATGCATTGTTTATGCTGACATCCTGGTGCATTTCGGACATCCTTACATAAATCATTGGAGTAAAACCGTGGCTTCTTATTGCTTACTGCACTGAATTCCCTTGCGGTAAATCCACCATGGCCATGCTTTGCTGTTCTTTTTAAACAGCTCAGTAGGCCTGGAGGAACAACCAATGGACCACCATGGGACCACCCGGTCCCCGGTCCCCGGTATCCCGTCCTTGGGCCATCCCAGCGCTTGCAGACTGGGCCGTTCGAAGACATCCACAGAGCCACGGAGGGGCGGAAGGAGGGGAGGCGGATACATCTGCCGGTTGGGCCCACCGAACCTTAGTGCTCCGTGGGTCAATTTCTGGTTGGTGGTTGACCTACCCCCATCAATGGATGATGACTGGATGGTTTATAGTGGAAAATACCATTAAAATATGGATGATGACTGGGAAATACTGCTTGGTGGTTGAGCCACCTAGCCCTCTGAAAAATGATGGACTTCGGAAGTATGGAAGGATGACATCCCATATATGACATGGAAAATAATCCAAATGTTCCAAACCACCAACCAGTAGATATAATCAATGAAGGTTAGCTATAGTTTGAGTAGGAGGGTTGAAACAATTGCCAAAACGAGGCTCAAATGCTGTAAGTTATCTTTGATTGTGAAAAAAAATGTATGAACATGTCACTTTGTAATGGGGCCATGCAACTGGAAAGTACAGTAAGATTCTGATACGTCAAAATGTATGTAGACTGTTGCATTTATGAATTGTTGGCACTGTTGGCCCCATGACCCAGTTCCGCATACGTGCAGCAATCCCAACAATCTCAATATCCGATTCCTCAAAAAATGTTGATAGTTCTTTGTTCGGCCGAACATGGATTTGTCAGTCCAAAAATTGGCTAGACGGCTGTACTGCTATACCCCCAAATTGCAAAATATCCATTGGAATTAGTTATAATGGTGTTCCCAACAATCAAACAACCCCCCATTGGATTCCTGAATAAACAGCCTTGAACAGTCCAAGAAACATCTGCCGTGGATCGGGCATCCGATAGACGCACATGCCGCGTCCGCGGTTTCCAAAGAAGTCTGATCCTCAACTGGGTTTCCGGTTTCCCCAAAAAAAACATCTGACAAGGTGGTGCCCTATAGTTCAACCAGCAAACATATGGAGATTTAAGGAACACACAGGGATCAAATGGCGCTAGGCAGCGATTTTTTATGAATTTTTACCATACTCTCTCCGCCGTTCCCTACCTTTCATTCACGTTTCTTGGCAGCAAAACGCATTCAATCCCATTAAGAGTGCCATTAAATACAGTATTAAGTTAAATTACATTAAATAACCAGAGGGTAAATCCACTTAAATCCCACAAAAACCAATCCATGATATCTCACTAAATCCCATTAGATCCCCTTAAAAAATACCTCAAATGCCAGGCAGCGAATGGCGGCACCGTCCAGGAAAAGCTCCCGGGTCAGGGCCGTTGGGTCCATCTCCTGGAAAGTTACCGACATGTTGAAACACCAATGTGGAAAATGGATGAAGATTGTGGGGAATTAATGGGGAATGCTTGTGGTAGGTAGCTTATATAATAGGTATATATATATATATAATTCTTATGCAAATAGATACATATATATATGTATATATATAATGTGAGATATATCCCCCCTGCACATCCCTGGACTCGATTCTGGGGCCGCGAATCGCACCTGATTCCGGTCCAAGATGGCCAGAAGCCTTTGCTCAGCCTGGGTTCTGATTTAAGCTGGAAGATCTCTTGGGTCCCAGAAGCTACGGGAAAACCTGCTCGTTGCTACCAATGATCCCGCAGGTTTCCCCAAGAAACACAATGATTGGCATGGCCGTATCACAAAAAAACAATCAAAAACACAAACACCAACCACATCCAACCACCAAATGTGTTGCTGTTGCGATTGTGTTCATTGCTGTTGCTGTTGCTGTTGCTTTTGCTGCTACTGCTGCTGCTGCTGCTGTTGTTGTTGTTGTTCTTCTTGTTGTTCTTCTTGTTGTTCTTCTTCTTGTCGTCTCCCATTGGGTGTTCTCTTGCAAATGTCAGACTGCGACTCACATTTCATGCGAAAATGATACCCCCGAAATGGCCATTTTCATCGGGAAAATCATGAAAAACCCATTGGAATGGGGGGCACCCAACACGATTTTCAGACTTACCCACTGTGACTTGCCATGAAAAAACTATGAAAAAGCGTCACCAACTGCCCCGGCCTCTGACAAGTTGGAAAGGTTGGCCAACCTTCGTCCCGTGCCCACCGGTGTGAGCGACATCTCGAAGTCTTCCAGATATGGCAGGGTCCCGGTGTCGTAAGCACGTTGAAGACAAAGGCCATAGATCCTGCTTGATTTTTGGCGGCTTGATAGAGCTGGCCATCTCAACAAAAGGTTGAAAGTCAGGTGCAAATGAATCTCTTGAAGCAGGGATGGAACATTAAACACGTGTTTGAATCCATCAATGAAGGTTGTCCTGGTTCAATACGGTTAATGGAGCTAAAACTTGCCCCCTGACCCAATGACAAACCGTGTGCTTCAGTGATCATAGCAGTGACCCTTGATCCAACAATATCATCCATCATCAGCTATCCCAGTGCTGTGGAAGCGCAGGCAACACCAAGCCATGATCCATCGGGATGCTTTTGCACAAGGTTTATCATTAATGTGGTTAAAACAATAATAAAACACCCATATTTTGATGGTTTACACGAGTCATTTATGATGATTTTGAGGGTGGTTTATTATTGTGTTTTAACCACATTATAAAATTGGAACAAAAAAAACATCCATCTGATGAAACCCCCGTGTCAAACACACGTAGCCGCGTAGCCGCTTAGCCGCTCCTCTCATCGTCCGCCACGTTGGCTGCCTTGCTTGGGTCGTACTTGGTGGCCGTCAACTTCCGCGCGCAAACGTTGCTGTTGAGCTGACAAAGGTGGATGCCTAGGCTCCAATCCAGCGGGCTTCCGGTCTACAAATGGCTGTTGAAAACGATGGAAAATCACAATTTTTAATGGGAAAACTATGGAAAATCACATTTTTTCTTGGGAAAACTATGGAAAATCACCATTTTTAATGGGAAAACTATGGAAAGATCCACCATTGTTAATGGGAAAACTATGGAAAGATCCACCATTTTTAATGGGAAAACTATGGAAAGATCCACCATTATTTTCATGGGTGAATCAACTATTTCTATCACCATTTTCAATAGCAAAGTGTTTGTTTACCAGAGGGTATTCATTGGATCCGTTGGGGCACCATGCCAAAATGGTATATCTATTAGATGTGTGTAAGATTATATAGGCTATGGTCATCCAACCATTAAGGACTCCTTTTACGAGTTTGTAATGGGTATATTGACCCCGATTGATGAGCTGGGAACCATCCTGTTTAAATGAAAATCAAACTCATGTTTTGAACATGGCACATATGTATAGGGGGAAATCAATAATGTGGATGGGAATCCTTGCTTGTCCTGTAAAGGAAGTTGCTGGTACATAACCAACAACCGGATATGGCATGATTCACATGGAATATTGAACAGTAATGCTGCTAAATTACATGTTGTTCTGTTAATTGTTCTGGTTCATTTATTTTCTTAAACCGACTATACGGATGATAGAACGTATAGACCCAACAAAGTGCTACTATCATCTGATAATCCTCTTATATATAATGGTGTATATACCTAGCTATGTAGTGGCCAAAGACATTGGTTTTCGGTGGTGCGTATATACTATATATATATATAGTATAGTATATGTATAGTATATAATTATATATATATATTCATATACAATTACAGTATATGTAACAATCTTTGGCCCATCTGACAACCACCCCCAGTACCCAAGCGCTGCTGCGTGCTGCTTCGTTGATACCAGGGCGGTGTGCGCCACTGCGCACGGCCTGGCCACACGGCCAGGCAGACCGTCTCGGAGTCAACCAAGTTGTTCACCACCTGACGCGACCGCGGAAGGGTTTTATGCATCTACCTTCTGGTAAACTACAGTAACATGTTGCTATGGAAAATCACCAAAAAAAAATCTAGCTGGGCAAATATAAATAATTTGTATGGCCATGTTCAAAAGCTACGTTAAATTACCAGAGTAGTCATTCAGTCACCTGCATGACTTCTTTTTTGGTGAGGTTCTATTCTGTTTTTCCGCTCAATGATGTTCAATGTCATAATGTCTTAGAATACACACACTGGTTGGTGGTTCAACCCCTCTGAAAAAAATATGAAAGTCAGTTGGGATGATTATTCCCAACCTATGGAAAAATAACAAATGTTCCAAACCGCCAATCAGCACATGTACACACATATGTTTGTACATGCTTGGATCCAGAGGGCGCCCTCTGGCGGATCCTGCCGGATCTAATCAGCAGCTTGCAGGGGATGTTGCAGCTGTGTTGAAAAATGGAAATCTAAGTGGGCACCCTAAATATCCCTAAATGATCCTAAATGATTTAAATAGACAATTGCAGGAACCTCCTACAAAGCGGGGCCCCTGGATAATTCTTAACTCCCATAATTTTGGTTTTATAATGGGATTTATATAAACAATTATAAACAAACATCACTGGGCAGGCAAGGTGTATATTACTGATTTAAATATTAAACCATATAGAACACCATGAAATGTAATTGAAACCCCATATAAGACACCATTAATTAACACCATTTGAAACCATCATTCTGAAGCCAGGCCGTTTTCTGTGTCGCCTCTGGCACCGACAAAGCATCTCCTCCGCCGCAAACGCAGCAGGCGGTGTGCGCATCGACGCCTTTTTTGCAGAGATCGAAGGAGACACCCCGAAATCACCAGAAATGGGTCGTATGAAGCATCCGCAAATGGTAGGTTTATGATTGATTTTCCCATGGTTTCCCGTGGTTTCTGGCAGATGGTTCCACGGATAATCCGAACAAATACATGGTCTTCCGAATGTCTTGACTAAGCGTTTTTTTGTGGGGAAACGCTTCGTCAAAAAAAAAACAACTCTCCACCAATCCTGGGATCTCCAGAATCGTGGGGCCATCCCACCCGCTGCCATCACATCCTCTGGTAATGACTACATAGTTACATAGCTATTGAAAATGGCCATTTATAGTTGATTTTCCCATTGAAAATGGTGATGTTCATTGATTTTCCATAACTATGTTAGTTTACCAGAGGGTAGCCACGTAATTTTAGGGAACCAAACCCGAGATCATCGGATGGAACATCCTAACCCATAGGATCCATGTATGGTATATATGCTAACATAAAGGGGGTATATTGATAGGATCCATGTCATCATATATAGCAGCACCATGGATCCGTCATGGGTAATGCTTCACAGATTTTCCTCACCGGGATGTGAAAACTTCCCACCAGGTCCATCCCAGGGCGCAGCTCCTGATGTGCCCAGGGTGAAGGGACCTCGCTGGAGGTCCCAGCCAGGGCCATAGCCGGTGCGATTGCACCACCTCGCGGTCCAAAGTGTCCAACCCCGTCATGGAAAAAACCGATGAAACCAGCCATGGCTGGATTTTTTGTAGGATTGAAATGGGTTGAACTTTCTATAAGTTGGTCAGTTGAATCATATTGAATCATTCGAAGCCCAAATATTTTTAAGTTTTTTTTGGAGGATTGAACTCGATTGAACGGATTAAACACCCCCACTTTGCCCATTTGGAATGATCCTGGTTGACCCATCAAATGTGAGGGGGTGGAACATGGTCGTTTTCTTGGGGATTCAACCATCCATGTCTCACCCGTCTGGGGGTTTCTGGGGCCCCTGGCTTGAAAACCTCGTAAGTGGAGCACGGGTGTCCATCTGCATCCTTCCAATCCTGGGAATGCAGATTTACTCAATGGCTTTCCCTGCGAAAGGGAACAAAAAAGTAAGTAGAGAAGCCTGACATCAGCAAACCTCCCAGGAGTCTTGGATTGATGTCCAAATGTTCCAGGGTTTTCCTGTCATGTTCCCAAACTTTCCATAGTTTTCCCATGACTATCCCCCCAAATCTCCAGGCTCCACAGGCTCCCCACGCTCGTCAAGGCGCAAAGGGCGAATCGCTGCAGTCCACTCCGCCCCCGCAGTCGCAGCACACGTCCGTGGCGGCCAAGTCGCTGGAGGAGAAATCCGCGAAGCTGCGCGGAGGGTTGTAGACCTGGAAGAGGTGGGGGAGCTGGGGGAGTTGGGGTTAACTATGGCCAACTACTGGAAGTATTTGGCTGTACTTGATCGGGGATATGGGGATAAAACATGATAAAACTATAGTATGGTTGACTATGGTTTATGGGGGGTCCATACATAAATAGTATATATAGATATATAGACTAATAGACCGCTATATAAGTATTATATACATATAAAAGTATACTTAGTGGGTTTTATAAACCAACTTATAACTGCGGAGTTGGGTAGTTGGGGATTTGTATGGGTATGTTCTGCTGGATGTTCTGCTAATGTTCCATGTTCTTCATCGATATTCTGAGTTGGTGTTGTTATGTACTTGGAGATTTCTATATACAGTAGTTTATACTTTTAAATATCTTTTCTTTGATCTAAAGATTGATGTGTTCGGAGTTGTTTTTTTTGTATCTCTCTTCAAAAACGCTGTCCGGTCACCATGGTCACCCTGTAGCTGTGTGAGGAAGCGAGAAAAAACTACGTAGCTGGTGATTTTGGGGATATATGATGATTCACTGGATTGGTTTAAGGGAAAATTTACAGGAAACCATGGTTTTTACCATCAAATATAGGGTTTCCTGTAAATTTTCCCATCATCCAATTCTATGAATGATATGACAATCGTATATACTATGATTGCACATGATTATCTGGTTGGTGGTGGAGCCCTACCCCTCTGAAAAATGATGGAGTTCGTCAGTTGGGATGATTGTTCCCAACTGAATGGGAAACATAATCCATTCATGTTCCAAAGCACCAACCAGACAGATAACCATTAATGATCATTAATAATCCCATGATATCCCATTAAACCAGCACTTTTCCCACATTTTTTCATAGAGCCCTTTATTCAAATGATATGATTGGATCAGCCCGGAGCGCACCAAGGCACCCAATTGGTACCGTAGAGCCCTTGCTGCGTGCACAAGGAATTGATCACCTCAAAAGGCGCTCCGAAACTTAGTTACACATTGAACATGGCCCAGTCGAAATAGTTCATTTGCCCAGCTATAAAATGGTGGATCTTTCCAGTTCGTTTTCCCATTAAACATGGTGATTTTCCATAGTTTTCCCATTAAAAATGGTGGATCTTTCCATAGGTTTCGCATTAAAAATGGTGACTTTCCATAAGTTGGTGCCAGCGGGTTCTGGTGGATCTGAATGGATCCAGTTGGGCCGACTGGCATAGGTGGGGCAATCACGTCCAACGCTGTCGACCCAGCCATGCACCATATCCGAACAGCCCGAGACTTGGGTGGTGGTGCAGTCCTTGGGAAAATTGGAAAATGGCCATAGAAATGGTTGATTTACCCAATTTACCCATCAAAAATAGTGACTTGATATGATTTTCCACAGTGAACTGTTAGTTTACCAGAGGAATCTTGATGATCAACTGATTGCTGTGAATGTCTGCCTTTTCATCCAAGAACTCACACATCAGAAAAAAAAAACTTTCATTGCAAGCTCTGAAGACACACTTTGAAATTCATCACACAGGTGGTCCAAGCATCAAATCCGCCCTCGTTCTTGGCCTTGGCATTACCTCAGCAACTTAATCACTGGCGCAATTAGACGTGTGAAGCCTAGTAGAAACAGGTCCATTTTACCCTAAAAAGATCCCAGAAGTATAAGTATAGGAATATTCTTTCGCCATGGCCTGTGGTCATCTGCTGAACCCAATTGTTAACCTTATTTTGGAACCAAAGAAAAGAACCACGTCATGTTTTGTTGACATAGTGTCTTACTAGACTATTGCTACTATTTTCATCATATCTCATACATTCTCATACTAACTGTTTCTCATTGTTTCTCAATACTTCCAGAATTAGGTGTCCCATGGTTTACCACATCACCCACATAAAAGGTCCCAAAAGGTCCCCAACGCCTGCACGCCGATCCCGCTGGGATCCAAGTGGCAAAAGTCGTTGCAACAGGCCACACAGAACTTGCAGACATCGCGGATACGGGCGGAACTGCCAACCGTGCAGTTGGGGGCGATGACCTTGGGACGAGATCATCGTGGGGCAGCCGGGGCAGCCTGGCTTCTTGGGCGAAAACCAGTGAAGACATGTCCCTAAGGAACCAATAAATAGACACTTAAATAGACACATAAATAGACACTTAAAAACCAGTGAACCAATAAATAGACACATTGAATATCATTGAATGACTATATTTCAGTTCAGCGTTGATTAGCATTGTTGTTGGTATTTCTTGCTTAAATCATTTTTAATGTACCAAAGTTTTCCAAATGAACAAAACTGACAGACGAAAATTAAGCCCCAAACGATCCTGGATCTTTTGTGGGTCGTATTGCCATTTTTTTTGTCCCAGAGACTCCAGCCCAAAGTTTGAAGCTGTTGTCCAGAGGTGCATCCAGCTGTCCCAGCGTCACCTGCCATGATTTTTGTCGCACCACGTCTGGGGAGAGTTGGTGCAGTTGGCAACAGAAAAAAAAAAAACGTACCCTCTGGTAAACTAACAGAACTATGGAAAATCAACATTTTTAATGGGAAAATCAACTATTTCTATGGCCATGTTCTATAGCTATGTTAGTCATTACCAGAGGGTAACACAGGGGGTGATTTCAACTGATTTCACCTTCTTTTTGAGCAAACCTCTCACTTCAGGCCTGGACACCAGATTGTTTGGGAGGACATCAGTTGCATCCAGAAAGATGTATCCAAAAAAAATCCAGAGGAATATCTCAAATTTCCGAAAGATGTATCCAAAAATCAACTCATAAAGCAAGATTCAGCAGTCAGCTTCACCAGTGGCACCAGTTTACCTATGACCATCCCAGGATTCGACAACTGGTTGGCGATGACTTTATTTTTTGGAGACGTTAACACATAAATTCACCAATGCCAATGTTGTCCATCCCATTATACGGGCACCCAAATTTGTTAATTTGACCCATACAGTTTAGCTATTTAGCCATGATCACTGGGGTCTGTTTTTTCTTCATATATAGACAAGAGGCGTATGATTGGGTTTCTACATTTGCCCCAATTCTTCTTGGGATTGTGGGTGTGCCATTGTGTGCCCTCTGGAAATCAAACATGGTTTGCTGGAAAATAGTGTTATATAGATGGAAGGAAATTTTCCAACCACATGGTGGATTCAATTGCTGGGCAGATTTGCTCATTATAGCCACATTATATATAGATGCACATATTTTCCACTAAAATTGAACTTTCATTACTAAGACAAAAGGATTTATATATATATATATATACGTATACTGTATATTTATATTATATATACATATCTATATATATATATAAATACACACACACACATATATATATATATATAAATACGTATACTGTATATATATATAAATACGTATATAAATGATAGATATTCCAGCCGGCCATGGAGACACGAGCACCTCCACGGGCAAACGTCCCTGCAGCGGCAGAATGTCGAAGGCTTGGCAGCGGCTGCTGCAATCGCAGCTGCCTGTGCTGACGGAGAAATGTGCTGCAAAACAAGTTCAAACTGCCATCGTTGCACATCTGAAAACTACCTATATATATATATGTGCGTGTGGATGTTGGTTGACTAAGGTATATACTTATATATATATAGCATATGTAAATAAACATATGTGGATATTGGTTGAATAAACTAGTTTTACATATGGCATACTGGCTGTGTATGCTTAGTGTGCTCATTTACCTTCTATAAGTACCTGTGGTAAACAGGTATTTTTTCTAAATTATCCACAAGCAAATATATAGCATGTATTAGAACATTTTATATCTATCTATCTATCTATCTATGTATATATATATATATATGTGTGTGTTTCAATTTCTATATTATATACTGTATATATATATATATGTGTGTGTTAATATGTATATATATATATTATTATTGTTATATTAATATAACAAATCTATTGCATAGGACATCCATACACCCGTCCTACGACATCTTCCAAATCCCAGGCGCAGTGATCACAGGTCTTTGGACGACAACTTTGCCAAAAGATGAAGCGATCCTTGCCCACGATGCGCTGCAGGTTGCCTCAGCTTGTGAACCAATTTGTTGGTGGGGTCTTTGAAAATCTTGTAAAATCTTATGCAGATTCAAAATTACACGTATCCATCCAACACCCCAAGAAATCAACATATATTTTTTCCTACATGGCGGGATGCCTGTACAAGGTTTAACCTGTCAAAACAGCGCTGCAATGCCTTTGGTGGGAAGTGAGCTCTAAGCGTGGCATAACATTACCCTCCAGTGATTGAACAGTTTGCCGTGGAAAATCACTTTTTTTAATATTATATAGGTGAGGTAAATTATCGAACTAAATAGGTGATTTTCCATAGCAAACGGTTTACCAGAGGGTACATAATCAAACTCGGAAATCTCATGGAATACAAGTTGTTCTGGTCAGATTAGACGCTGCATCTGGATATGCACCTGGATCTGCTACGCATTGCCATGCACATTCTGAAAACAGCTGGATGGGTTGAGTGGCCGTGGCCGTTCTCCCCAATGCCTTGAATCTCAGATCTCACCATCCGGATGATGAAGTAAAACATTATGGTATCACGATGGTAAACGATTCCTCTTATCTAACATGGCCATATAAAAACATATAACATATTATAAAGCTGCCTGTTTTGTACACGATATGTCATGATAGGTTTGTGAACGTTGCGGCTGTTTCCCATGGGTTTTCCCATTTTTCAGCATTGCCATGAAGCCATTGTTTCACCCATCGGCACCAAGTGGCATCCCGTGTTGTAATAGGCCGCATCCACCTCCTCACCGGATGGGAGGTAGGCACAACCGAGCAACCGACGACGTCCGACGAACAGCGTCACCCAAAAACTCCCTGGGACCCGGCCCCGCTGCCAAATGCTGCCAGGTGTCACACCAGCGTGTGTTGGAAGAGCTGTCGAAGTAACCTGAAGTGGTGGTATCACAGCATCACATCTTGTTTAGACGTGTCTTGGCATCGGTGCATCACCTTACACGGAAATGACAATAGTCCAGGATCTAATGAGGAATAGAAATCCCTGGTTCTTTCCGGTAGGAGTTACCTGGGGCCGTCAAACCTAGCTTACGAAAACCAAGAGCTATTTCCTCATGATGCCAGGGCGAGGGTCCCGAAAACTTATATCAAAGGCATATCACACCGTGCTGTACCTTGAAGGTCCAACTCAATTCCAGTACTTGGATTTGATTAAGAGGGCCAGTGAAAAAAGAAGAATCGGTTTACGAGTCATGGTGGATTTCCGATTGGGAAAATAACATATCACCGTCTCAGCAAACTTCGGGACTCTGTTGATGGGCACTTGCCGAGGAGCAATCGTTGATGCTCTCTTCTGTGGGAGCTCCGGGATATTGATACCTCACCTTAGCGGACTTGGGCACCATGGGTCAGCAAATCCGTTCTTTTTGCTTAGGAACCTACTGGAACCTACTGATCGCACATCTAGCTTTCAGCCACCAAGTAGTTTGTGCGGGCCCCCAAGACCAAACAAGTGGGGCTCACATAATCAAAAAGCGTGGATGGATGTCTCTCTTGTAGTTATAGTTATTCTCTCTTGTAGTTATCCCAGACACTCCATGTAGGTAAATATTCCATACGTGGAGCATCTGGGTATTGTCATATGAACTGAATCCACCAACAAAGGATCCCCAAACAGCGCAACGCTATGCGCAACGCTCCTTGCTGCTTCGCCGCGCTCCACTCCTCTTTGCAGGGACACACTGTCAAGCCCTCTGTTGGGCAAACCCCATCAATACCTCAGGTGCTCGACTGTTCCCGCACACACATCTGAAAATAAACAGAATGAACAACAAGATCTAGCACCAATTGACATATTTTTGTTTGCTTCCCCCCTGGCCCGGGAAGTCCTGCAATGTGGTAAATCCACTAACGAACCTACCATTTGGAGATGATTTTAGCACCCATCAAAACGAGAAGTCATTGGAGATGGTTTATGGCATTGGATTTACCATGATTTACCCCTTGGTAATTTGACATAGCATGACATAGCTAATGTTTGATGGGCAAATCATCGAAATGGTCCGTGGCTTCCAGTTTGCAAGCTGTGAAATTACCCGAAGGTAACAATCATGTATCCCACTAAATCCCATGAAACCATATAAAAACCCATGACATCCCATGGAAAATCCTTATTGTAGATGCTTCAACGCTCCCAAAAAACGAAGCCAGGCAGCTATCTTGCAGCCGGATGCAGGCGTCGATGCTTCCACAGCCGCCTCCACGATGGGTTGGGCACGGATCGCAGAGTCCGGGAGGTGGATTCCTGGCAGGTCGATATACCATCTGGTAATTACTAACATAGCTATTGAAAATGGCCATTTATAGCGAGTTTTCCCATTAAAAATTGTGATTTCCATAGTTATGTTAGTTTACCAGATGGTATCCCTGAAATTTAGCCCTTACATTGAGGTTCCTGATATAGCCATTGACATTACCATTCCACATTCCTATTAAGATTGGTACCTGCCCCTCTTAGAAAAACTGATGTAAACTGGGGGGTTGTAATCCTGAAATGTCATAGAACAGCTTGAAGTGGTTGCTGGATATCATTCAGAAAGGCCCAGAATGGCGAATGGATCCGGAAGCTGGTCCACAATTGTCCATTGGCAATCTCAGAGAGTTTGATTCAATGCTTTCTCAAAAAAACATATCATTATTTTTCCTGGAAAGAATATGGATATCTTGGAAAGAATACCCATAGGATCCATGGTGCTGCTATATATGGTAACATTTACCATCAATGTACCCCCAATGTTAGCATATATACCATACATGGATCCTATGGGATATGAAAGAATGTCATCTGTGGGTATACCCCAAAAGATCGACCCTCCTACGGTCGCTCTTAGTTGGCCAAGAGTCCCTCCATAGGCCAGCGCACATGTCTCGCAACCTTGCCATCCGATGGAAAGGTTGAGCTTAGGAAATCTGTAGCAGTACTCAGGGGTGTTTCAATCAACAGGACATTTGCTTCAATTTGTATATAAATTATAGATGTAAGATATGGATGGCTTACCCACTTGAAACCTTGAAAATTGGCTCCAGTTTGAAAAACTAAGAAATACATTGAAATCATGAGCCAGCTAGAAACATCTCTGTCTGGCCATTTGTTGGGGCCCACAATTGGATTCATCAACTTTCCAGCAATCGATTTCCAGCTATAAACTTCACCAGCTACATTCTCATTCATATAACCCCCAGACCTGACCAATTCCAGCCCCCGAGTCTTCAAGATTGTCCCATTCTATCCCATCAAAAATCCCATCAACTTCCATTAACGCCCAGGGTTTCCCATTAGTTTCCACTTTCTCCCGTCAAAAGTCCCATCAAAAATCCCTTGAAATCAACCTTTTTCCAGCCCCAAATCAGTCACCCCCCACATTTCACCCAGCCGCTGAAGCAGTAGCTCCGGAAGGGGCACTGCGACTGCGCCGCGCAGCCCTCAGAGACCGGGTGGCAGCCAGCCCCGCTGATGGTGCGGAGCCAGGACCAGGGCACCTGGCGGTAGTAGATGTCCCCGTCCTGGCGGCTGAAAAGGTGACTGGGAAGCCCAGAGTGGCAGATTCTACTTGTTATAGATAGACTATCTATATCTGCCTATCTGATATATTTAAAATTTGCATGCATAAATAAATATATTTATATAATATGAATAAATAAATCAATCAATAAATAAATAAATACATTGTAATCTATAAAATAATGTGTATATATATATATCATAATCCCGAAACTGGTTGTAGCCTTGTCAATTCAAGAAATTGATACATATAGTAATATAGGACGTCAGCCATAAAAAAAAAGTGCCAGGTTGAACAACCAGGTTGCGAAGAATTGCGGGACCATGCGGGACCGTTTGAAATCACCTCGAATGCCGTCAAAATGCTGGGGGTTTACCATGGCAATCGATCACCAATTGGATCACCAAAAAGGGTCCAACCTTTCCAGCCCTTGGTGCCTCCCAGTCCACGCGTGCCAAGTCGGAACCCAAGTCTTCAGCCAGGGTTGCGGCATAGATCCTCTGATCATCCCCGGAGAGGGTTTCCGGGGGAGTGCCTGGGTGCCTTCCAAATACCCTAAAGTTACCCAACTGGGTGGGTTCAACCAGGTTTTTTCAAATGTTTATCTAACAAAAAGTGGGGATTTGCCTTGAAGTCCTCATGGTTGTCCTATATTTTCTAGCTTCAACAGTGCTCTGGGTTTAACATGCTTTGGTTTAGCCCAAATGATGATGCAACTAGTGCATCATGCCCGATGTTTCCCCCGGGAAACAACCAAAAACAGCTTTCTTGACGGAGCAACCATCCAAGTCATCTAAGTCATTGGATCAAGGGAACATCCGGAAAATCTTCACAGGAACCCCCCCCCTATCTGTGGTGGCACTTCTATGATGATTTCCGCTCTAAGTCGCTGTAAATTCGGCGCCCAAATGGCCATGAGCTTCTGACCAATGGAACCTGGCGAAAAAAATGGTGAAATCATAGGGATGTATGGGGATTTTATGATATTTGTATGATATTTGATGCGGATTCCATCGGATTTCACCATCAACATATAGTTGATTGAAATATCGGGTGGAAATGGGTACGGGTAACCGACTCTCTGGAGCCGAATGTAGGAATGCTCGAAATACCCGCGGAATGTTTGACCTAGCAAGGCAACATCTCCAATTTTCTAGATGTGTTTCTGTCTCAAGGAAGATGGAAATTCCATGGAGGTCCCCATTTCAATTGTGTGTTCAAAAGCTGTTGATGTAAAAAAGCTGGAATGACAGGAGAAATGACTCTGAAATCCCTGGTGTCAAGAATCCAAACCTTTCAGGTTACATGTGTATAGCCTGTATAGCCCTTCTAAATCTAAACACAATCACCATTCGACTGTGAGACGTGAGCATCGTGAGCCACTGAAAAACACGTTAAGGGCCAAGAAATGCCAAGAAACAGGAGGTCGTGTTGGCTTCACGACAGAATTCACAAGTGCCACTGGTGAGGTTTCCCTGAGTGATTGGTGCTGCAAGAACTGCAGGGTGAAAATCCACTTTGATGGCACAGTGGTCCCCATTTGAGGTGCCTGAATGACAGTTGAAATTCCCAAGCTGATTGTCAGTCATGCATAAGCTCATTTGTCTTGCTTACCACAGATCTCAACCTTCTACCTTGGTTCGACCCACACATCCTCCATTTTTGTTATAATATAATCCCCAAAGGATCCCAAAGGCATATGGTCGATCTTAGATGCCGCCCTGCAAAACATAGTGTGTTTGTGTGTGTGTGTCCTGTAGATGTGGGAAATTTCGGAACAAATCACACGAGTCTGGAGCAATTATATGAGTCAGGGCTGACCCAGCAACATAGCATCAATATCATCAATCAATCCATGAGTCTGGATGTTATCCCAGTGATTATGTCCATCAAGAATTATATATCATATCCCACTAATTTTGGTGCTTTCCATGGCTTTCCCAAACTTGGGCTACCCGATGCTACCTGAATAGCTGGATGGTTTATCATGGAACATCCTATTAGATCCTATTAGAACGGATGATTTGGGGGATCGCGATGTGTCGAAAAAGGCCATGGTGAACCGTCCCACCATCCCCCACTGAATGGCGACTAATCGATACTTGGCCCATCCCATGAATCCTAAGTAGGTTATATCCCTAGTTATAAGTTGGACTAGCTATAGGTTGATCCACTTATAGCTAGGTTTATAACCTACTTAACCTACTTACTAAGTGGGATGAGCCACCAAGTAGAATCTACAGTAAATAGATTGAGTAGTTGGTCAACTAACATGTCAAATATTGTCACACTGTCACACTATATCGCAATTTTTGTATCCCAATTAATAGTAGTAAGGCGCAAACCATCCCCAAATCTCCCATCAATGGGTGGACAAAAAACAAAAACATATGGCTAAAGTTTATTCTTGCTTTACCAGCATTTAACCATATACATACCATATATATATATATCATATGTAAATACATGAAATCCCCATGAAATCCCCACGAAATCCCCATGCTCTCCCTACAACTTGCCGCCGACCAATCCAGCGAGGTTACTGGTGAGAAGCAGCACAGGTACTCCGTCTTGGCCCGGCAGGCCTGGCTCGATTCGGCGGTCAACGACAAGGCGCCCATGTCGCAGCCGAAGAAGCGCTCCGGCTCCTGGCAAAGCATCTATAGGCCATGAAAAAAGTGGAGTTGTTCTGGAAAAAATATGGGAAAATTATGGAAGTGTTGGAGTTGTCGTTGAATTTTGGGGAGATGTGGGTCTTGTGTTCCGGACGCGTTTGGATCTTTAGCCTATGATAAAACATGATAAACAATTGGGCCATTTGGATCCATTTGGCTCAAAAATAGGAAACTTTGGATTTGTTACCGTGAAGCATGTCCGGAACATGTTGATGTTTATCCCTTGGCAATTGGACCTATACGGTATTGGCAAATCAATGCACATCATCCCATTTTGAAGATTTTAAGAAGGTGTTGTTCCCATCTGTTCCCCAAAAAGGCTGCATTCCCGATGATTTTCCTAACACTGCGGACCCAATCTTCAGCAGTCACCGGACCATCCAGGGGGCCTGTGTTAAGAAAACCTCATCCTCTCGTCGTTGGCCTTCAGTCCGTCGCAACCTCGGGGCCAACTGAATTGAGGCGGGAAACACATCATGGACTATTGAGAATAGTATCCAATCAAAATGTCTGGTTCTTCAAATTGACCTTTTCAACCACCAACTCGAGGTCACTTAACAGACTTAACCCAAAAATGGCCACTTAAGCACCTCAAAAGGGTCACTTTGCAGAAGCTGGTGTACCTGAAGAGATGGATAAGCTCTTCATCGACTTCATCACCCGCTTAACTTCATCACCCGCTTGCCAAGTTCCAAAAAAATTGAGGAATCATCGCATTACTCTCTGGTAAACTAACATAACTATGGAAAATCACCATTTTTCAAGGGAAAAGTCACTATAAATGGTGATTTTCCATAGCTATGTTACTCATTACCAGAGGGTACTTTGAGTGGTGAACTCCCAAGTTCCTCCGCTGGGTGAATCCGCAGCCCTTGAAAAATCGCTGGAATCCATGTTTCGTCACGAGTTTAACTCGTCCGAAAAAAAATCCCCGTTGAACTGTGGGATTCACCCAACAATACCCTCTGGTCATTTGTTACATAGCTATTGAACATGGCCATTTATAGCGTTTGTAGTGGATTTATTCATGAAAAATGATGATTTTCCATAGCTATGTTAATTTACCAGAGGGTAAACCATCCCCAACAAAGGTTTACTATTGGATACCCTCTGGTAAACTAACAGTTTGCTATTGAAAATGACCATTGAAATAGTGAGTTTTT
>Ga0126342_10003489_pt1 | contig 26017 bp, 28 predicted proteins | sample Cyp1metagenome_FD_92528 | JGI IMG/M metagenome (GOLD analysis project Ga0126342, IMG submission 92528) | Coral microbial communities from Lord Howe Island, Old Settlement Bay, Australia - Cyphastrea 1 metagenome | ecosystem: Host-associated > Invertebrates > Cnidaria > Coral ... | reverse complement strand
TGTTACGATTTTGATATGATTTTGATACGGTTTTGATATGGTTCCAGTGAGTTGGCTTCAAACAAAGAAACAGAAACAGCCCAGGGACAGGTTTTTGGTCGAGTTTTCAAGTGTTTTTATGGTTTCGGTATGATTTTGATATGGTTTTGATATGGTTTTGATACGATTTTGATACGATTTTGATACGTTTTTGATATGATTTTGATACGGTTTTGATGTGGTTCCAGTGAGTTGGCTTCAAAAAAAGAAACATAAACAGCCCAGGGACAGGTTCTTGGTCGATTTTTTGCAGGTTTTTGTGGTTTTGATTTGATTTTGATTTGGTTTTGATTTGATTTTGATACGATTTTGATATGGTTTTGATACGATTTTTGAATATTTTTTGGATATGGTTCCGATGGGTTGGCTTCAAATCACAAGTTTGACCCACATCAAAAATCATAACTGAAACCATATCAAAATCATAACTGAAACCATATCAAAATCATAACAGCAAAACCAAGCCATAAACAAATCATAACAACAAATCATATCTGAAACGTATCAAAATAAAAAAAAACATATTTTCAAAAACCTTCATCCTAGAGACTTCGGATCTTATAAAGCTATCCCAGTTCTAAGGCCCAAGTACGGGTGTCTGGGTCGATTGCCACGTGATGATCCCAAAATTGGAAGGGCAAAAAAACGCAGGATAGTCCACATCTAGATAGATTTGGCTTGAAAATCCATAGGTTACTTGCAGGCTTTCCCTCAAATCCATTCCGATCTGAGGTTCTCTGGCTGCACCCCACCTTCTTAGTACCCAGTCGCAGCACGCCACGAGTGAAATGCTCCAGAGGGTCCAGAGTTGAGCTCCAGGCCCACTGTGATCATCAAGACCAACTTCTAGACCAACTCTCTGTGGAAATTACATTGGAAAGAACAATGAAATATGAAAAATTGGGTGGATTCTTTTGACCAATCCTGGAAGTTACTTCCGGTGAGATTGGAAAGGGACATCGCATTAGCAGGGCCTGGGGATTCAAGACAAAAATGCCACTGCCTGGGTCCGTGATGCCAGCGCCTCATGGCCAGGCTGCAGTTGAGGATTCCACAGTAGTTGAGGCGCCCCCAGTGGATTTCTACGAGCTGTTGGGTGTAGATCCAGATGCCACGACGCCCGATATCAAGGCTGCCTACCGTTCCCTGCCTTACAGAAACACCGGTGGAGCAGTGATTCAAATCCCTACTGCCATGTTCACTCTTCGTCAGGGAGCCACCTAATTTGACTTGGCTTGGTATTCTCTTCTTCGTGATCTGAACACAAACACAACTCACTGTTTCCATCACATTCATCGAGGTCAAGCGGCACGGCGCACTCATCCGGACTTCTTCCGTACCAAACCCAAAGAGGATTTGGAACTACGCGGCTTGGAGATGGGGTCTAGTGAGCTTGGCACCGAAAATGGCAACTTTATAAATAAATATGGGAAAATGATGGCAAACGATGATCAACCATGAGATTTACAGCAGGGGTACCGACAACCCCCGGTGGGTTTGTCCAAAATGTGCGCATTTGAATGGAGAAATGCTGATGGATCATGAGGCTCCCTATTTTCAGACAAAGCCATATGTGCCATGTTCAACGTAAGGATCCCCATTATTGGATAGACCATAATCCATTAATCATCATTAACCTTATGTGTTGACTGTGGCGCATATCTAGTCCAAGAAAACGATGTAAAACATGGACTTGATATGATAGGATTATGATTATGATTAGGAATCACTTTCTGAAGGATTTCCTTACTGGATTGTGATTCGCTTTTCTATATTAATATATATATATATTTGGGACCCCTGCACCCCTGGTATATCCCAGAAACTTGGTGCGGGTTTGTGGGATGTTGGGGGTCACCGAATCAGCAGTGATTGGTTGGTTACAACCAATAAGAATGTATACATGTAGAATTACACATACAAACTATATATATATATCTCTCTCTCTATGTATATATATATATATATATATATTCACTATATGATATATGTGTTTGTATGCGTGCATGCACGTACGTATCGTACGTACAAACCGTAACATAACGTAAGGTAATGTAATGTAATGAAATGTAATGTAATGTAGTATATGTATGTTTACACATACATACGTGCATACATGCATACATGTATACATGCATGCATGCATCCATCATCATCCATCCATCCGTCCATCCGTCCATCCATCCATCCATCCATCCATCCATACAGACATACGAACGTACGTAGCTACGTACGTACATACGTACATACGTACATACGTACATGTACATACATACATCCGTACATCCGTACATCTGTACATCTGTACATACGGACATACGGACATAGGTACATACGTAGATACGGACATACGGACATACGCACATTCGCACATACGTACGTACGTACGTACGTACGTACGTTCATGCATGCATGCATGCAGACAGACAGACAGACAGACAGAGACACAGACACAGACACAGACACAGACACAGACACACACACACACATATATATATATATATACATATGTATATATATATATATATGTATATATATATGTATATATATATCCAGCGAGCAAAACCGTTAAACCACATTGGCAGGAGCGGGACATGGCACAGGAACGTTTCACCCAAGCATCTCAGCTGCATGTGTGATGTGTGTTCGCAGGGCCGACAAGGGGTGAACAAAAGTTTCTGGCCTCGATCTGGAGACGGGTTGCAGAGCCAGGCCCATCACACAGATTTTCCTTTTTAGAAGATTGAATCTCTCGATTTACTTGGGAACATCAAATTCCTTAGATGTTCATGAAAAAAACTCTTGACAACCAGTCACCATATTTTTTTTGACCGCGCTGCGCTTCTAAGCTGCAGTGGCGCATCGGATCATGGTGTGGGGCCGAGGTGAACAAAGCTTTCGAAGTTCTGACGGATCCGAAGAAGCGCCAAGCCTATGACCTGCGAGGCCAGTGCTGAACGAGGGGTCAACACACGAAGTGAGACCGAAACCATCCACCATTTGGAGATGTGATTGCTTCAGGGGAGCCTGCCACGGGGTAGGACACAGGAGCCTAGCAAGAATTTGCAGGACTGGCAGGCTTGGCGGAGTTTGAGTTCAACGGCGAGCGCATCATTATGCCTCCCCCCTGGCGTGTCCGTAGCTGTGGCTGCAAGCTGTGGCTGCAAGTTTGATGGCGAGTGGAAGGGATACTTTGGAGGTGCTTGGTTTTCTTTTGGGGGGTTGAGTAGAGCCAAAGCTTCGGTGGTCTGGTGAGAATTCCTCACCAACAGAAGGGTGATTTGAGATGATTTGAGCTTTCAATACCCCGAAGATGGGGAGACCCGAACAGCGCAAAGAAGATATGGACAATCCATTCAGGCGCGGCTAGGATGTACTCAGCTGTCACGATGACCTTGTCCAAGGTATTGGCTATACTGGCCACCACTTTTGGACGATGAGGGACTGCTCCAGCTGAATTTGGGGTGGAATTTGGGGCGGCCTCTTTGTGGTCTTATGGGAAGTCAAAACCTGCAGGAAACCAATGGACCAATAAACATATATTTTTGGAATCTGAAGAATGGAATTCATCTCCACGCCTTCCGCTGGACGCTGCCAGGAGTATTTCATGGGTTTCATGCTGGAGACTCTTCCGGATGTGTCCTACGAAGCCATCAGCGATGCCTATGCTAAGGTGGGAAGCTCCGGTATTTCAGATCTCAAAGTCTAGCTAGCTCAAGTTCCCTAGTCGACCCACACGGGCCATGAGCTTCATTGACCACTTGTTGCAGCCCATTATGATCAGACATTATGCCATTCCACTCATCACTTGCCGGACCCCCGATGTGCCCGAAGACTTGGGGCGGTCACAAAGACGGCAGGCCACCTCCGAAGCCAAGGGCGTTGGACAGGTCCACCAGCTGAGTTGCAATGGGATCAATGGGTTTTCCCTCGTCTCAAATTGGGGAGTCTTGCGAGCCATACATTTGCGGTTGACCCAAAACAACAGTACACGTGCTGTCAGTTGTTTCGAAGGCCATCCTAGTGGAACGCTGCACTGAGAAGCGTGCCAAAGACGTTGTGGATGCTCTCCAGGAGTAACTTGGCCTAAAAAAACAGTGGACCCCAGCCAACTCTATTGAAAACAAACAGCTGGAAGCGCACAAATCTAACTCTGGCCCTTTGGGAAATTATTACATTCATGGATCCATACGAGCTGCTGAGTTCCAGCTATACATTTTTTGGCACCATTTTACGTGCTTGCACTGAGGTACGGCTTTGTTTGCATGGCTGAAGAGGTGCCAGATCATGAGCTCCGAGAAGAAGAGGATGAGGAGGAAGAGGAAGAGAAGGCGGGCAGGGAAGCAGACAAAATGGGGCCTGATTGATGGGGCTCACCCCTGGCACCAATTTGCTGACCTCTCCCCATCAACCGCGCCTCAGGTGGTGCCTTCTCCTCCGAAGGCGAGTCCTCCCAAGGTGCCGAAGCCCAGTCAGCCAGAAGCGCGGGTGGCTGCACCAGCACCTGCCCCACCAGCTACACCCGCAGCACCACCGCCTGCTCCACCAGTGGCACCAGTACCGGGGCCAGTGGCCGCGCCAGTGCCCGCACCCGTGGCTGCACCAGTGCCAGCACCAGCACCGGTACCGCCACCGCCACCTGTCCCGCCACCAGTCCCACCAGCACCTACACAGCCACAGGTAGTGCCAAAACTCCAGCCGGAGCCAGTGCTGGCTGAAGCACAGGTCGCTGGACAAGTCAAACTATCTGAAGAACAGAATGCAGAAGAGAACGAGAAGCTTGACTGAGACAGAGCCAGCCACCATTTTCTTTTTCCGCCTTTTTCTTGCATGGCATAACTGCTTCTGCAAAGCTTACGTTGTCTATTGACCCAGCTAAGGAAGCCTTCAGAAGCCAAATATCCGCCATTCAACTGGCGATGGCCACCTTCTGCGAGGCGTCCTCCATGCTACTTGGGCAGCGAGGCCATCTTTGGCAAACGAAGCCGTGGACTGCGGTGAAAAACCTACGTTGCGGCTTTTCCGCGCTGCTGTGCTCGCGATAGGTGACGCACCTTAAAAACTTGGAGCGTAGCCTTCCGTGTGCCACGGGAATTTTATTCCTCACTACCGTCACTACCTTGTATCTTTTTCCAAGTAGATGCTCATGACCTGCATCCATTCTAACATCGCCTGAGGTGCTACCCCCGGTTCCGTGACCGGACACCTCGAGGCGTTGAAGCAGAGGAAGCTGAGGATGATGAGGTGGGCAGCTGAAAATGGCAGCATGACTAGCCACACAACCCATGGGATGTGAATCAACATTGGATAATCAGATAATCCCAACCACGGATTGATGACCCTTGGATTGATTCTAAATTAGAACTCATTATTAGGCGGTTCCAAAAGTTATAAGCTGCTTTGAAGCTTCCCGATACAGTATATATATATCTTTACACACACATATATATATCTCTCTCTCTGTGTTTGTAACAGCCCAGGGGTTTATTGGTCCAGGGTTGACATGGCCCCGAAATGGGGATAGCATCATGTCAAATGATCCAAAATCTGCGCTTCTGAGCGACCTCCCTGCTGCTATGGCCATAGGAGAAGGTTGACGCAGAGGATGAGGAGGACTCATGGATGGCCTTGTTGTAGCTGGTTCTATTGACATCGAAGAGATCAACAGAAACCAATTGCCACGTTTTCTCCAGGTGTACAGTGTACAGTACCAAAAGAAATGGTTCCAATTTCCAGGACCTGCCGCTGGCTGAAATGCTCAAGCCGGATGCACAGGGAGATGCCCCAGGCGATGATGCACCAGAGGACGCTGCAGCACCAGCTGCAGATGCCCCGAAGGTACGCTTGGGGGCCTGTTCTGGTGGGAACACCGATGCCATAGGTTTCATGAGAAATCTTTCACTTGATCTCCACTTCAGCTTGTACCCAGCTTCTTCGCACGCTCTGGTGCCTGCTTGCTCATTGAAATTCAACCAGCTGGGCGCTTACAATCAGCATTTTCCATGGTTTTTGATTGATATCATCCCCACAGCTGCCATGGTCCGAAGGTGTCCAGGGCTCAGCCTCAGGAGCCAGAGGTCAAGGAATCGGAGAAGGCATCCAAGGATATCAAGGCTGAGGCACCTCAGGGGCTTCGAAGGAGGGAGGAAAGAACATGTTTCTTTTCCGCCAAAAGGTTGGGAGATTGAGTTATCTTGACCGACATCAGGAGTTTAGTTAAAAGTTGGATTTGGACAGCAAGGAATTTCACTTTGACCATCTAGAAATTGGGTTGAAATACAAGACCACAAGACTAGCCAACATGCATTCAGCTTTAAGGAGTGATGGCGGGTGGGTCAGTGTCAATTCTTTCTTGCAGCCAAATCTACTGATTGATTCGGCACCCAGCTCCCGGCCTTCTTCCGCCTTTTTTACCTTACCCTCTGGTAGCAATGGAAAATCCATCATTTAGTTCGATGATTTTCCCATTAAAACCTCCATACTTACAATGGATTTCCCAGCTAGCCATGTTTGATCACCGGAGGGTAGCGGAAGTTGTGACAACTGGATCTCTGGCTCAAGAGCGACTGCGCAACGCACACTGCTGCCATTTCGAGCTTTCGAAACCTTCGCCGTGTTTGCCACTCGTCAGCTGTGGTGAAATGTCTCCACTAAGTGCAGTCACGATTCAGGGTGGGCCTAATCGAGTGTAGTCGAGTATCGTTGAAAAATCGCTTGCCAAGTCAGGACCTACACCCTGCATCTCTCATTCGGATCAATTCTAACGACCTCACATCGCGACATCAGAAGGATGGTGAGGGGGGAATCACCCCATGAAAGGCCGAAACAAAATTCACCATTTGTTAGTTTGTGGGCCAGGATTTTAAGCCATGTTTTGCCATCTGTCATATTGCCATAAATCCCCGAAAAATCCCATGGAAGGCTCACCAGAATGTGGTGAGTTAGCCCCAGCAAGGCCACTGCAGCCATGTTGGACTTGATCACCCTCGTTTCTGCCGTCGGCCTTCAACAGGCGGGGAAGGGCTTGGGTGAAGTTTCGCGAGATGATCAGTTTCAGGATGGTTTCCCCATGGATTTATCCCGTTTCGTTCAAGATCCGCAATTTTGTTTTGATGAGGCCACCCTCTAGCTCATTATCCCTTTTCTTGATCTTTTTTGTCATTGATGATTCATCAGTAAACCCTTCACCCCCTGGCGATTTGAAAGCGCAGGAGCTCAAGAAGGCTGAGCAGAGCGAAGTCATCCGTGAGGAGAGATTCTCTGCCTGCTGGTAGCGATGAGGTTACTGTATGTAGTTGCTGAATGGTCCTGATACCTCAAGAAATGCTTTGGAGAGTCACTTTCCTTTTTTGACCAAGCGATTGGATTCCTAAAGCTCCTGCAAAAACAGAGTCTTGAATGCAACTGGATATTTCAATAAGTGCACTTTGCAGTTTATTTTTCTCGGTTGCATCAATGTGGGAGTTGAATGAACATATCGGCACAACTTTGAGAGAGAGCACATCTTAGTGTACTTGTTTGGATTCAGATGGATTCAGCCTAAAGATATCGAAACCGCAGTGCCCTAGCCTGAGCAGCAAGAACTGCCGACACAGCATGTAGTAGCCTTGGACCTTAACGGCCTTAACGGCTCAAAGCGTTCGAGTGGCAACACTGGCATGTCATTCGTAGCACCTTGGAGAAGGAACCTCCATGAATAGTTCTGCCAAAAAATCCAATGGTCCCTCGGAGTCTCTCCAGCGATTCTATGCGTTTGTCGGGGGTCTCAAGCTGTAATTTGTGACAGCTTCTGAGTATATATGACTATTTCAAGTTGTGGTGATGAAACTCCCTCTTTCGCTGGTTCTCATTCTCTAGAGTCCTTGGTCAACCCACCTCGTGGGCTGTACAGCAGAGCATAGTTGACATGGTCATGCCACCATGTTACAGCATGTTGAACCCCCCAAACTCCACATACATTCCTGCCAAAATCTACTGAACTCCCCCCCAAAAAGATCCAACAAGTACTTGAACATAATTTCAAACCATGTTTACATTTGGTAGGAACTAGCAGTAATGGATAGTAATGGATAATACTCAATGACCAGGGCCCCCACTCCCGGCGCCATCAACCCGCTTGAAATGGAGCCCGACTGTTGCCATGCCACCGGGCAGCCGAGTGCCTGGGGTTTGGCGGCTGCTGCCCGTGAGTTTGGTGGTCGTCATTGTGGTGATCCACTCCTCCAAAGATTTGGTGGGCTTTCGCGAGCCAGGTGGGGACATGGAAGCACTATGAAGCACTCGACGTTTCGTTTGGGTATGTTTGGGTAAACATCTTCAAGCGAATCCCCAAAAACTCAACCGATCCCTCGAGTTACCTTTGAACTTCTGGCATCAAGGGAAGCTGTTGCCGCGGATGCTCTGAGGTGAAACCCTCGTTCCCAGCGGTGTGGCTGGAGCTGCTCTGGAAGCCCTAGAGGAAACGGATCGCAGCAGAGCTGCCTTGCCTGCGAGGACGCTGCCAGGCGAAATAGGAACGACTGATTGAAAAAACCACCAAAAATGGACGGTTACATCATTAAATCGTAAAACATGTGAGCGGAACAATTTGTGTGGGGTCGGGGTGCACCATTCTTGGAGATATTTATGACTCTGACCGATGCCGAAGGACAGAAGGAAGGCTGCAGCAGAACTACGTGGCGGCGCCTGCACCACCAAGTGGGCCTTTGTCGTCACTTGTTTGAGCCTGGGGGTCAAATGCCCAAGGCTGAACCGGAATTCATTGAGTCGGGTGCTATGGTAAAGCATCACCCAACTGGGCTTACTATTTGCAGGCTTCTTCGACTTGTTGTTAGGTCGGTGAAATGCTGATGTGGCCAGATGCTCATACTTGCTCGTATTATAATCTTCTGAACACAATTTTGCATCCCCATCTTGCTTTCAGCACGCTTCCATTCTTGACCCTTCCAGTTCCCGCATCAAGCTCAATGGCTCCGAAAGCAGGTCCTCCAAGATTGGTTTCTATCTTCATGTGGAGTCGGCAACCGCCAGTCCAGCAGCACTAATTCGACAAGTGCGACAGGTGAAACGCCACTTCCCAAAGTCGCGGATCTTCGTGATGAGCAGCTGGGACTCATTTCCAGATTTTCCAGGGCCTTGACAGAAAGGATGCTGTTGGATAGCTGGCTGCTTGTGGCATGACACGTCACTGTTCTCAGGTGATGGTGGGATGGATTTCACCAGCTTCTGCAAACAAAATGGCTGCATTTTCGCCTTGTGCCCCCCTGCCAATGATCTTTGGCATCCGTGGCCCTTCTTCCGCCGACTTTACGCCGCTCGGGTTGTTATACAGCAAGGTTTGTCCGAAAACAGCGAACCCAAAAACCCAAGAAATCCAGACGTCCAACCGTTTTTCACATATCCCCAGCTTCAGACGCACCCGCTGTACGCCATCGCTTGGGCTTATCCTTTGAGGACGCTACGCTGGCGTTGAACACTGAATTCTTGGTGTTCCTGGATCAACATGTCCTGGTGCAGGGTCCCATTCGCCATGCACCTGCCATGGGAAGCACAGGAAGCACGGGAACCATTGGAAGCTATGCGGCCTGGGGTTTGGAGGAGAGGAGGTCCATGGTGTTGGCCGAGGAAATGACCAGCTTGGGACAGGAACGTGTGCCTTGGCCAGCTGGTGGATGGGGGCCCACCTTGCAGTCTTTCCGCAACACTTAGAGATGAACATCTGCCAGAGAGAGAGAGAGAGAGAGATGGGTCTGTGTGCTGAAATTCGCAACATCATGCAACATCCAAAGCCACTGCCGGTTTCCTTTTTGAGACTGGAATCCAGACCAGATTCTCTACAATTCTCGGATTGACTTTTCAGGATCTTCCAGGGTCTGTGATTTTCTCGGGGAAATTTGGAGGTCCAGCCCCACCCAGGTCCCAAGCTTCCAGTGGACCTCCATGGCGCGGCTGGGTGGCGGTGCCATCTTTTGGAGCGAAGCCTTGTTGGATGCGTTGACTGATGAACGGGTCATGCGCCTGGACTGGAACCGCCTGGCACAGCAAGGAGGACGCGCTGGTCGCTGGAAGAGTCTTCCGATTCCCCAATGAACCCCCATGAAAACATGTGAAAACCCTATGCAAGCTGAACATTTTCAATTGCCATGAGGGCAATGCTTGAAGGAAGTTTTTGCAGCCACCGGAAGGGGTGAAGCCAGGGTTTCAGCATGTCATGATTCATGATGATTTTCTCTCTCTCTCTCTCTCTCTCTCGATCTCTCTCTCGCTCCCTCCCTCCCCTCCCTCCATCGCTGTCAGGTCACCCTGCCCTAGCTGTGCTAGGAAGCGAGAAAAGATACAGCACCCAACTGCATAGTTGAAATCACAATTGACTGATGATTCTCTGGGGGTGAGCCAATGAGATGATTGGAGGAAAGTGAGCGACAGTTTTTCAGTGTGGGCATTTGCTTTATTTTGGTTCCCAAGGATACGGACTTGAGTAATTTCAAACGCTTAAGTTGGCTGATGATCATTCTTTGCACCAACCAGTATATATTCTTGGGGGTTTCCAAGAGGCATGATTTTCATCGCAGGAAAGGGTATCTTTTCCTTCGACCTGGCCCTCAACTATGCCCTGGCCGCACGTGGTTGGTCTGTTTCGGTCTGGGACGACCTGGCTCTGGTGGATGGCGCCGATGAAAAGACGGCCTTTCTGTACGATCAGGGTGGCATGGCGGAAACGGCGGAAACGGGGAGGGGGGAGGAGATGAATGATATCCCCTTGCAGATGATTAGCCAGCCGAAAATTGAAAGTTGCACAAAACGAGTCGTGAACGGGGCTCAGGTTCAGCTACTGCATCCAGGGAGTCAGAGTTGGATGCCTCCGATGAGTTAGTTTCTCCCAGGTCCGCCGAGTACGTGACCCGCCTAAGCGAAGATCAACTCTTTTTTTTTTCCTGTCTTTTCAGCCTATCCCCTGGCATTGATGAATATCCAGTACAAAAAAACAAATACTTACAAAATCTGAAAGCTATCTAAGTTCGGGAACTGTTCCTTTGTTTCTGGAACGCTTCCTCTCCCATGTCAGGATGTGCCGAATGGCGATTGCCAGGTGTGTTACAACCTGCAACGCTACATCGAAACTGCGCTTAAACGTTCGAGCTGGGAATGCTGACCAGATGGAATCGATATGAAAGGATAGCCAAATGGAATACGACATACCGACTATTTTGATTTTACTTTTCCATGAAGAGGTCACCCTGCAGTGATGATGAGTAAACGGAGTCCTTGTTGTGTGCCCCAACCTTTTCGATTTCCAAAGACTTGATCCAGTCTGAAGCTGATTGGCTGGACTTGTGGACCTGGAAAACATGATTAGTGAATATGGTGCGTTCCTTTGGGTGGTTGGTGTGCTTCCTTCCCACACCTTGTCCTTACCCACCAAGGAGAATTGGGGTTCTGCAAAATGTGCTTCGCCGCCATGGAAGCATGGTTTTCGGTGCAGACCTCTACTCATGCAATCAAAGGTAGTCATGTGTGTTATTTTTTGGGGCCAGCACACTTTTCAAAATAATGTGCATCACCTCGTTTGTCATCGGCAAGTAAGGCACGAACCGCTTACCTTTCAACTACTCCAAAGTGATGTTGGAGAAGTATCATCCGCAGTTGGCAGATGGCTGCAATTTGCCCACGCTCTGCAAGCCCGATGGAAGTCTCCAAAGAAAGCCGTCGGATTCGAAGTATGGCTTCTATTTGCTTACCTCCATTTGCTTGAGCATATTCTTTTCTTGATTGACAACGCTTTCCAAGCACAAATTTCAAAAAAGCACCATGCCAAAGGCTTTTCACTTCAGGGAGAGTCGGTTTGGCTGAGGGCCTTGTGGATCTTGCGGAAAAGTCACACTTGCTGTCCCAGGATTCCCCAGATCCGCTTTGCTCCCGACCCCTTTTTTCCCCAGAGCATCTCGAAACAGTCAACTTTTAGGGAAAAATCCTGCGGCAGAAATGTGGCACCTTGGAGGCATGTCTATGCAGATCCGGCCGCTGTGATCTTCCAGGTCCGCCAATTGCGAAAGTTCTTTCCCGGCTCTCCGATCTATGTCATGAGCAGCTCGCCCGGACAGGGAATCCGTTGGGAGAAAGCGGTGGGCCGCGCTCCATGTGGCAGATTTTCGTTATATATTTGTTTTTTTCACGAAAGCCAGCGGTAGCTAGCTGGAGTTTACTCTTGCTTCGACAAGGGGCTCTGAGTCCAGCACAGTGGTTTTTCACGTGAGCCTCCCCCCAAAGCTCCCGGAGCATTTTGGAGTGGTCTTGGAAGCAGATCGTCACGGGCTCAAATCCTGCCGGGTGCGTGCTGAGCTCTCGACAATCTGTCCTAACCATATCAAAGCCCCATCATGTTTCCAAGTCATATGAACCTTAGCTTTCGTGCACCCTCCTTGGGCCTCAAGTTTTTGTGGGTTTTATTCCCAACAGCAGTGACTGTTGGGTTTCAATCTCTGGGTCTCAAACCGGCGTGCTGTTTTCTGTCGGCCCTGAAAACAAGAATGGAACCCTGGAAGCATGAACCCTGCAAGTCTGGAGCCAAACATAGGGGTGCAATATGATGGAATGTACATGTAGGCAGTCTTGAAGTGGTGCAACATCACGTCAAACACAATATTGCTAGGGTGGGCGAAAATCATGGCGATGCAACGAATCAAAGCCAACACTTGGATCATCACTCGGCTCCAAGCAGAGGTGATGGTGGTATGGACTTCACCCCGCTGTGCAAACAGCAGGGCTGTACCTTTGTTCTTTGCCCGCCTGCCAATGATCGCTGGCACCCCTGGCCCTTTTTCAAGCGCTTGGTTGATGCTGCGCAAAGCCTCAATACGGAGTATGTGACTTTGATGGCCAGTACCAGACGCGCTGGATGTTTCCGATCCACCCATCTTCCTGAGGGTTTCCAGGAGGGTTTGGGCCACTAGAGGAGGCTAACTGCGTAGTACTGTGTTCGGGTGGGGAATGGGATGATTGAATTTAATTGAATGCGAAATTGCGTGCCTGCCATCAAAGGGTCCTAACACATCCATACTTCATTGGCCAGAGTGTATTTCTTGGCACATTTTGGGGGCTTTCCAACTGTGCCAAGGTGATTATGCTGGAACCCGCCTCCAAAGATTGTGCTGGAGCATAGTTTTCCTGTACGGTCCTGGTTTAGTTGAGGGATGGAGCTGTATTTTTGCATGAGCAGCTGTTTTGTATAGCATTCTCTGCAAATCTCTCAAACCACAGTTTTCCAAAAGCATCACCTGCCCCCCAAAACCATGTTTTTAGTTTTTTTTTTATCCTCCCAGCTGCACCACACAAGGACAACACCATCCATGGTCCCATCCGGCGGGAACCGCAGCATGACGCTGGAGGCATTTTTGTGAAAGATCGCTCCTTTGGGCTTGTGGACTATGTGGAGAAGATGGCGCAAAGCCGGGTGCCAGGTGCTGGGTGGGGTCAGAGTTGGTTTGGCGGCTTTTTTTTTTGTTTGTTTTTGTTTGTTTTTGTTTATTAGTTTGTTTTCGAACTTCCTGCTTCCAAAGTTTATCAAGCATGGGACATCCTAATGTAAACATTTCCAAAAGTAAAATCATCCTCAACCCCCACTTTTTGGGGATTCTTTCCAACGTTGGGGAGGCATCAAACTCAGCTGCTAATCGCAACAGATCACCTTAAAGCCGTGGCCAGGCTTCAAATGGACCAAGACCGCCATGTCTGCTGGCTTGGCTGGGGGTGCCTACTTCAGGAGAGAGGCGATCTTGGACGCCTTCTCGGATGACAACATGATGAAGTTGGATTGGAACATGCGCCCTGTGAAGCAGAGAGGGCAGCCTTCATTGGGGGATGGTCAGCAATCAAATAATGGGCATTTATATTCCCTTTTTAGGGAATCCCTATTGATGGTGGGATGACCGTACCATGTTTTGACCATTGCACAAATCTTAAGCCCCATTTAAAAGGTGGGAATGGAAGAATGAACCGTAACCAGACTCATCAAGCAGAACCTTTCAGTTCGTTTATGCTCGAATTTTCTCTCAGGCTGGGCGAGAGGGCCACGAAAGAAATTTATTCCTCGGATTTCGCGATGCAGTTTGCTCTGGCTGCGCGGGGCTGGCATATCGAGCCATGGGAAGAAACAGCCCAAATGGAGCCCAGGAGTTCTTTCAGCGAACGGTTCTTTCTTTCCGTTTTGTTTTTCTCCTCACTATGCTTTACTAAAGTTTGCAGCCCTGTCAAAGTTTTTCAGTTGAGATTCCCAACGTGCCATGTAAAAACTTTGCCATGACTATCCTGGAACATCCATGGCGAAGTGGTTTGCGTCCAACATGGTCCATCTGAGGACAAGCAGAAGGACGTTCCACTGACAGGGCCAAAGGATGCAGCCTTCCGGCACTACTGCTCTTGTTATCCTGGAGGTAAACCTACCTATAACATCAAGCTCAAGACACTGGGCTGCAAGGTGAATAAAAACATGTGAAAAATCATGTTCAGGTTTTCTGGGACCCCTCTTTTTCCAGGGTGGCCTTGTATGGATACACGCACACACACACACAAGTATCTTATTTAACTATATGTATCTAATTTACATATAGGCACATGCACACACACAGACACACACACACATATATACATATATAATCACAGATATATATATATGTATATGTACACACGCACGCACACACACACACATCTACATAAATAAACATATATGTATACACACGCACATCCCCAAATTTGATAGAACTTGTTTGCCTGTTTGTCATGTCCTCTGTCTAGGAAAGAGGATCAAAAATTGGCGCTGGATCAACCCGCGGAATACGGCCGGGTGAATTCTGTTTGCCAGTTGTGCTACAACCTCTCAAGAGCCTTGGTTGGTTCCGGGGTCCACAGAACATCGACATGGGTTTTGCGAATCAAAACAGGTGGGATAATGAAATTGGTTGCTTTTCCATTCTGATGTCTGATGTTTCGTTTTTTTTGAAAGGACAATTTAAAACCCTGTACCGCCTTTTCTGCTACTAAAAGAACGTCACAGTCACATACCGAAAAGAGAGTCGACGGGGAAGGGGGTGATTGTGTGACAAACAGCTTTGAGCTGGTAAATGTAACCAGTTTCATAACTTACTATAGCTCCATATACAAGCTCAAGGAAACTCAAGTCTGGAGGTGGGACACCTCAATTTCTGGCCCACAAAATCAAAGATGGTTAGACCATAAATTTGGAGTAGTTATCTCAGGTAGCAGCACCGCGCTTCCCTTTGCTTCCCTTTGCTTCAGGATACGTCTCGTTGTGGGGATCTGCGCGCTGCACCAATGAGATTCCCTTTTCCTACTCCAAGCTTTTGCTGCAGAGGTATCATCCTGAGGTCCTGGAGGGCAACTCGCCATGGAGCGAAAGTAACTGGTTAGTGGGGTAAACCAGTGACGTGACAACCCACCCCTAGGGACTCATTAACCAGGTTTTTTTTCTCACCAGTTAAGTGAAATGATCCTCTAAGTATTTCCCCAATGGAATGTGAGAAGTTAGGTGTTGCACCTTTTGGCCTTTGAAAATCTGCTTCAGCCATCCTAGTCCTAGTTTAATGGGGGCCTTGGCGGCCCCTAGGAGGATCACTTGCAGAGTTTCAGCTTTTGTTTCTGTCAGTTTCTTACGGTGCAACCGGACCATCCCAGAATGCCAACTGGAAAATGGACCAATGGTCACTTCATAGCTAGACAGATACCCATTTTTCAAAAGGGCCCCAGGAACCGGGGGAGTGACTAAGACTGACTAAGAAGGGTTACTAATTTGTTTCTAAGTGGAATGGTCATCTAAGTAGATTCGGTTGGAAGGGCGTGTGATCGCGAAATTTCAGGCAAGTGTGAGCTGCCCTGGTTGTGCCAGCGGAAGGAAAGCAAGAAGTGATGAGAGCCGTTCCTCCACTGGCACAGCAACAAACAGCACTCTTTTTCTGCAAAGTGCCTCTATGACTAAAATACGGATCTTTTTGGTGGATTTTTGGCTATCCCCACCTCCTAGACACCCCCAGAAAAATAAGAGTGCGTTGCTGGAGGCAATCGATCCAAGCGGAAAGCCCAAACAAGTTTCAATAGGCTGTCCAGAGGTCAGCGGTGAACCAGTGCCAGGCGGAAAATCGTTGCAGCAAAGGTCCCATTCCGCTATAGATGGTTGACTGGAGACTTGATGTTTCTCGGGATTGCGCGGGCAAGTCCTTACCGCGCATAGGAACTACCCACATATTCAAATTCATAGATTCGATTCAAACAAGTCCGGGGATTACAGTTTGTCCCAGCCTTTGGGCAATCCCCTGGGGCAGGACCACCAGGACATGGATTTCTTGGGCTCTGCTGCGGAGCAAATCTCGGTGGCCATCGACAGCTTCGAATCCTTCCTTTCCCAGGTGCCAGCAGGGTTGGGAACTGGCAGATTTTGGGCACTATGCGGGGGGGTGAAGCAAGGGGGATACAGGGAATAATATTTAATGTGAATAAATATAGCATAATCTAGCACCAGTGTTGTTCATGGATTTTAAACATTTTAAGATGATGATTTATAAAGGCACTCAAATTGAAGATTTAAGATGATTAATTTAAAGTACTTTCAGTATCTTTCAGTTGAAATCAATTGGAACTTCCTTGAGCCGTCCCCATTTGGACGAGCACCCAGTGCCGTGGGTCCAAGTGGGTCCCGTTGGAACCTTATCAGGGCTTGGACATGCTCAAGGAAGAGGAGAAGGCTCCAGTGAAGAAGGCGGGGAGTGGCACCTTCAATCATGGTGAATCATATGTTTTTTCGTCAGGTACAGGCTATAGGCTATAGGTTTTTGGCAGCTTTGGTTCAGGCAAATCAGCGGGATATTGGTTTGCCTGACAATTTTGGGTTAAAACTTAAAACATCCTAGAACATCCATGAACATCCTAGAACCCCATGATTCATCGCTTCATTTTCCCGTGTTTTTTTGTCCTTTCTATCTCCCATTTTGGGAATATCAATTTCTTTGTGGATGGTTTTGCCACGGTGACCGTTTGCCTTGGGGGACTGGGGGGACTGGCATGTGAAGATGGGTGTGGCAATCTGGCAATTGTACACAATTGACAGATCCCCAGAAAGACTAATTCGCCAAAGTTGGCTCATGTGAGAATATTGCGAATGTATCATATGTCCATAAACCAGCAGATGCAGATGTGCACCAAAAATGGGGAATATCTCCCTTTATGCTGCACATGATGACAAAGCACTGTGCCATTTCCACTTGTTACGTCGAAGAACCGCTCAGCCAATCCGTCTCTTCGGGGGAAAAACGTCTGGACACGGGCTGAAGGCGCAGGAATCACCAAAAGAGCTGATGAACAGCATGTCGACCCCCCCAATGATCCCATAGGTCCTGACTCATCATCCACTCCAGGCCCTTTCCATCCCTTTCCACTGAAAAACCTGTCAGGCTTGAGGGCAAATGGCACCGTGGCCGTGCGATATCCTGACGGTCCTTGCAGTTGACCATCGGGTCTTGTGTGGGAGATCCTGGATCGCTACAGTCGTTGAGTTCCTGCTGGAGCAATAATCCACTTCACAGTGGCAATGCCTGAAGTTTTTCTGCGGAGTTTGGTGTCTTATGTGTAGCACAAGACTCAAATTCATATTCTGCAGCTTACCCTTTGGTAAATTAACATAGACCCTGGCAGTCATCGGGGTTGGAAGACTAGTTTCCATTAAAAATTGGTGATTTTCAGGGTCCAACTGTTTATTTACCAGAGGGTATTCTTATTGGAAAATTCCGGAATTGGGTACTTGCTCGGGCACTGGAACCGTGTAAAAAGCTCATGTACTTGGCATTTCTGCCTGCAGCAGTGTGAAATTCGGAGGCTTAGATATGCGTCGCTTCTTTCTTCACAAACTATGGGCCCCAAAAAATAACACATGTATTTTCCCAGAACATGGGCCTAGCGCTGGTAAGAATGACTTTTAAGCACCAAACTACGGTACTAGCTAGTCACATTTGCATTGTGAGAATGGAAAGCAGCAGATACATTTGATTTGGGAAGCTTTCCAGGCAACATTGTCTGTTCGAATGTGACATCCTGTGAGTATCGCTGCATTTGCAGACAGGTTTGCCATCATACTTTTCTCTACGGTGTGAGCTTGACGTGCTGGGTATATCTTAGTGTAGGCTTGCAGCGCAAAATTCAAAACGGTCCAAAACGCAAACGCTCACACCGTCTTTGACAGTATTCCGCGTGCTGCTCCCGACTGTCGTGCTGAGAGGGAGAAAATAGCACCTCAGTGCTTAATGGGAATATGGTTGAGCAGTGACCAAAATGCTCGATCAATGGTGGGTGCATTGTGGGGGATAACTATGCCCTCACGATTTGTAAATTCGGGAGGTTGTTGGCATGGATGATAAAACATGAGTGCACTAAGAGCGAGTTTGGAACGGTTTTCATGCTCAAGAACAGCTGTATGGATTGGTTGCCTAAGGTGTTAGGGTTCATCTCCTCTGGAGTGCATTCTAACTGGTGGGGCCTCTCCTGTCCCAGTCACTGCTTCGGTGCTAGGTTGCCATCTCTTGTCTGCACCTTTTTGCTGGGCTTGTCCTTTGGATTTATTTCCGGCTGCCTGGTGTGTGCTTGGACTTTTGGATTTCTGCCACATCCAGCTGCTGCTCTCTCTTCCCCAGCTCCCAGGGAATCCTCCTTTGAACGTGTCAGAGCCTACGCTGTTGATGAGCAGCGGGGAGCCCTTGCCTTATGAGCCCGGCAACACAGAGAATATCGGGTTTTGACAAAAAAAAGTAATAAAAAACAAAATCAAGGAAAAAACAAGAAAAAAACAAAAAACAACAAAAAAAACAAAACAAAACAAAAACTGCGGAAAATGCAGGTTTTGTTCTTTTTTGTTTTTTTCTTGTTTTTTCTTGTTTTTTTTGATTTTTCTGGTGGCTCTTCCTGTCGAATTGTTTTTTTGGTGATTCGGTTTTTGATTGTGTTTTTTTTTTATTTTTTTTGCTAAAATCCACTTTCTCTGTTCTACACGGGGTCATAACCCTTGCCAGACAACGACGACACCATCTGTCTGGCGGTGCAGTTTCAGGGGCTTGAGATCTCGATTCGAGGCCTGGCAACTAGGGCATTGGACTTTGTTCACAGGCTCTCGTGCCTCATCACAATCTGCTCCGACCCCAGCTGCTGCTCCTGTGCCCGCTTCTACTTCTGCTTCTGACAGCGCAGTGCCTGAGTGTCCCAGAAACCTTCTGTCCCTGTCGTCCAGATTGTCAGCGGCCAGCATCCTCTCACCTGTCGACAGGATCGAGCGAGCCTGGGCCCTTGGATTTCGTGCTGGGCAACAATTGGAAGGTCAGGCTACTACTTCCGAAGAGCCAGTCATCTCCATTGATCTGCCAGCCAACTACTTTGTGGTCTTGCGGGGCAACAACATATCTGGCCCCAAGATCCTGCGAAGTCGACGAGACTTCGCGCGTGTCCTGCGTGTTTTCCTTGCTGGAGCTGGACGGAGATTGCCCCTTGAGCTGCGGTGAGAAACATGGAAGACACAGAGGATCCAGCCATTCTTCCTTTGCATTCAGACTTCAGCGCCACTGCATTTCGGCCCTATGTGCTTGGACGCCGTGGGAGCCGGGCTGTTGGTCCCGCTCATGAGACGGGGGTTCTTGCTCTGCGTCCCCGAGATGGCGTTGGACGCAGAGGCAGTCCTTGTAGGACAGACAGCAGAGCCAGCAGATCTCATTGGTCCATCAACGAAGGTTGAAGTGCAAGCCGCAGTTTTGGACGAAGATGCCTTGCTGCGTCAGCCTTCACCTGCGGAAGGCCGGCCCATTGTGGTTATGCTTGTCGATTTTTCAGCAGAGGTTGGAAGCTTTTTGACAGTCTTGGACACAAAGGACGTTTTGGAAGAGTTGATCGGTTTCGACTTTTTGGAGTCCACCCTTGTTCCCTGGCCCCAAGATGTTGTCACAAAAGCACTAGCTTGGGCAAATGGAGAGGGAGAGCAGGTAGCAGAACGCATACAATACTACTCAGCAGACGAAGTACCTGTGACCCCCACAGAGGCGCCAAAACGCGCACCTCGGCGCAGAGGTCCAGGAGCTGGTTTTGGTGGAGACGAATCCACGGCCCAGAGGAGGAAGCTGACAGTGGCGAGCCTGGCAGAGAGCATTGCAGCCATCACTCAAGCTCTACTGGAGATCACCTCCACCCTGGCCGACTTGAAGGGGAGAACAGAAGCCATGGAGGCTGAGTTACGAGTGGATCACATCCTCACTTGCCGGACCTTGCCAGCCTGGTCAAGGCAATGCCACCCCCGAAAAGTTCACCAGCTCAGCAGAAGACACCACGTGTCACTTTTTCTGCCGAGGAGGCAAGCGAGATGGCGCTGGACTACCCGGAGGATCAGAACTCACTCGGGCAATGGTAGCGCAGTCACAGGCTTTGACTACTTTGGTTTTTCATCTGACAGCAACTTCCAGCGATCCATTCCAGGATCTTGGATCAACAACCTCATCCCTGTCTACGAAGGGTTCATTATCTGGCAGGTGGGCTTAGTGATGAATCATATGATGGAGGACAACCACAATGCCGCAAAGGATGCTCTCAGCCTCCTGTTCGTGTGCCTGGAGTAGACGGCCATGGACAACGGCAACATGCAGGTGGGACTGTTGTTATCTCTGACAGAGGAACCCCCCTCAAGCCCTATTCTCGGGGCGGTCAGTGGCCTCGGGAGCCTTGCCCCGACCATTCGCTCCGACAGCCCATCAACGGTGGATTACTACGGCCCTGCAGTATCTCAAGGAGATGGACGTGATAGCCACCAGAAGGGCAGAGGTTACAGCTGGAAAAGCCTCGGCCGAAAAGGCCACCAGCTCAAGCGGAGCAGATGCAGCGGCCCCAAAGAAAAAGCAGAAAGGCAAAGGAGGTGGACGGAGCCAGAAAGGCCAACAGAATCAACACCATGCGGAGGAGGAGGCCTAGTTTTGAAAGATGAAGATAGGCTCCATGAGACAATCTCCTCTAAGAGGTGCCTTGCATGCATTCCGAGATGGATTTTGAAAACCAGAACAACCTTTGCAGCTTTTTTGGCCAGGACTTTCCACATCAGACGCAGTGGCACCTGCCCTGCTTCCACAGTCTTTCCTATACCTGCACCTGAACTTGAACTTTTTGACTCGCAGGTTGGCCCCAGGCTGAGTGCCCGACGATGGTCTCGACTTTGCATCAAGCGGGCGCTTCATGTCGTTGTGATGGCCTTGAATTACATCCACAGCGGCATGACATTTGTTCCCATTACTCAGCTTGGGAGGAGACCCAGTCCTGTTCACCTGGCTATCTGTGACACACTGAGGCCTCTACTGACTGTGTGTGATAGGCCGGAGCAGTTCCCAATCATTCCTGGCGATCTGGCGCTGAATTCATTGCAAGACTTGTTGAGCTTGAGCATTTTGCCGGCTCCCATGAAGCATTTTGCCCAGACCTCTATGCTGGCTCCACTTGCACCCTGTGGTCGCATTGAGAAGGAGCATCAGTTTCAGTCAACTGCTGAATTCTCATCGGTTCAACCTTATCGCAGCCTCAACGTGCAACGCTTGAAGCTTTCTGGAACTGGCAAATGGCCAATGGCTGATTACCTTGAGGATACTTTGTCGCTGCCATTCCTTGAGCCTGCGATTTTGAGGCATCCACTGATGAGCTTCAGTGATGGACCAGACTTTAAGAAAGAGAAGAAGGAGGAGAACCTGGCTTTGGCGAGAGTGTGGGACTCCAGAGGTTTACTAGCGCTTTTTGATCATCAGCATCCATCTCAACTTGCCTGCAGAGTCTTCAATGCGCGCAAGAACGAGTCGGCTGATCGCCAGATTGGAGACAGGCGCTGGTTCAATTCAACCGAGCGCCATTTGCAGGGGCCTTCCAAATTTCTGCCTGTTGGGCGTAGCATTGCCTCCATTCACTGCCCAGAAGGAAAGCGTTTGATTGGCTTCGCCTCTGATAGGAAAAACTTCTACCATCAGAGTTTGGTTACAAGAGAGAGGGCAGACACGAACATCCTTCCCTTTTCCTTTGAGGTTGAGCAGTTCAGAGGGAGCGCAGCCCTGCAGGAGCTTGTTTTGGAAGTTTCCAGGCCCAGAAGCCGAGAGCGAGATGGAGATAGGTATGGCATGCGACCCAGATCAATCTTGTGTGAGAAGGACATCAAGACTGTTTGGGCAGGATTCAGGTCCCTCTTCCAAGGAGATCATTTGGGCGTTGAGTTCGCGCTCTCCAGCCATGCCAACCTCTTGAGATCCAATGGACTGCTTGATCCTTGCACAACCATCCTACGGCACCATGTTTTTCCAAGAGGCCAACTCTGGCAGGGGCTAGTCATTGATGACTATTTTGCAGTTTCTTGTGAAGAAGGTGGCAAGAAAAGCGAGGAATCCGTTGCAGTACAGTGCCTTGATCTCGCAGAGGAGACCTACAAGGCTTCAGGAGTTTTTGGACCTCCAGAAAAGACAGTGCGCGATACAGAGGCTTTCTCCGATCACAAAGCCAGGGCAGCAGGTGTTGTGACAGTTGCTGCCCCCTGTGCGAAAAGGGTCCCAATGATAGCGCTTTCTCTCAAAGCTGCTGCACTTCCCTTTTTGTCGAGAGCTTTGGCATCTAGGATTGCTGGGAATTGGATTTCCATCTTCATGTACCGAAGAACTTGCAGCTGCGTACTTTCAGAAATCTTCTCTCTTGGGCCAAGGTTCTCACAAGATGCCGGTGAAGTTTTCCCCTTGACAAGGGCTACCGGGGACGAACTTGTGCTTGCGAGCGTGCTTGGACTTACTGCAGTCACAGATATCTCTGTCCCCTACAGCAAACAGATTTTTGCCACAGGTGCCTCCAACAACAAAGGCGCTGTGACCTCCAAACGTGTGGATGAGGCCGTTGCTGAGATTGCATGGTTGGGAGGTGACCGAAAAGGGGCCTACACCCTCCTTGACAACTCCGCCAGACAGCAGCTGCGGGCTCTTGGTGTTGATGTTGATGACCAGCCCATTGCTGAGGATTTTCAAGGGCCTCCGAAAGCGCTTGGCTTCTACTTTGACTGTGTGGAGATATGTGGAGGATCCGGCGTGCTGTCAGAGGCCATGACACATCAGGGGCTGATCGTCTGCCCCCCTATTGATCTGTCGAGCAGCCGGCACTATGATCTGACCAATGTCAAGTTGGTTGAATGGATCTTCCAGATGCTGCATGAGAAACGCTTCAAGAGCATAGTCTGTGAGCCTGTTTGCACCACCTTCTCTCCTGCTCAACACCCTGCCTCCAGATCGTACTCTCAGCCGCTTGGGTTCGACAGAGCTGAGCCCAAGACTTTGCTTGGAAACACACTCGCCTCCAGATGCTTGGCGATCAAATGGTTTGCTTGGAGATGCTATGCTCTTGCCCTTCTTGAACAGCCTCAACTTTCAAAGATGGCTTGGCTGTCGTTTTGGCGATTCTTGCTGCAGATTGGGTTTGCCGAGGCCATCATCAACTCTTGTGCGTACGGCAGCATCCACAAGAAACCCTTTCGACTTTTGGCTTGGGGCTTGGACATTGAGAGCATGAACATCCCATGTCCTGGGGGCCATGAGCATGTACGAATTGAAGGGAAGTACACAAAACCTTCAGCCGTGTACCACCCTGAGCTGGCAAAATTCATTGCTGAGAAATTCAAGCAGGCGCTGCAAAGTAGCAAGCATGAGAGCGACATATGTGAGGTCGCAATTGAAAGCGTCGTCTTGAATGACATCCTGCAGCAGGGCGATTGGGAGGTTGAAGCAGAATGGACTTGATGGCAAAAGCCTGCTCACATCAACGTCCTCGAGAGCCGATCACTTGTCGCGCTCTTCAAGAAGTTAGTCCTTGATGGGGCAATATCCGGTTCACCGCATTGCTTGACAGCAGGGTTGCAAAAGGGGCGCATGGAAAGGGCAGATCTTCAGCAAAGGCCCTAAGACCACCTGTTTGTCGGGGATGCGCATACACGATTGCAGGTGGGCTCTACCCAGCTTATGGATTTGCTCCTACTAGGTTGAACACAGCTGATGCCCCGACTCGAGACAGATCCCTCCCAGCTTCAGCAGTACACTCCATCATTGACTTTCTTTCAGCACGGCAGATTTCTGAGCTCCACGCCCATCAGTTCTCCAGAGCTGCGGCAGGATGGATTCGGCTTTACATCCTTGCCACTTTTTGTCTCTGCCCTGGTGAGCGCTGCCAGCCTGATTCTGCCACCCACTCTTTTGGATTTTGGATTTTTCTTGTCTCCGTCATTCTTTTTTCTCGTTCTTGGATTTGTCCTGATCACTGTCCCAAAGCCCTCACCATCTTGGATTTGGACTTCTCATCTTGCCTCCAGGGGAGAAGGTTGTAGAGGTCGTTTCCAGCGTAGTGCCCGTAGAGGTTGCTTTAGGATTTTTCAAGGTCTCGTTATTTGCAGTCTAGTTTGCCATGCCCATGCCATGCCACTCGCACCACATGGAGCTGAAGAAGCAGCCCGCGCAGTACGTAGATCTGGAACGGTTCTGCAAGCTGATCGAGTTGTCCCCAGCAAACGAGGGACAGGCGTGAGGTGCTGCTAGCTGCATTTGATTCTTGGATTTCCTCCAACATGAGGACTACGCTGGAAACACTGATTGACAGGGAAAACATAGATGCTGAGACAATCACAGATGCTTTGGTTGCGTACGGAAAGGGCATGTACCAAGCTGGCTTAAATCCTACGGTCGATACAGAGAGACAATCAATGCTTTGACTGCGAAAAGACCCATGCTGCGCAGACGTGTCAGTGCAGCTTGGGATCTTGCCTTCAACTGGGTTGTTGACGAGCCACATGAACACCATGCTGCAATGCCCATTTCCATCATGCTATCCACAGTGGCCTTGGCGCTTTTGTGGGGGTGGACACGCGAGGCTGCGATCATAGCACTAGCCTGGACAGGCGTCCTTCGAGTAGGCGAGGTGATTGCCGCTACGAGACAGGATCTGATCCTAGCGCTGGATTCAGCACCAGGGGTCTGGTACGCTCTGCTGCTCATCAGATCCCCCAAAACTCGAGGGCGGGCCGCCCGCCATCAGTCAAGCCGAATTGACCCCGAAGATGTGGTTTGTCTACTTGAGGCCATTTTCGGCAGGCTGACACCGACTGAATTCCTGTGGCACCATTCACCGTCTACCCTGAGGAGGAGATTTGCGACGTTGCTTTCAGCACTTGGCCTGGCCTTACGACATGATGGCAGCCATATCTACTCGCTCAGCTACTTACGTCCAGGTGGAGCCACGTTCTGGCTTCAAGCAACTGAAGACTCAGAATTTGTCCGGCGTAAAGGAAGGTGGCTTTCAACCAGAGTGCTTGAGATTTACCTGCAGGAGAGTGCGATTTCAACTTACCATAGAAGACTTTCTGACGAAACCCGAAGCCGAATAGACCACCTCTGCAGGTCGTTTCAAACCATTCTTGACAGAGCCATTTTCTTCAAGGAGACGAAGATTCCAGAATCCCTTTGGCCGCAGCTTTGGTGATGCAGGGAAGATGGGAGTTTGGCCAATCAACGCTGCCCAAATCATTGATGCAGCTTTGTTTCACAGAGCAAAACCCATCAGATGTGGAAAACAAAGAGCAATGCGAGTTCTTGATTAAAATGCTTCTGAACCGATGAAAGAGGCAGCTGGTCTTGGATTTCAACCTTGACACACTCATTGTTTGCAACAATTACATTAACACACGTTCGCATACATACACATGTACATGTGCACATGCACACGCGGATATATATACACACAAATATATATATTAATATATATATATATATATATTAACTTTTTTTAAAGCCTCGTAAACAATGCTTTTAAAGCTCCAAGAGACGCGGTGAACGTAGGGGGTACGAGTGGCTAACGGACGTGGTGACGAACGTGAGGCGAACGAGTGAACGGACGAGTGCAC